>ERZ1026854.408-NODE-408-length-30182-cov-8.580941_pt1 | contig 30182 bp, 27 predicted proteins | sample MGYA00380157_ERZ1026854 | MGnify/ENA primary metagenome ERZ1026854 (study PRJEB33269, sample SAMEA4719793) | human gut metagenome | biome: human-associated habitat; feature: organic feature; material: feces | place: Cameroon | collected 2013-10 ... | reverse complement strand
CTGCACGGACAGGGCTTACAAAAAGGCAAAAGAAACTTCGGTTATCGGGGACGATATACAGAGTTTTAAGTCCCTGCACGGACAGGACTTGCACAAAAGGCAAAAGAAACTTCAGTTATCGGGGAGTTTGTGCCTCCCCTGTGTAAGGGGAGGGGGACCACGAAGTGGTGGAAGGGATTTGCGAGTGTGCGAAGCACACTTGCAGGCGTCGCCGAGACGGGTTCGGAAACCGCGCAGCGGTTGGAGGGTTGTAAAAAAGCAAAAAACTTCAATAATCGTGTAATACATGCAGAATTTCAGGCATCTGCGCTCAATTACAAACAAGGAGGCACTTATGAAAATTGAAACTTTTTCTCTCGGCACGTCAAATCCCGACGTGAAAATAACAGCCTATATTGCAGACGAAAGCGCAGAGGGCAGGCGTCCAGCTCTGCTCATTATCCCCGGCGGCGGATACCGCATCTGCTCCTACTGCGAAGGCGAGCCTTATGCGCTTGAATTCTGTGCAAAAGGCTACAACTGTTTCGTCCTCGAATATTCCGTTATGGGTGCGGCAAGATTTCCCTCCCAGCTTATCGAAGCGTCGCTTGCGATGAAATTCATCCGCGACAATGCCGAAAAATACAAAACTGATAAAGACAGAGTGTTCGTTATAGGCTCATCCGCAGGCGGTCATCTTGCCGCAATGCTGGGCACGATGTGGAACGACAAGCTCGTCACTGACGCAATAGACATGCCCAAGGGTTACAACAGACCGACGGGAATGCTTCTCTGCTATCCTGTCATAACTGCGGACAGAAAATATGCCCACGAGGACTCCTTCCGCAAGCTGCTCGGCAATGAAAACTTAAATGACGACGTAATGCGCAAAAAAGTTTCCATAGAACGTGCCGTGACGAAAAAAACCGTTCCCGCGTTCATATGGCACACAAGGACGGACAGCGGCGTGCCCGTTATGAATTCGCTCCTTCTGGCGGAAGCACTTGCAAAGAAAAATGTTCCGTATGAGCTTCATATCTATCCCTCCGGCGGACACGGAATGTCGCTCTGCCAGAAAAACCTGAATTCCGAAAACAGCTACAATCACGACTGGGTGCGGTGCGCGACGCATTGGATGCGGTCGTTTGATAAATAATTGCGAAAAGGCAGGAAAATATAATGCAAACAGAAGTTTTTCATCTTTCCGAAACAAATCCCGACGTCAGACTGACGGCTTATCTCGCAGGGACGTATGATCGTATCCCTCATAACAAAAAACGTCCTGCGGTGCTTGTCATTCCCGGCGGGGGCTATGCATACTGCTCCGCAAGAGAAGCGGAGCCTATCGCGCAGGAATTTCTTGCGCACGGCTACAATGCCTTCGTTTTCGATTACTCCGTAAACGGCGCGGCGGTTTATCCGACGCAGCTCATAGAAGCGTCGCTTGCGATGAAATTTCTCCGCGACAACGCCGAAAAGCTCCGTATAGACCCCGAAAGAATTTTCGTCATCGGATTTTCCGCCGGAGGTCATCTCGCCGCAATGCTGGGCACGATGTGGCACAGGGATTTTATTTATGACGCCGTCGACATGCCGTACGGCTACAACAAGCCGACAGGAATGATTCTTTGCTATCCCGTTATAACAAGCGGAAAATATGCGCACAGAGGCTCGTTTGACAACCTCCTCGGCGACGGAAAAAACGATAAAAAGCTGCTTCATGAGGTGTCCCTCGAATACGGCGTGACGAAAAAAACCGTCCCTGCGTTCATCTGGCACACCCGCGCGGACAGCACTGTCCCCGTTATAAATTCAATTCTCTTTGCGGAAGCGCTTTCAAAGAAAAACATTCCTTATGAGCTGCATATATATCCGGACGGCTGGCACGGAATGACGCTTTGCCGCGACTTTCTTGACGCGGAAAACGAATACATCGGCGATTGGGTGCGCTCATGCGAGCATTGGATGAAGAACACAAAATAAAAAAACAGGGCTCGCGCCCTGTTTTTTTATTTGAATATAGAACGGAAATTATTTATTATTTTTTCGTCCGTGCCTTTGGGAAGTCCGGTTTCCCCGTCCATATCAATCATGGCAAAGAGAACGTACTCTCCTTCACTTTCGCAGATGACCGTATCTGCCGACGTGCATATGTTCCATACAAGGTCACAGTTTTCTTTGAGTATGTTTTTGAACTCGTCAACGGGAACCGTGCCGTCGAGCTTGAATACGTAAGCAATGAACGGCAGGGAGTTTATCACCGGAGCGGCAAACGCGCCGGAAGCAATACCTTTGATCTCCCTTACGTTGAAGCCCGACATATCCTTTCCGTTTGCGGAGCCGTAATAAAGGCCCATTTCCGTCACTCCGCCGACGGATTTCTTGATCATGCCCTTTGTCGACGGCAACGACGAACACGAAACAAGCGCAAGCATTGTGATTGCTAAAACGATTGCCAGAATTTTTTTCATAGTTTTTTCTCCTTTTTCTTTAATTCTTTGGGTTTGAATGTACTGTCGCTTATATTCTCCTTGAAGCCCTCGCCGATTGTCTCCGTCGAGTCTCCGAGAACGATGAACGCCCTTGGGTCGACGGATCTGGCAATTGTTTTCAGAAGGAAAATTTCGTTCTTTTTCACTACGCAGAAAACGATTTTTTTCTTTTCCTTCGTGTACCAGCCCTCGCCGTCGATAAGGGTTACCCCTCTGCCGATTTTGTCCGCGACAGCCGAAGCGATTTCTTCGTGATTTGACGAGAAAATGAACGCCATTTTGGATTTGTCAAAGCCGCCGGTCACAATTTCTATCGAAAGCGATGAAACAAGCACGGAAACAAGCGAATAGAAAACCGAAAGGAAATTTTTCATCACTATCGCCGCGCCGATGATTACAATCGCGTCAACTATTGCAATCAGTTTTGCCGTTGATATTTTCTTTGCTTTCAGCTTGATAAGAAGGGCAACAAAGTCCGAGCCGCCTGTCGTAAAGCCTCTGTAAAGCATAATTCCTATTGCCGCGCCGAGCGATATTCCGCCGAAAATGGCGCAGAGAAAGGCGTTTTCTTTCGGTTGAGGGAAAGCCTCCGGAAGAAATTTTATAAAGTCGATGGAAAGCGAGGTAACGGTTATTCCTATAAAGCTCTTTATTCCGGAGCGGTACCCGTAAAAAATGCAGAAAAGCAACGCCAGCGGAATGTTTATTGCAATTATCATAAGACCTGTCGGAAGACCGAAAAGAAGGTTCAGCACCTCGGCAATACCGCCCGCTCCCCCTATGAAGATTTCACCCGGCAAAAAGAACATATTGTATGCAACCGCAAAAAGAACTCCGCCGAGAACGAGTATTCCGGCATCGATCAGTATGCTTTGCAGTTTTTTTCTTTTTACATTCATGCAATCCCTCCCGCAAGTATTTTTCGGACATCAGGCGAATACTCATATACTGTCTGTAATCTATTATACACAAATTTCGGGAGAAAACAACTGTTTTATGTCCAGACTGAGTAAATTCGTTAAAAGTGCGCTGCTTTTGGGTGCGGTTTCCGTTTTTATGAGAACGGTCAGCGTCGTTTTCAATGCTTATATCGCGGCGAACATAGGCGCGGACGGTATGGGACTGTTCTCTCTTATAAACAGCGTTTATATTTTTGCCGTCACGCTTGCGGGGTCGGGAATAAATCTCGCCGTTACAAGGCTTGTGACGGAGGCAATGGCAAAAAACTGCGACGGAGGTATTATCCGCGCGGTGAAAAAATGCATCGTCTACGCGCTCTGCTTCGGCGGCGGCGCGGCGATACTTCTCTCTGCCTTTTCGGACGTCATCGCGACAAAAGCCATCGGCGAGCCGGAGGTTTCGATGTGCTTTCGCACGCTCTCCGCGGCTTTGCCGTTCATAGCCGTTTCAAATGTGTTCTCCGGCTACTTCTATGCGGTCAGGCGGTCGTCAAAGAGTGCGCTTTCGGGAGTTTTTGAGCAATTTGTGAAAATCGCCGTGACTGTGTTTTTTCTCGGCAGGCTCTGCCCTCTCGGAACGGAATTTGCCTGTCTTGCGCTCGTCCTCGGAATGAGCATTTCGGAGGGACTTTCCTTTTCTTATCTTCTCCTTTTCTACCTTGCCGACAGAAAAAAGCATCTGCATCCGTCCTTATGCGACAGCTCCTCATGCGGCAGTGTCGTTTCGATTGCCCTGCCGATAATGCTCTCGTCGTGCCTGCGCAGCGGTCTTGTTACAATCGAGCACATGCTTATACCGCGCGGGCTTGAAAAATTCGGCACCGGAAGGGCGGAATCGCTCTCCGCATACGGGACGGTCTCCGGAATGGCAATGCCCGTGCTGCTTTTTCCTTCGGCTTTGTGCGCGGTGTTTTCGTCGCTCATAATTCCCGAACTTTCGGAGCTTTCCGCAAAGTCGGATAAGATAAAGGGTGATAAGGAAATATGTTATATGGTAAAACGTGCCTGCGGCGCGGCGCTTATATTCGGCATAGGCACGGCAGGGATGTTCATCTGCTTTTCGGAGCCTCTCGGACTTCTCATATATAAAAGTGCGGACGCGGCAAAATATATCGGGCTGATTGCCCCTCTCGTACCGCTGATGTATCTTGACATGACCGTCGACGGTATGCTCAAGGGGCTGGGGCAACAGCTTTACTGTATGCGCGTAAACATTCTGGACGCCGCCGTCAGCATTCTGCTCATTTCCCTGCTGCTTCCGGAATGGGGTATTGCGGGATATATCGCGTGCATATACATAACGGAAACAATGAACGTTGCGCTTTCTGTCGGCAGACTTCTGCACATAACGGGCGCAAGACTGATGATCGGAAGGAGGGTCATTCTCCCGCTTGTGTGTATTGCCGGAGCGTGCTCCGTGTCGACCCTCATAATCTTTCCGATGAATCCCTCGCCCGTGTTTTCAGCGGTTTTCGGGATATTATTGTGCGTTTTGCTGTATCTGTTTTTCCTCTTTGCAACGTCCGCTCTTTCGCCGGAAGACGCCCGCTGGATAAAGAAATTGACGTCACTGCGGTAAATTCACAAAAAAACGTTGATTTGACCTCCGTTTTTGTGGTAAAATATCTTGTAAAACAATGGCGGAGGCACATATGAGCAAAAAAGATAAATTTTTCGGAGCAATATCAAGGATAATCAGCAAAACGGGAACGTATTTCATGTTTATGTTTCTTTTCGTATCGTTTTTCGCGAAAATAATTATTCCGGAGCAGACGATCGCGTATAACACCGCGCTTTTCGGTTATGCGCTTCTCTTCTGTCTTCTCCTTTCGGTGACGGATCTCGTTCTCGGCGTAAAGGCTCTCGGAATTTTCCCTGTCCGCGTCGCGATACATTTTGTTCTCGCGCTGACGGAATTCATCGTTGTTCTCTGTTATCTTTCGGGCATTACGTCGGGCGGAAAGCAGGTCGTGTTTCTTTCCCTCTTTTTCGCGCTTGTCTATGCCGTCGTAATGACGGTTTATGCGTTGATACGCTCCGCGCGTCTCCGCAAAGAAAACAAAGAAAAAACATACAAAAACGAATTTTCCGGTACAAACGAGTGAATTTTTCGGAGGTAATATGAAGGATGTAACCGAATTTGAATGTGAAAGTTGTTCAAACGAGCCGAATGACAAAATAAATCTGGCGCGGTTTTTTGCCAAGCTTGACGAAATTTTTTCAAGAGGCGACCTTGCGGCGGCAGGCAGACTTATTGAATACTGGGAGCGCGACGCACGCTCGATAGGCGATGAAAACGGGCTTCTTTACGTTCTCAATGAGGAAACAGGGTTTTTCCGTCGCACGGGAGAAAAGGAAAAAGGGCTTGCGGCTGTCGAAGAGGCGCTTGCGCTTGCGGAAAAGCTCGGCGTTTGCGAAACGGTTTCCGGCGCAACGGTCATCATAAACTGCGCAACCACGATGAAAGCCTTCGGAGAGGCGGAAAAAGCCCTGCCGCTCTATGAAAAGGCTCGCGCGGTCTATGAGTCGTCGCTTGACGGAAGCGATTTTCTCCTCGCCGCCTTTTATAACAATTTCGCGCTTTCTCTGGCGGACGTCGGCAGGACGGCGGAGGCGGAGGAAATGTTCTTCCTTGCAATCGGAACGCTGAAAAAATGCGGCGGTCACGAAGGGGAAATCGCCGTAAGCTATGTAAATCTTGCGCAGCTTTATTACAGCTGCGGGGAAAACGAAAAAATCCCTGCCGCGCTTGAAAGCGGATGGGAATATCTGTCGACGGAAACGCTCCCGCATGACGGAAATTATGCTTTTGTCTGCTCAAAATGCGCCCCCGCATACAGAGATTTCGGTCAAAATAAGCGCGCCGAAACGCTTTTCGCCCGCTCAAAGGAGATATATGAAAGGAATTGAACTTTCCGAAAAATTCTTTGAAGAATTCGGACGTCCTATGATAGAAAACGAATTCGGGGAATATGCGGACAGAATCTGTGCGGGGCTTGTCGGTCACGGGTCGGAATGTTTCGGCTTTGACGACGGACTTTCGCGCGACCACGATTTCGGCGCAGGGTTTTGTCTCTGGATAACCGAGGAGGACGAACGCCGCTTCGGCTTTCGTCTTTTCCGCGCGTACGAAAAGCTCCCGAAGGACTACGGCGGTGTTGTCGCTTCTAAAAAAAGTCTTTTCGGAGGCGACGCAAAGGGCGTGCAGACAATCGAAGGCTTCTATAAAAATTATACGGGCAAGCCCGGCGCGCCGGAAACGCTTTATGACTGGCTCTATACGCCGTCATTTTATCTTGCGGAGGCGACAAACGGCAAAATCTTCTGTGACCCGCTGGGAAAATTCACGGAAATAAGAAACAAAATTCTTTACGGCATGCCGACAGACATAAAGCTGAAAAAGCTGGCGTCGTGCCTGTTTATCATCGCGCAGGCGGGACAATATAACTTCTCCCGCTGTCTTTCCCACGGGGAAAAGGGGGCGGCTATGCTCGCGCTTACCCGCTTTGCGGAAAAATATACGGAGGCGGCTTTTCTCCTCTGTGACAGGCACTGCCCGTATTACAAGTGGTCGCTCCGCGCCATGAAGTCCCTTCCCCGTCTCGGCGATTGTGCCGAAAAACTGAACGCCCTCCTTTCCGCCGGCACCTCGGACGGAAAAGCCTCCGCGGAGACTGTCGAGGAGCTTTGCGACAGACTCATAAAGGAGCTTATAAAAGACGGGCTCTGTTCTTCCCGCGGGGATTATCTTGAGCCTTACGCCTATGCGGTGCGCGACAGAATTTCAAGCGGCGAGCTTCGGAATATGCCCATAGTCATATGATATCAGTCCGGCAGAGAGAAATCCTCTGTCGGATTTTTCGCGTGATATTCCCCGTCGTCGCCTTTGAAAACATAGCTTCTGTATTTTGAAAGAAACCCCGTTATCGCATACATGTCTATCCATATCTGATTTACTCCGTCCTTCTGCGAAGGGTCAAAAATCAGCTGCATGCCGACGTGCAGGTGCGGGACGTTTATATTGTTTACGTTCTTCTTCGCGCTGTAACCCGTCATGCCGAGATAACCTATCACCTGCCCGGCAAAGACCGTGTCTCCCTCTTTTATATCGCCGCAGAACGGATGATCCTTCCGCAGATGGGCATAGTAATAATAACGAAGACCGTCAAAGGAGCGTATGCCTATGCGCCACCCGCCGTACATATTCCAGCCGACAGCCTCGACATAGCCCGCCTCCATGGCAATAATCGGCGTGCCGACGCTACCGAGCATATCATGACCGAGGTGCCGGCGCCTGTAACCGTATGACCGCGACGCGCCGAAATCGTCATAATCCGAATAATAATATCCTCCCGCTATCGGCGAAAAGGCTTTTATGCCGTATTTTTTCGTGAGCTTTTCCCCGTCGCGAACGTAATATTCCCCGAGCCAGCCCGATATCACCGCCCCGTATGCCTGCTTATAATACGGATAATATTTCTCGTCATCAAACGCCGCCGGATCGGCGGAGAGCTTTTCAAAGGCGGCTTTGAGGTCGCTCTTTTTATAACGGGAAAAATCCCCGCCGTATTTTGCGCCGAGGTGCGCAAGCGCGCTGACCCAGTCGGCGCGGCTCCCGCTTTCATAGCTCTTTATATCAAATGATGCGGCGTCAGCAAGAGCCTGCGCCGTCACCCCGAAATCCACCCATTTTATATATTTCTTTTCACCCTCCGCCCCTGCGGGCATGACGAGCATAAAAACCGCGACGACAATTGCCGCGGCGCTTTTCAGAATTCTCATAATAATTTTCCCAAACCGTTTTTTTATTTATTTTCTCTGTTTGTTTTGCGTATATACGCGGGAAAAACCGTTTTCCGAATATAAAAAGCCGCGCAAACTTCGTTTCCCTGCCGATATTTTCAAAAAAACGTATTGACAAAACCGTTTTTGTGTGATAATATGTTTAGGCATGAAAAAACGCCCCATTAGCTCAGTAGGTAGAGCACATGACTTTTAATCATGGTGTCCGGAGTTCGACTCTCCGATGGAGCACCAAAAAACCGCCTGCACGGCGGTTTTTTCTTTTTTGTGCGGACGGTTTTTATCGGCGCAGAAAATCATGGTGTCTGCTTTTTCCCGATAGGGTTGTCAAGGGGGCTGTATTCGTCGAAGTTGCGGAGGACATATGCCGGGGCGAAGTGGACATAATGCTCGACCATCTTCAGCGACGTATGCCCGAGGATCGTCTTCAGCGTGAGCATATCGCCGGAGTTGACGAGATAGACGGTGGCGAACGTGTGCCGGAGAAGGTGGGCGTGCAGCCTTTCAATTCCGGTGCGGTTTTTGAGTTTCCGGAACAGGTTCTTCAGCGTGTCTACCGTGACGGCGGATCCATCGGCTTTGAGGAACACCTGCGGCAGATCTGACTGCGGTCTGATCTGCAGGTAAGCCTGCAGCCGTTCGGCTGCCAGAGCGCCAACTGGGACATAGCGCTGCTTGTTGCCCTTGCCGGTTACGAGAGCATAGCCTTCGGGTATGTGCAGGCAATCCGTGCGAAGTGTGATAACCTCCTCCCTGCGGAGTCCGCTGCCGAGCATAAGCGAAAGCATTGCGGCGTTGCGCTTGCCTTCGAAGCTGTCCGGAAGAGCGGCAAAGAGCTTCTCGATTTCTGCAGGAGTGAGAACGTCCTTGACGGTTGCTCTTGCCTTCGGCAGTCTGAGCTGTGTCGTGAGCCGTTCGGCGGTGTGACAGTTATCGTAGAGCCAATTCAGAAAAGCTCGAAGAGCTCGCACATAGTCCTGGACGGTGACGCTGTTCTTGCTTTCGTCCTCAGTAAGAGCGAGGACGTATTCCCGGCACAGGCGAAGCGTGAGTGCGTCGCTGTTGATCTCTCCGACGGTTCTGACGAATTCTCCGAGGGTCTGACGGTAAAACGCGATAGTATGCGGCGAGGATCCACGGCACTTGTGATCGAGGATATAGTCCTCGAGCGCTTCTTTTATTGTCATATCACACCTCTGCGGTCGCGAACCGCATAAACATAAGATCCTGCTTGAGCTTTGAAACGTCTCCGTCGTATTCTGTCAGATCGAACACCTGCAGAGCTTCTTCGAGACTGTGGTACCGCTTGACCGCGAGATAGTCGTTCTCATAGTCCGGGCAGAATGCGTCTCTTATGCGTTCTTCTCTGATGACGAATTCGGCACGCTTCAGTCCTTTTGAGCAGTAATATAAATGCGCTCCGAGCTCCTTTATGCTTTTTGCGAGGTTCTTTGATATGTATTTCATTACGTACATCGACGCAGCTTCTTTGCTTCTTACAGGCTCGAGGATCGTATAGCCGAACTTGTCCGCAAACTGAATCCAGTTGAATACTTCTTGTCCCTCTCTGAGCTTATCGACAATGTACTTTGGTAACTTGTTTGGAAACTGAATTCTGAACGCTTCATATTCTCTGTCTGAAAGCCCTTTGATAAAGCCGTGCATATGCCAGGCGCCGTCCTGATGTTGCTCCGGAACGAACATATACTTGATGTGTAGTCCGTGATGGTTGTTGTAATTTTTGATGAACTGTGCAAGATCCTTGCGGAATTTTTCGAGATTGTATCTGTCGTACTTCTTCGGCGAAAGCGTGAGCGTCACGAAGAACTGCCAGTCGTTGCACATTGCGAGCTCGAAGATGGTCGCCCGCGCCCTTGAAATGTTGTTTTCGAGCTTTTCTTCATTGACGTTCTCCTCCTGTTTTTCCCTGTCCGGAAACTCAAAAACCTTGTCGGTTTTGTAGATAACAAGGCGGTAATATCCGTCCGTATATTTCTTGATTTCTGCGAAATTACTGTAGAAGGTGCGATTATCCAGACGGTACAAGGGTTTTTGCCTCCTTTGAAGTGGTGAAGTGAGCGAAAAATGATACTAAGTCAAGTTTCTCTTTAGATATTATTAGATCTAATTTCGCGTGCGCATGCGCGCACACGCACGCGAGGGCTTTTTATTTCGGTTCTTCCAGCTCCGCCGGGAGATCCGGAGAGGGGGCTCCGCTGCCCCTCTCCGGACTCTCCCCCGGGGCAGGAGCCTGAACCGGCTTGAACATATGCCGGGTGCACTTTTTCCGGACATCGAGGATGTACCTCGTCTTGAGCTTGTCCCACTCCCAGCGCTCCGGCACTTCGTGCGAGAAGCCCTGGTCGTATGTCTCGGAATACACCTTGCTGTCGTAACGCTTCGCATACGGCATCCAAAAAAAGTACGTGTTAAAACCTTCGGCACCGACGTCTTTGATGTTAACAACGTCGTTGGTGACGGAGATCTCCCGCCATTTGACCTTGCCGAGAGGGAAGAAAAGGCAGCGGTGCAATCCGCGGACTTCAATCAGACTGTTGAATCTTCCGCGGATTGGCTTCGCGATGAAGTCCGAAGCCTGCTCGGTGAAGTACATATGCCCGGGAACATCAGTCGCCATCCACTGTCTGTCAAAGCGGATGCCGATCTGAACGTTCTCCTTGACCGGCTTCAGGTCGAACTTGTACTGATCTGCCACCTGCCCGACTTCGTCGATGAAGGTGATTGAATTCCGATCCTTCAGACGTTCGTTGAAGAGGTGCTCCGTGGTAAGAACCTCACTCATCCGGCGGTTGAAACGATTCCCGAGCCGGATCGGGATGTTGGAATAGACGTGCGGCTGCGTCTTTCTCTTATCCTTGCGGATAGGATGAAAGAAGCAGCTCCATTTATATTTGCGCCAGGCGCGCTTGAACCAGCGGACTACGTTCCTCACGGCAAGAAAGGTCTTGCCGCTTCCGAGTCCGCCGATGAAGCAGACAAGGTATTCCTGCGGAATGGGTTTTGATGTGAACAGCGACCAGAAGAACCAGACGAGGAACGCGAGTCCCGCGATGATGAGAACGGTTTTCAAAATTTGTACTCCTCTCCGTTGTAAATGTGCTTGATCAGCATGCGAATGTAATACTCGTGCAGCCACTCGCAATCATCGTCCGTCCAGCCGAACTTCGTTCGCTGGTGGTCAATGTCAGTGTTGCTGTGCTGGAAGTGGAAGTAGACGTAAATCAGGTGATTCGGCGTGAGAGTCTGCTCCCTGATGGCTTTGAGATCCCACTTATAGATGAACGCTTTCAGTCCGCTGAAATTCTGCTCGACGTAGGTCAGAGACCGCGCATAAAGCGCTTCGATGAGCTCGCGGTCTGTTTCTGTCTGCTTTTCCATGGGACTGAGCGAACTGAAACTGTTCCAGATCTCCGACACTCCGGAGATGATTTTCTCAAGGTTGCTCCGGAACTTTTCGAAAAAGCCGACAACCTTGGAAAAGGAGGAAGATAGCAAACCGGCGTTGATGTCTCGCGCTTCGGTAAGATCCAACACCGGGGTTGACGCGTCGAAGGTGTAGTCATACACGGCAGCGAAGTTGAAGATCAGCGCGAGCATCAGACAGCCGATAAGGATATAGGCTGTGATCTTGTTCATGTCAACTTCCCTTCTTGAAGCTGAAGATGATCACGATCGCAACGCCAACGGCGAGGATGGCGGCGATTGAGATGAGCGAAATGCCGGCTATCTTGACATTGCTTCCGACGTAGAGAGCTCCGCCGGTCACTGCGCCGAGGATCTTCGTGACAAAGTCCGATACGCCGGAATCACCGCTGACGTTTTTCTGGTACGTTATGCCCGCGTCATAGCCGGCGCTGTAACTGGCGTCGTCATAGCCGTCGCCGTTCTTGTCGACGATGTGTGGTTTGTTGCAAACTCCGGATCCCGTTCCGACGAATGTGAGAGGATTACTCTCGCCGATACATGTATCGACCGAAGAGTAATCAACGTCCATCAAGGGCGACTCTGCGGGAATGGTCGTGAAGTCGAACATGTACCACTGCGAGGGAGTGGACGTGACGATGTTGGTAGCGTAGCACGCCGTGACACGCGCGAAGTAATAACCAAGGTCGCTGACGTAGCTTGCAATGCTCAGAGAGTTGCCTGTCACATGTGTTGACCCCATGAGCTGTCCGGACGATGAGTCCTTGCGGACTTCGACGAGGTATTCCGTCGCATTTGGCACACTGTCCCACTCGAGACTTTCACCGTCATCCGACAAGCTGGCTTGCGGCGTGTCGAGGGAGTCAGGCGCGGGAGGTTCGGCAGCTGTCATCGAAATGACGACATCTCCTGTAATGTTATTGACAGTAACGTATGTTGCGTTGTCGCCATAAACAACCTGAAGAATGTTGTTGCCGTCCGCACCGTATTCCGGAACGGTGATATCAACACCGCCCATGGTAGCGGTAAGAGTACCGTAATACGTCTTACGCGTGCTACCGGAGTTGTCGGAAAAGGTAACGGAGAACGTGCCACCGTCAAGAACGGTTGTATTTGTTACATTAGAGGTGCAGTAATTCGCCGTGACCGAGACATTGTAAGAAACGGGCGCGGCTTCTTGAAATGCATAGACCTTGAGCGTGTAGTACGGCTTTGATTTGAGCACGTCAAGGCTCGCCTTGTCGATAATGGCGGGGGTTTGTCCGAGGGGCACGGCGTACAACTCGTCACCTGTTGACACCGTGTCCGGTGTATATCTTGCGATCAAGGTTCCGGTGTCGTTTGAAATGGTTTCTCCGGGAGCGTATCCCCGGATTTCATAGTAGGTTGCACCCGTGACAGCGGTGAACTGGAATTCTTCGCGCTTTTCGTCATACTTGAAATCTATCTCGTAAAGGCGGAATGACGCAAACGCGCCGACCGAAGTCAACGCGAGGAGCAGCACGGCGATCGCCGCGGCGAAAATTCTATTTTTCTTTGACATAAAGCAGATCTCCTATGATTTTCAGTAGTATGATAACTATTCCAAGGCAACCGACGTAGGTGAGGATCTCCACGGGGTTGACCTTTTCGAAAACTGCCACGACACTCTTTGCCATATGCACGGGCAGCTTGATAAAGATTTGACGCAGGACGTTCATCGCCTGCGGATGAGGAGCCAGACGCCGAGGAAGATGGGAACATAGATGACGAGCGAGGTTGCCAGGATCGTGAGCAGGGTTATGAGGTTTGCGTTGTCCCGGATCACGTTTTCGGGCAGGATGTACTGCCAGCAGTCATAGAGAATGCTGTAAACGTCGCTCTTCGGCTCGGCTTCAGCTTCGACGGTAGCGGTTTCCGTCTCGCCGGCAAAGACTGTGACGCAGGTCAGAGCGAGGAGCAGCGCTATCGAAACTATCATAAAAATTTTGTATTTCACATTGACCTCCTAAAAGGAAAGCCCCGTTTCCGGGGCTGTATTTGTATCGGGATCAGCTGACTCTGGCACGGGACTTAACCCATTTCCAGATACCGAAGCCGACGCCGAGGACGATGGCGCAGATTATGAGTACGCCGAGGATCGACATCTCGCCCGTATCGGGGTTGATGAAGATGATATCAAACGTCGAAACTGCCGTTTTTGCGACAGACGGGACAAAGTCGTTGATACCGTCGCCGACTTCGCCGAGGATCTCTTTGATAAAGCCGTCGCCGGTTACCTGGAGCGAAACCGTTGTGGACGGTGCGGACTTCGTGTAATCGGTCGCAGTCTTCGAAGGCTGCGCAACGACTGTAACGAAATACGTGCCGGTCTTCGTCAGATATCCGGAGAGATCTATCGAAGTTCCGCTGACCGTTGCGATCAGGCTTTCGCCGGAATACACGTCATAGGTTGCGGCATTTGTTACCGCTGTCCAGGAGAGCGTTTTCTCCGAAAGGGTGACCACCGGGGCGGTGAGTGCGGTTGCCGCACTTATGCCGAGGATTGCGAACGCCGCCATTATGACGACGCAAAGGCTTATTGCAAGTATTTTCTTCATACCTAAACCTCCTTTCTTCGTTTGTTTGTATGTTAAATTTTCACGTGAAAACATCTCAAGCCTTCGCTTTCTGCTCAAGCGCTCTGACGGCGATGAGCTTGGGCTCTTTGTATCCGAACACCTGATAAACAAGCTCAATTTCGCGATTAAGCAGCTCTGCCACGTTGGCTACGTTTTCGAAGGACTCCTGCTTGAACGGCAGCTTTATACTGTCGCAATAAAATCCCTGGACTTCCGGCGCTTCGTCGGTGAATATGTACAACTCAATGTTGTCATATGTCACCTGACGTCCGTCGTCTGCGACGAAACTTCCTTTCTTTCGTCTGAATCCTAATACTTTTATCATTGCCTTTTCCTTTCTGCCCGGGCTTTTACCTTCCGGGGCTTTGTGTGTTATGTGTACCATTTGTGGTACACATCAATGATATACCAATGTTGGTACATTTGTCAATAGTGAAATACCACTTTTGGTATAATTAAAAGAAAAACCTGAGGAAAACGATGAATTTTTACGAAAGAATAAGGAATTTAAGAAACGACCACGATCTATCTCAAACGGAAATTGCTGATTTGCTGAAGATAGATCGAAAAACTTATAATCGACTTGAAAATGGAAAACACGAAGCGAAGCTTGAAACCGCAATGGTACTTGCTGATTTTTATAATGTATCGCTTGATTATATTGTTGGATATACCGACGATCCCATACGGAATTACAACGCAGGAGGTGTCAAATGAAGTACAAACGATTAAGGGATCTAAGAAAAGACCACGATCTTACGCAAGCGCAAATCGCCGAAAACATCGGTTTATACACAACGACGTATCAAAGATACGAACGAGGGGAAAGAGAAATACCGCTTGATATAGCGGTGGCATTAGCCAAGCACTACAACGTATCGCTTGACTACCTTGCGGGACTGATCTCCGAACCGAGGGAGCTGTACCGGGATAAATAACCGGCAGTGTTTACCGTCGACCGCGCCGATACCCCTCCTCGAAGTTTAGTTTCTCTATCCGGCTTTGGTTTTGCGCGCCCATGACCCGCGCGTATTGTTTGCGCAAGACGGAATCGACATCAGCCGGGGCGCGGTCGTTCGGGGGCTCTCTGCTGACTTTAGCAACGCCTGCGGGCGGGTTGGCGTATCGAAGTTCAGACGCTTACGGAAGTGAGATCTGATTTGCCGCTTGAAGACGAAATTAACGCGTGTTCGCGAACTCACCCACGTTAGTTTCGCCTTACTGCGCTACTGCGTACCGAACGGGGGTTAGAACAACCGAAGCTCTTAAATGCTGACGGTGGCGAGAGCTGATTTGTGCTGTAAGGGATAGCGTCCTCTGCGGAGGACTTACTGTATTGCCTACGGCCAAAGACAGTTCAAAACGAAGCCGATTTACTTTGTTCAACGGGTCTTGTCTCTGCCTTGGGCAGGGCGAACCTTATCGGCGGTTCTCCCTAGCCAGCCCTCTCCCTCCGAGTCTGGGAACTGCTTCCTAAATCGAAGTGCACTGCGTGACAGAGCCGTATTTTAAGCCGTCAGCTAAGTTCGCTTGTTGGTTTGAAAGGCGAATATTATTCGGCAATAATTTGAGCCTTGTAGGCTCGGATTTGGCTTCCTGCGGGCTTTTAATCTACAAAACCGGCAGTCCGTTCATAGCTTTTAATCATGGTGTCCGGAGTTCGACTCTCCGATGGAGCACCAAAAAACCGCCTGCACGGCGGTTTTTTCTTTTTTGTGCGGACGGTTTTTATCGGCGCAGAAAATCATGGTGTCTGCTTTTTCCCGATAGGGTTGTCAAGGGGGCTGTATTCGTCGAAGTTGCGGAGGACATATGCCGGGGCGAAGTGGACATAATGCTCGACCATCTTCAGCGACGTATGCCCGAGGATCGTCTTCAGCGTGAGCATATCGCCGGAGTTGACGAGATAGACGGTGGCGAACGTGTGCCGGAGAAGGTGGGCGTGCAGCCTTTCAATTCCGGTGCGGTTTTTGAGTTTCCGGAACAGGTTCTTCAGCGTGTCTACCGTGACGGCGGATCCATCGGCTTTGAGGAACACCTGCGGCAGATCTGACTGCGGTCTGATCTGCAGGTAAGCCTGCAGCCGTTCGGCTGCCAGAGCGCCAACTGGGACATAGCGCTGCTTGTTGCCCTTGCCGGTTACGAGAGCATAGCCTTCGGGTATGTGCAGGCAATCCGTGCGAAGTGTGATAACCTCCTCCCTGCGGAGTCCGCTGCCGAGCATAAGCGAAAGCATTGCGGCGTTGCGCTTGCCTTCGAAGCTGTCCGGAAGAGCGGCAAAGAGCTTCTCGATTTCTGCAGGAGTGAGAACGTCCTTGACGGTTGCTCTTGCCTTCGGCAGTCTGAGCTGTGTCGTGAGCCGTTCGGCGGTGTGACAGTTATCGTAGAGCCAATTCAGAAAAGCTCGAAGAGCTCGCACATAGTCCTGGACGGTGACGCTGTTCTTGCTTTCGTCCTCAGTAAGAGCGAGGACGTATTCCCGGCACAGGCGAAGCGTGAGTGCGTCGCTGTTGATCTCTCCGACGGTTCTGACGAATTCTCCGAGGGTCTGACGGTAAAACGCGATAGTATGCGGCGAGGATCCACGGCACTTGTGATCGAGGATATAGTCCTCGAGCGCTTCTTTTATTGTCATATCACACCTCTGCGGTCGCGAACCGCATAAACATAAGATCCTGCTTGAGCTTTGAAACGTCTCCGTCGTATTCTGTCAGATCGAACACCTGCAGAGCTTCTTCGAGACTGTGGTACCGCTTGACCGCGAGATAGTCGTTCTCATAGTCCGGGCAGAATGCGTCTCTTATGCGTTCTTCTCTGATGACGAATTCGGCACGCTTCAGTCCTTTTGAGCAGTAATATAAATGCGCTCCGAGCTCCTTTATGCTTTTTGCGAGGTTCTTTGATATGTATTTCATTACGTACATCGACGCAGCTTCTTTGCTTCTTACAGGCTCGAGGATCGTATAGCCGAACTTGTCCGCAAACTGAATCCAGTTGAATACTTCTTGTCCCTCTCTGAGCTTATCGACAATGTACTTTGGTAACTTGTTTGGAAACTGAATTCTGAACGCTTCATATTCTCTGTCTGAAAGCCCTTTGATAAAGCCGTGCATATGCCAGGCGCCGTCCTGATGTTGCTCCGGAACGAACATATACTTGATGTGTAGTCCGTGATGGTTGTTGTAATTTTTGATGAACTGTGCAAGATCCTTGCGGAATTTTTCGAGATTGTATCTGTCGTACTTCTTCGGCGAAAGCGTGAGCGTCACGAAGAACTGCCAGTCGTTGCACATTGCGAGCTCGAAGATGGTCGCCCGCGCCCTTGAAATGTTGTTTTCGAGCTTTTCTTCATTGACGTTCTCCTCCTGTTTTTCCCTGTCCGGAAACTCAAAAACCTTGTCGGTTTTGTAGATAACAAGGCGGTAATATCCGTCCGTATATTTCTTGATTTCTGCGAAATTACTGTAGAAGGTGCGATTATCCAGACGGTACAAGGGTTTTTGCCTCCTTTGAAGTGGTGAAGTGAGCGAAAAATGATACTAAGTCAAGTTTCTCTTTAGATATTATTAGATCTAATTTCGCGTGCGCATGCGCGCACACGCACGCGAGGGCTTTTTATTTCGGTTCTTCCAGCTCCGCCGGGAGATCCGGAGAGGGGGCTCCGCTGCCCCTCTCCGGACTCTCCCCCGGGGCAGGAGCCTGAACCGGCTTGAACATATGCCGGGTGCACTTTTTCCGGACATCGAGGATGTACCTCGTCTTGAGCTTGTCCCACTCCCAGCGCTCCGGCACTTCGTGCGAGAAGCCCTGGTCGTATGTCTCGGAATACACCTTGCTGTCGTAACGCTTCGCATACGGCATCCAAAAAAAGTACGTGTTAAAACCTTCGGCACCGACGTCTTTGATGTTAACAACGTCGTTGGTGACGGAGATCTCCCGCCATTTGACCTTGCCGAGAGGGAAGAAAAGGCAGCGGTGCAATCCGCGGACTTCAATCAGACTGTTGAATCTTCCGCGGATTGGCTTCGCGATGAAGTCCGAAGCCTGCTCGGTGAAGTACATATGCCCGGGAACATCAGTCGCCATCCACTGTCTGTCAAAGCGGATGCCGATCTGAACGTTCTCCTTGACCGGCTTCAGGTCGAACTTGTACTGATCTGCCACCTGCCCGACTTCGTCGATGAAGGTGATTGAATTCCGATCCTTCAGACGTTCGTTGAAGAGGTGCTCCGTGGTAAGAACCTCACTCATCCGGCGGTTGAAACGATTCCCGAGCCGGATCGGGATGTTGGAATAGACGTGCGGCTGCGTCTTTCTCTTATCCTTGCGGATAGGATGAAAGAAGCAGCTCCATTTATATTTGCGCCAGGCGCGCTTGAACCAGCGGACTACGTTCCTCACGGCAAGAAAGGTCTTGCCGCTTCCGAGTCCGCCGATGAAGCAGACAAGGTATTCCTGCGGAATGGGTTTTGATGTGAACAGCGACCAGAAGAACCAGACGAGGAACGCGAGTCCCGCGATGATGAGAACGGTTTTCAAAATTTGTACTCCTCTCCGTTGTAAATGTGCTTGATCAGCATGCGAATGTAATACTCGTGCAGCCACTCGCAATCATCGTCCGTCCAGCCGAACTTCGTTCGCTGGTGGTCAATGTCAGTGTTGCTGTGCTGGAAGTGGAAGTAGACGTAAATCAGGTGATTCGGCGTGAGAGTCTGCTCCCTGATGGCTTTGAGATCCCACTTATAGATGAACGCTTTCAGTCCGCTGAAATTCTGCTCGACGTAGGTCAGAGACCGCGCATAAAGCGCTTCGATGAGCTCGCGGTCTGTTTCTGTCTGCTTTTCCATGGGACTGAGCGAACTGAAACTGTTCCAGATCTCCGACACTCCGGAGATGATTTTCTCAAGGTTGCTCCGGAACTTTTCGAAAAAGCCGACAACCTTGGAAAAGGAGGAAGATAGCAAACCGGCGTTGATGTCTCGCGCTTCGGTAAGATCCAACACCGGGGTTGACGCGTCGAAGGTGTAGTCATACACGGCAGCGAAGTTGAAGATCAGCGCGAGCATCAGACAGCCGATAAGGATATAGGCTGTGATCTTGTTCATGTCAACTTCCCTTCTTGAAGCTGAAGATGATCACGATCGCAACGCCAACGGCGAGGATGGCGGCGATTGAGATGAGCGAAATGCCGGCTATCTTGACATTGCTTCCGACGTAGAGAGCTCCGCCGGTCACTGCGCCGAGGATCTTCGTGACAAAGTCCGATACGCCGGAATCACCGCTGACGTTTTTCTGGTACGTTATGCCCGCGTCATAGCCGGCGCTGTAACTGGCGTCGTCATAGCCGTCGCCGTTCTTGTCGACGATGTGTGGTTTGTTGCAAACTCCGGATCCCGTTCCGACGAATGTGAGAGGATTACTCTCGCCGATACATGTATCGACCGAAGAGTAATCAACGTCCATCAAGGGCGACTCTGCGGGAATGGTCGTGAAGTCGAACATGTACCACTGCGAGGGAGTGGACGTGACGATGTTGGTAGCGTAGCACGCCGTGACACGCGCGAAGTAATAACCAAGGTCGCTGACGTAGCTTGCAATGCTCAGAGAGTTGCCTGTCACATGTGTTGACCCCATGAGCTGTCCGGACGATGAGTCCTTGCGGACTTCGACGAGGTATTCCGTCGCATTTGGCACACTGTCCCACTCGAGACTTTCACCGTCATCCGACAAGCTGGCTTGCGGCGTGTCGAGGGAGTCAGGCGCGGGAGGTTCGGCAGCTGTCATCGAAATGACGACATCTCCTGTAATGTTATTGACAGTAACGTATGTTGCGTTGTCGCCATAAACAACCTGAAGAATGTTGTTGCCGTCCGCACCGTATTCCGGAACGGTGATATCAACACCGCCCATGGTAGCGGTAAGAGTACCGTAATACGTCTTACGCGTGCTACCGGAGTTGTCGGAAAAGGTAACGGAGAACGTGCCACCGTCAAGAACGGTTGTATTTGTTACATTAGAGGTGCAGTAATTCGCCGTGACCGAGACATTGTAAGAAACGGGCGCGGCTTCTTGAAATGCATAGACCTTGAGCGTGTAGTACGGCTTTGATTTGAGCACGTCAAGGCTCGCCTTGTCGATAATGGCGGGGGTTTGTCCGAGGGGCACGGCGTACAACTCGTCACCTGTTGACACCGTGTCCGGTGTATATCTTGCGATCAAGGTTCCGGTGTCGTTTGAAATGGTTTCTCCGGGAGCGTATCCCCGGATTTCATAGTAGGTTGCACCCGTGACAGCGGTGAACTGGAATTCTTCGCGCTTTTCGTCATACTTGAAATCTATCTCGTAAAGGCGGAATGACGCAAACGCGCCGACCGAAGTCAACGCGAGGAGCAGCACGGCGATCGCCGCGGCGAAAATTCTATTTTTCTTTGACATAAAGCAGATCTCCTATGATTTTCAGTAGTATGATAACTATTCCAAGGCAACCGACGTAGGTGAGGATCTCCACGGGGTTGACCTTTTCGAAAACTGCCACGACACTCTTTGCCATATGCACGGGCAGCTTGATAAAGATTTGACGCAGGACGTTCATCGCCTGCGGATGAGGAGCCAGACGCCGAGGAAGATGGGAACATAGATGACGAGCGAGGTTGCCAGGATCGTGAGCAGGGTTATGAGGTTTGCGTTGTCCCGGATCACGTTTTCGGGCAGGATGTACTGCCAGCAGTCATAGAGAATGCTGTAAACGTCGCTCTTCGGCTCGGCTTCAGCTTCGACGGTAGCGGTTTCCGTCTCGCCGGCAAAGACTGTGACGCAGGTCAGAGCGAGGAGCAGCGCTATCGAAACTATCATAAAAATTTTGTATTTCACATTGACCTCCTAAAAGGAAAGCCCCGTTTCCGGGGCTGTATTTGTATCGGGATCAGCTGACTCTGGCACGGGACTTAACCCATTTCCAGATACCGAAGCCGACGCCGAGGACGATGGCGCAGATTATGAGTACGCCGAGGATCGACATCTCGCCCGTATCGGGGTTGATGAAGATGATATCAAACGTCGAAACTGCCGTTTTTGCGACAGACGGGACAAAGTCGTTGATACCGTCGCCGACTTCGCCGAGGATCTCTTTGATAAAGCCGTCGCCGGTTACCTGGAGCGAAACCGTTGTGGACGGTGCGGACTTCGTGTAATCGGTCGCAGTCTTCGAAGGCTGCGCAACGACTGTAACGAAATACGTGCCGGTCTTCGTCAGATATCCGGAGAGATCTATCGAAGTTCCGCTGACCGTTGCGATCAGGCTTTCGCCGGAATACACGTCATAGGTTGCGGCATTTGTTACCGCTGTCCAGGAGAGCGTTTTCTCCGAAAGGGTGACCACCGGGGCGGTGAGTGCGGTTGCCGCACTTATGCCGAGGATTGCGAACGCCGCCATTATGACGACGCAAAGGCTTATTGCAAGTATTTTCTTCATACCTAAACCTCCTTTCTTCGTTTGTTTGTATGTTAAATTTTCACGTGAAAACATCTCAAGCCTTCGCTTTCTGCTCAAGCGCTCTGACGGCGATGAGCTTGGGCTCTTTGTATCCGAACACCTGATAAACAAGCTCAATTTCGCGATTAAGCAGCTCTGCCACGTTGGCTACGTTTTCGAAGGACTCCTGCTTGAACGGCAGCTTTATACTGTCGCAATAAAATCCCTGGACTTCCGGCGCTTCGTCGGTGAATATGTACAACTCAATGTTGTCATATGTCACCTGACGTCCGTCGTCTGCGACGAAACTTCCTTTCTTTCGTCTGAATCCTAATACTTTTATCATTGCCTTTTCCTTTCTGCCCGGGCTTTTACCTTCCGGGGCTTTGTGTGTTATGTGTACCATTTGTGGTACACATCAATGATATACCAATGTTGGTACATTTGTCAATAGTGAAATACCACTTTTGGTATAATTAAAAGAAAAACCTGAGGAAAACGATGAATTTTTACGAAAGAATAAGGAATTTAAGAAACGACCACGATCTATCTCAAACGGAAATTGCTGATTTGCTGAAGATAGATCGAAAAACTTATAATCGACTTGAAAATGGAAAACACGAAGCGAAGCTTGAAACCGCAATGGTACTTGCTGATTTTTATAATGTATCGCTTGATTATATTGTTGGATATACCGACGATCCCATACGGAATTACAACGCAGGAGGTGTCAAATGAAGTACAAACGATTAAGGGATCTAAGAAAAGACCACGATCTTACGCAAGCGCAAATCGCCGAAAACATCGGTTTATACACAACGACGTATCAAAGATACGAACGAGGGGAAAGAGAAATACCGCTTGATATAGCGGTGGCATTAGCCAAGCACTACAACGTATCGCTTGACTACCTTGCGGGACTGATCTCCGAACCGAGGGAGCTGTACCGGGATAAATAACCGGCAGTGTTTACCGTCGACCGCGCCGATACCCCTCCTCGAAGTTTAGTTTCTCTATCCGGCTTTGGTTTTGCGCGCCCATGACCCGCGCGTATTGTTTGCGCAAGACGGAATCGACATCAGCCGGGGCGCGGTCGTTCGGGGGCTCTCTGCTGACTTTAGCAACGCCTGCGGGCGGGTTGGCGTATCGAAGTTCAGACGCTTACGGAAGTGAGATCTGATTTGCCGCTTGAAGACGAAATTAACGCGTGTTCGCGAACTCACCCACGTTAGTTTCGCCTTACTGCGCTACTGCGTACCGAACGGGGGTTAGAACAACCGAAGCTCTTAAATGCTGACGGTGGCGAGAGCTGATTTGTGCTGTAAGGGATAGCGTCCTCTGCGGAGGACTTACTGTATTGCCTACGGCCAAAGACAGTTCAAAACGAAGCCGATTTACTTTGTTCAACGGGTCTTGTCTCTGCCTTGGGCAGGGCGAACCTTATCGGCGGTTCTCCCTAGCCAGCCCTCTCCCTCCGAGTCTGGGAACTGCTTCCTAAATCGAAGTGCACTGCGTGACAGAGCCGTATTTTAAGCCGTCAGCTAAGTTCGCTTGTTGGTTTGAAAGGCGAATATTATTCGGCAATAATTTGAGCCTTGTAGGCTCGGATTTGGCTTCCTGCGGGCTTTTAATCTACAAAACCGGCAGTCCGTTCATAGCTTTTAATCATGGTGTCCGGAGTTCGACTCTCCGATGGAGCACCAAAAACCTCGTCCGAAAGGCGAGGTTTTTTTGCGCTTTCCCGCAGCTCCTGCGGGATTTTTTTATTTTGTCTGAAAAATGCCCGGTCGGGGAAAATAAATATCAGAGAGAACTCAGCTTTTTCGCAATGTCGCAATATTCTTCAAACTTATCATAAAGTATTTCTATATCTTTTTTCAGAGATCTGCGCACGTCGTCAAGCGCCGCGCTGCGCGATTCATCATCTTCATTGACTTTCGTCAGCCCGTACCACGATTTGCCGACAGACTCCAGATACGTAATATCTACGGATATAGCGACTTTTGACAGCTCTATGCTCTGCTCAAGCACCGCCATATGCTCTTTCAGCATGCACTTTTCTTCCTCTTTGGTAATCATTTTGAAAATTCTCCTTTACATATGTTTGTACATAGTGTAACACACGTTAGTGTGTAAATCAAGTACATACGAACGTATGACTGATATAATTTTTCAAGAAATTGTATCGACTTTGACCAAACAAAGGACAAAAGGAGGGGCTCTTATGTATTTTTATCAGCGACTTCGCGATTTAAGAGAAGATCATGACCTCAGCCAAGGCAAAATAGCGGAGCTTCTTCAGGTGTCACAGCAACATTACTCAATGTATGAAACGGGAAAGCGTGAGCTTCCCATGCATCATTTCGTCACCCTCGCAAAATTTTATAATGTCTCCCTCGATTACCTCGCAGGACTCACAAATACCCCGAAAAAGCTGTATGATGATGAATAAGTCGGAGATGTTATGAGCATAGAAACCTTGCCGAACAGAAAGACCTTTCACCTTTCCGCCGCGGGGCGAAAAAATTTTTCTATTTCGTTGACACAGACTGAATATAGTGATAAAATAATCTGTAATATTTTGAAAAAGGACGTTTATTTTTATGATGAAGGTTTCAAAGCTCTTGGGCGAACATTTCAAGGAAGCTCCGGCAGACTGTCAGATTGCAAGCCACGCGCTGATGGTCAGGGGAGGATATATAAAGCAGGTCGGAACGGGCATTTTTTCGCTCTATCCGTCCACAAAGCGCATAACGAGAAAGATTGAAAACATTATGCGCGAGGAGATGGACAGAATCGGCGGGCAGGAGGTTCTTTTCCCCGTCGCAATGCCTGCTTCGATATGGAAAGAGTCCGGCAGATATGATTCCATCGGCAGCGAAATGCTCCGCTTCAAGGACAGAAACGGCTCGGATATGGTACTCGGAATGACGCACGAGGAAGCCGCTGTTCATCTTGCCCGTGTTGCGGCGCAGACATATACAAAATTCCCTTATATGATTTATCAGATACAGACAAAATTCCGTGACGAGCCGCGCGCCCGCGGCGGACTTATCCGCGTCAGAGAGTTTACAATGAAGGACGCATACTCCTTCCACACCTCATGGGACGACCTCCTCCGTTATTACGATGAATGTTACGAGGCATATAATCGCATTTTCCGTCGCTGCGGCGTGAAAAACTTTGTTGCGGTAAAGAGCGACTCCGGTATGATGGGCGGCAGCGTGTCGCACGAGTTTATGCTCATTTCAGATATCGGCGAGGACACGCTCGTCATCTGCTCCGAATGTGATTATAAATCGAATATGGAGGCGGCGGACTGCATTGTCCACAATCACGAATGTGAAATCGAGCCGCTTGAAGAGGTATCCACCCCTCATCAGAAAACTATCGAAGAGGTCTGCAATTATCTCCGTGTTCCGAAGGAGCGTTCCTGCAAGGCAGTTCTTTATCAGCGCAATGCGGATGACTCCCTTGTCATCGTTTTTGTCCGCGGCGACCTTGAAATCAACGAAACAAAGCTCCGCAATCATCTCCGTGCCGACGTTCACCCCGCAACCGTTACGGAAGCAATGAACATTCATGCCGGCTTTATCGGTCCCATAGGACTGCCGGAGGACATAACCGTTGTTTATGACGAATCCCTAAAGGGAATCAATTCTCTTGTTGCGGGCGCAAACAAGGATGATACGCATTTCAGGGGACTGAACATTGCACGCGATGTCGGCAATGTTGAATACGTCAGCGTTGCGAAGGCAACCGAAGGCGGTATCTGCCCCGTTTGCGGCAAACATTCGATAACAATCAAAAAGGGCATTGAAATCGGCAACATATTCCAGCTCGGAACGAAATATACAAAGTCGATGGGTATGGAATATATAGACAAGAACGGTGAAACGCAGAACCCCATTATGGGTTGCTACGGTATCGGCGTCGGCAGGCTTGCGGCATCCATCTGCGAGGAAAGTCACGATGATTACGGTCCCATCTGGCCGATGAGCATCGCCCCCTGGCAGGTTGAGGTATGCAACCTCCGTTCGGACGACGAAACCGTCACAAAGACGGCTGAAAAGCTCTGCGCAGATCTTGAAAAGCTCGGCGTTGAGGTTCTTTATGACGACAGAAACATCCGTCCCGGCGTTATGTTTGCCGATGCCGATCTTTACGGCGTTCCCGTCAGAGCGGTTGTCAGTCCCAAGACCTGTGAACGCGGCGTCATTGAGATTTCATACAGAGACAAGAGCGCAAAATATGACGTTGCGATAGACGAGGCGGCAGGCAAGCTCCGCGAGGTCGTCAGCGAAATGCTCGCGCAATACGAATAACCTACTTTTCTTTGAAAAGAAAAGTAGGCAAAAGAAACTTCAGTAATTGTTTTGCAAAGTTTTATAATTAAAAAACAGAGATGGTTTTTCATCTCTGTTTTTGTTTTAATGAAAAGGCAAAAGAAACTTCGGTAATTGTATTGTTCAAATTTTTTAATTAAGAAAACAGAGGTGATTTCTCATCTCTGTTTTTGTTTTCAGTCTCCCGTTATGCAAAGTCGCGTTTACATTCATCGGCACAGTTTCGGGGATGTTGTATCGCCGTTTTCATCGCACACAATCTTATATTTTTTACAGTAAAAATACTGCACAAAATTTATATGCGCCAAGGCGGAAAGAAAAATTATTGCCGTCAGCGCTATGCTTATGCAAACATTCTGCGTGCTGACATCTGCATTGTTACGCAGCATTTTTGACGTGTGTATGCCAAGCACTCCGGCAATCGGAATAACCGACGCGATGACGGCGTCCAGCGCAATGACCCATTTCGCCCTGCTTTTCTCTTTGATTTTACCGAAAACGCCCTTATGCGCTCCGAGCACTATCAATCCGACGTACAAAACGGAAAAAAGCAGATAAACGGGCAAAATCCACAGGGAAAAATAACGCCCGATGAGCGGCTCGTCCGCAATCAGGTTATATGAGGTGTATAGTAGCCAGAAAAGAAACGACAGAAACATGCCCGAAATGCCGTTGACGAGAAACCTCAGTTCAAAAGTTTTCTTCGTTTTTTCGCTTTCGATGACCGATATAAATATATAATAAAGCAGGCTCCAAACAATGCCGGAAAACATGGGAAACACCGCCCTGAAAGTAAATCCGTTTACGTTTACAGCCATTATTCCGAGCACAATCATAATCGCGGGAAAGATCAGAGTCGCCTTAAAAGACTTTTTGAGACCGGAAAGCGATATATATCTTTCGGTATCAAGATATATCAGATCGCGTGCTTTTTCTTTCATTATATTTTCTCCTTTGACATTGCCGGAGCAAACCCGTGTTGTCATTTTTGTTTTCTGCGGAAAGCTCCGCCACATTGACCTTTCATTTCACCGAATGATAAAAATCCAGCGTTTTGAAGTCTCTTTCCAGATGACAAAGCAGATATTTTTCGCAGGCATTTGCAAACTCGCCCATCGCTTCGTCCTTTAAGTCAAAGGCGAAAAGACGCTCGGGGCGACAGTATATAACGTATCTCATCGCCGCAAAAACAGAGGGCGAAAGCGGAATTATAAGGTGCGCGTGCGAATAGATACCCTCCGCCTCGCTTGTGCGCTTCGCCTCGGTATCAAAATCCGTTTCCTTTGCTCTGTAACAATTCTCGCAACAGAAATATCCGCCCTCGACATCAAAATAATATGTATCGAAATCCGCCTTTCCGCATCCCTCGCAGCCGACAAGGTCGGGCATAAATCCCGCTTCGGACACCGCGCGAAGCTCAAAAGTCGCCTTTATCTGTTCCATGGGTTTGACTTTTTTCGCAATACAGTAAAGGCTGTTGAGCACGAGCCTGAGCAGCTTTTCCTCCGGCTGATCTTCAAGGGCGATATCGCAGGCGACATCGGCAATATACGCCGCAAGCGCAGAGCCCTCAAGCGTATCTCTTATGCCGAAAAAGCATTCCGATCTGCCCGCTTCGCGCAGATAATATTTATCATGCATGGTGTTTACGGTCAGCTCAGAATATGCATATACCTGACTTGCAACAAAGTTCGGACTTTTCAGCCGCTTTGCGCCGTTGGCATATACGGATATTTTCCCGAGCTCCGCCGTAAGCACCGTCAACATTTTGTCATATTCGCCGACGTCGACCTCGCGGAGAACGACCCCGCTTACGGTGGTTATCTTCTGAGCCATCCGTCAGAATTCCTCTCTCTTGAAGCCCAGATTTCCGACGGCAAAATCAGATTCGCGCCAGTTTTCCTTCACCTTCACCCAAAGATCGAGATAGACCTTTGTTCCGAAGAATGCTTCAAGATCCTCTCTTGCCATCTCGCCGACTTTTTTCAGCGTCGCGCCGCCCTTGCCGATTATGATCGGCTTATGGGACGCTCTCTCGCAGAAGATTTCCGCGCGTATTGAAAGGAGCTTCGGGGTTTCCTTCCAGTCCTCAATGACGACGGCAATTCCGTGCGGAATTTCCTCGCTCAGGAGCCTGAGCAGCTTTTCTCTTATAAACTCAGCTGCGATCTGTCTCTCCGGCTGATCGGTTATCATATCGTCCGGGAAAATCCATTCGTCCGTCTCTGTTGCGTATTTATCGATCTCATCAAAAATTATGTTTGTATTGTCGCCGTTTTTCGCGGATATCGGAATGACGGCGGCAAAGTCGTATTTACCGGAAAAGCGCAGGATAGTATCGCCTATCTGTTCCGCGCGGCTTATATCGGTCTTGTTTACGAGGAGCACGACGGGCACGTCGATTTCCTTGAAGCGCTTCATAAGATTTTCTTCAATCGGACCTATTCTGTCACCCGCGGAGACGATATAGAGAATAAGGTCAACTCCCGTTGCGGCGTCGGAGGCGGCACGCATCATAAAGGATCCGAGCTTGTCCTGCGGCTTGTGTATACCGGGGGTATCGAGAAAAACATACTGCGTATCGCCCTTGGACGTTATCCCCGTTATTTTCGTGCGGGTTGTCTGCGGCTTGTTTGAAACGATTGCAATCTTCTCTCCGAGCAAGGTATTGAGCAGGGTGGATTTACCTGTGTTTGCCCTGCCGATTATCGCCGTGAATATTGTTTTTTTCATTTATTTTCTCTCCTGTCCGATTGATGATAATATCGCTTCCTGTTTATCCCGCATAAGCCTGTCCTCTTCCTCGCTGCGCTCGTGGTCGTAGCCGAGGAGGTGCAACGTCGAATGTACGGAAAGGAAAGCTATCTCCCTTTCGGGACTGTGACCGTACATCTCCGCCTGCTCCATCGCCCGTTCAACGGAAATGACTATATCTCCTATGACGGCGCATCCGTTCGCCTCGTCTGTATCCCATTCCGAGTCGTCCTCGGAGAGAATGGGAAACGAGAGAACGTCCGTCGGGGCGTCCTTGCCTCTGTATTCGCGGTTCAGCTCCCGTATGCCTTCATTGTCCGTAAATGTGACGGAAACCTCGGCAGGGCGAGAGAAATTCTCGCTTTTCAGCGTCTGACTTACGGCAAGACGTATCAGTTTTTTCATTTCATTCGTCACGGGGAGCTTTTTCTGATTGTTCTGAAAATATATCTCGTTATGATATCTCATTTCTGTTCTCCTCCGCTTTTTCTGACCTTGAATTTTTCGGGCGTTTTCTTCATTTCCCGCTCGTATTTGTCATAAGCGAGAATGATCTTCTGCACGAGCTTGTGACGCACAACGTCCCTCTCGGAAAATTCGTGAATTGCAATTCCTTCTATCCCGCGCAGAATTTTTGCCGCCTCCGCAAGCCCGCTCTTTTTGCCGAACGGAAGGTCTGTCTGCGTGATATCGCCCGTCACAACCGCTTTTGATCCGGAGCCGAGACGCGTAAGAAACATTTTCATCTGTTCGGGGGTTGTATTCTGCGCCTCGTCGAGAATGATGAAGGAATCGTCAAGCGTTCTTCCCCTCATATATGCAAGCGGAGCGATTTCGATTGTGCCGCGTTCAAGGTGCTTCTGATATGTTTCCGCACCGAACATTTCAAACATGGCATCGTAAAGCGGACGGAGATACGGGTTTATCTTGCTCTGCAAATCGCCCGGGAGAAAACCGAGTCGCTCGCCGGCTTCAACGGCGGGTCTTGTTAGAATTATTCTTGAAACTTCTTTGTTCCGCAAGGCTGTCGACGCGGCGGCAACGGCGAGAAAGGTCTTTCCCGTTCCTGCCGGACCGAGCCCCAGAATAATTGTGTTTTTCTTTATTGCGTCTATATATTTCTTCTGTCCGACGGTGCGCGCTTTTATCGGTTTTCCTCTCGTTGTAACGCATATGCAGTCGTCGCCGAAGCGTTCGAGCGGCTCGCCGCTGCTGACCGTATTTATGACGTAATCAACACTCTGTTCGGAGAGCTCCGTTCCCATTTTCACCATCGAATAAAGATATTCAATCGCGGAAAATGCGGAAAGGAGAGCGTCGCTGTCCTCGCCGCG
>ERZ1026854.406-NODE-406-length-30275-cov-7.569987_pt1 | contig 30275 bp, 20 predicted proteins | sample MGYA00380157_ERZ1026854 | MGnify/ENA primary metagenome ERZ1026854 (study PRJEB33269, sample SAMEA4719793) | human gut metagenome | biome: human-associated habitat; feature: organic feature; material: feces | place: Cameroon | collected 2013-10 ... | reverse complement strand
CGTCCGCGTCAGGTGCTTGTCTCCGACTATGAGGAGCTGGAAAATATAATAACAGAATTCATTACAACAATAGTTCGGTAAAAAAGTTCAAGCGGCGTCCCTGATGCACCCGTTGGCGAAGAAGGAGATGGAAAACGGAGCAAATCGATAAAAGAAAGAAGAAGATACTTGATTTAGTCTTTTCAGCCTGTGCAGGGGCCGGCGGTTACTCTAGTTCAGAGTGGAGGCTGAAACTGTCCGCTATTTGTTATCCGAAATGGGAATCCCATAGCGCGAAGCCATACCTGCGATGATGTCGGAGATATTTTCGCGCAGTTCAAGTGGCTCCAACACCTCCACATCCGATCCGTGCGATAGAATCTCCTGCACGAAATCGAATGTGGGGGCGATGTGGTAACTGAAGACCGAGCTTCCGTCCTCCTGAACCGTCTCTTTTTGCGACCAGTGCAGCGGCAGTGTCCGGAAGTATTTGACCTGATCCGGCACGACCCGGAGTTTGATGTCTTCGGGGGCATCCCCGATGATGACACCGAAGTAGTCTCGAAAATATCCCTCAGCATCGAAGTCCTTCGGAAGTTCGAACCTTTCCTCCAGCTCCTCCATGTCCACGAATCGATCCAAGGAGTAGATTCTCAGTCCTAAGTCGCTGTCTCCAAGCATGTACCACCGTTGTTTGAAGTGTTTGACGCAGTAGGGGCGAACATTGACGAAATGTGGCTCCGGATTCCAAAAGCTTTGGTAGCAGAGGTTGATCACTCTTGAATCCCGCATTGCACTGATGATGTCCGTCAGGAATCTCTCGCATGAAGGAACCTTCTCCATGAGTATTCGGTCTTTCATGTCGGCATTTTCATGTAGCACATTGTTGAGGCACAGCGTGTGTAGCATCCAATCGCTTGTCTAGTCGCTTCCGACATTTGAGTGCCCGATGTAGAATCCGAGGCTCCTGTCGTTGAAAATCTCGATCCCGAACATCTCGGAGATCGCATCCTTGTGGTTGAAGAACGTTCTTTCTGACAATGGTTCTCCCGTTTCGTTCAGCGGACTGCGCTGCCAAGCTTCGCTGATCTCCTTGAAGGAGACATACTTTCTGCGGTTGATCAGATCAATCAGCCAGATGTATCTCTTGAAAAAATTCTTTGCCATATTCTATGAATGCTTTGATGCAAAGATAGCATGTTTAACTGAAAAAATATGGCAGTATGTTATTCCTCGCTGCCACGGAGAAATTCGAGAGGGGTTTGGGTGGTGGAGAGACGGAAGTAGCGGGAGAAGAAGGAGTTGTTGATGAATCCGAGTTTTTCGGCTATTTCCTTGACGGAGTAGAGACCGGTGAGAAGGAGGCTCTTGGCGTCGAGAATGACGTATTCGCGGATTATGTCCATCGGTTTGCGGCCTGAGGCTTTCTTGACCATTCTTGAGAAATGTTTCTCGGAAAGGCATTGGCGGCGGGCGTAGAAGCTCACGCTGCGGTCCTTGCGGGAGAAGTTGTGAAGGTCTTCCTCGAAGCGGAGAAGAACCTCTTGCTCGCGGTTCATCGGCATTGAAAGGCTGTCGGAGGAGAAGCTTGTTTTGCCATGGGTTTCCGTCGTCTTTTGTCCTGCCATGCGGTTGTTCCACTGGCGTGTCCATTTCAGGAGTAGGCTGGCAAAGATGTAGGAAAAGCCGGAAAGTATGCCATCGGCGGTCTCGCCGTCACAGTTGGCAACAGTATTCTTGACTGCGTGGCAGAGCTGCTCGAAGTTTTCGCCTTCTTCCTCAGCGACCCCGGTGATGATGGGCTCGTGGCTGTGCAGGAGCATCTGGCGGAGATTCTTGCCGTGCGGACCTCGGATTCCTGTCATTATATATTCCGAGTCGAGAGCTGCAAAAATCAGTCGGCAGCCTTTGGACAACGTCACCTTTTCCAGAATCTGTCCCGCGAAAACAACCAGCACTCCATTGTTTCCGATGCGATAATCCCTCTGTTGCACGCGGAGTGTCGCTGTGCCGCTTTTGCAGTAGAGGCAGAATCCCAATGAAATCTTTATCGGGAAACGCAGTTTCCTGACTGCTGTGAAATCTGCACGATGCATCCCTCCGTCTTTTTCGATGTTGTCGACAAGACAGAATTTTCCGGCGACCTGAACTTTGGAGACCGTTCCTTCGAGATAGTTTATTCCGAAGGCGGATATTATTTCATCATATTTAGACATAATGCAAAGATATAAATTTTACATAAAATAATCGTCAAATACGATACTAAATCATAAAATGTCCTGTTTTGAACATTAATACCACTTTTTGTTGCATTGAACACCTTTCTTTTCTCCCTACCTTTGCCGAGCAAAAATGAAAAATAGTCAGTTATGAGAAAAATAGAGACATTGCGCGAATTATATGATTATGCAACCGTGACGTATGCCGGAAACCGCCTGTCGAAGACCGTGGATGCGGAACTTGAATATAGTTACCAGAGTTTTCGGAATAAATGTGAAGAACTGTCAGGGATGTTGGCGGATGCAGGAATCGTGGCCGGAGACAAGGTCGCCGTGCTTGCCCAGAACATGCCGAACTGGACGGTGGCGTTCTTTACAGGGGTGGCTTTCGGACGCATAGCTGTCCCGATTCTGCCGGAATCTTCTGAAAATGAGGTGACTAACATTTTGAAACACTCGGAGTCAAAGGCTCTCTTCGTTTCAAGGAAGCTGCTTTCAAATGTAAGCGATGAGACGATGGACGGTTTGGATGTCGTCATTGACATAGAGTCTTTCGAGTTCATAAAGACACCGGCGCGTGCCATGAAGAAAGCCGTGGCTGACTCTCTTGGCACCACGGGACATGGATGCACATCAGCGGAAACCTCCCGTCCGGACGACATCGCGACCATAATCTACACTTCCGGCACCACAGGGAACGCCAAAGGTGTGATGTTGAGCCACAGAAATCTTGCATCGTGTGTGATGTCCTGCTATGCCACCCGCAAGCGCGACGAGCATGACCGTTGGCTCTCCATACTTCCTATGTCTCACACGCTTGAGCTTACGATTGGGGTGCTTTATCCGATGTATGTCGGAGCCTCTGTCTATTATATGTCGAAACCGCCTGTCCCAGCTCTGCTTCTGAAGGCGATGCAGGTGGTGAAGCCTACGACAATGCTTTCAGTGCCTCTTATTATAGAGAAAATCTATCGTGACAGCATAGTCCCGACCATTCGGAAAAGTCCTGTACTCAGTTGGCTGGACAGAAACGCCAATTGGCTGCTGTGCCGTCTTGTCGGTCTGAAGCTCAAAAAGACTTTCGGAGGTGAACTTACGTTTTTCGGCATAGGCGGTGCCAAATTGGACATTGAAGTTGAACGTTTTCTTCTCAAATCCGGCTTCCCATACGCAGTGGGCTATGGTCTCACTGAAACTTCACCGCTGCTGAGTTTCACGCTCGGCAAGATTCGTGTGCCAGGTTCGATAGGGATGCCTGTAAGCGGTGTGCAGATGCGTCTTGACAATGTCAATCCCGAGACCGGAGAAGGGGAGATTGTTGCAAAGGGACCCAACGTGATGCTCGGCTACTACAAGGATCCGCAGCGGACAGCAAGGGCCTTCACGAAAGACGGGTGGTTTCGTACCAACGACCTTGCCGTGGTTGATGCACAAGGGCGATACTCCATCAGGGGGCGGCTCAGCAACATGATTCTCGGTGCGTCCGGAGAGAACATCTACCCGGAGGAAATAGAGCAGGTGCTCAACGGAATCGACCTTGTTGACGAGTCCCTTGTGCTTTCCCGCGGGGACAAGTTGGTGGCGCTTGTGACCTTCAACGAAAATGTGCTTGACTGGAACCATGAGGGCGAGGCCGGGTTTCTCCGTAAGGTTGAGGAGTGCAAGTCACTGATTCTTTCGATTGTGAACCGCAAGGTCAATAGGACGTCGCACCTGAGCTGCATACAAGTCTTGCGTGAACCGTTCGAGAAGACGGCCACACGGAAGATACGGCGGTTTAAGTATGCGGATGTCGAGGGACTGTAATGTGGCGGTGTCCGTTAAAGGAACTTGACCCCAAAGTCCCCAAAGTCCCGAAGGGACCGCGCCGGGGGGCGAGATACCCCTAATAGGGGTCGCAGGCGTTAGTCTGCGGGGGTTAGGAAGTCCGAAGGAGGGTGAACAAAAGACTTTTTAGTCAGCCCCTTTTGTACCCCCGTGCGGAATCGAACCGCAACCGTCAGAACCGGAATCTGAAATTCTATCCATTAAACTACGGAGGCAATGGATTGCAAAGATAAGAATTTTTGGTTGAATTGTCATATGTTCACGGATATTTCTTAACTTTGAAAGTTACGTGTCTCAGATGGACGCCTCCGTGGGAAGGCGGGGATTCAGGAGAGGGGTAACGTGGACAGAAAAAAGTGCGTAATGACGAAATTGCTGAAATCTGTGTTGTCGCTGAGTGTTGCAGCGATAGTCTCGGGATTGTTTCCTATGTCGGCATTGGCCGGGACTGCATTCGACGAGAAGTTTGCAGACAAGACTCTGCGAATAGATTACATTTTCAGCGGCGATGCTGCGGAACAGTCCGTGAGCCTTTGCCGTATGTCAAGTTCTGAAGGCTGGTACGGCCGTAGGGGCAACCTTGATGGCATGCCGCTAAGAGGTAACGGAGAAGTGGTCATGACTGATGCCGAGACTGGCAAACAACTATATGTCTGGTCTTTTTCGTCACTTTTCAGCGAATGGCTCACAACTGACGAGGCGCAGCATACATCCCGTTCTTTTGAGCATACGGTACTGCTTCCGATGCCTTTAGCCAAGGCAGATGTCGCGTTGAGGTTGTTCGACAAACATGGCTCTGTCTGTGCCGAACACCGTTTTATGCTTGAACCTTCCGATATCCTGATTCGTCGGCAGCGTCCCTCCGGCACTTCCTGGCGTTATATTCATAAGGGAGGAGACAGCAGGGAGTGCATAGATGTCGTGATTGTCGCCGAGGGATATGCGAAGAAAGACATGAGACTCTTCCACAAAGATGCACAGGCTGCCTGCGATGCCGTCTTGTCCGCGCCACCTTTCTCGCAATTTGCTGATCGTCTTAACATTATCGCTGTGGATTCCGTGTCAGAAGACTCCGGAGTTTCCGAACCTCTTAAAGGAACATGGCGGGATACGGCTATAAAATCTCATTTCTCGACTTTTTATTCCGACCGCTACCTCACCTCCGAAAATGTCCATGACATCCACGATCTTCTATCCGGCATTCCTTACGAGCACATAATAATCCTTGCAAACACGGATACATACGGTGGTGGCGGTATCTATAATTCATACACCCTTACGACCGCCCACCACAGCAAGTTCCGTCCTGTTGTGGTTCATGAGTTCGGGCACAGTTTCGGTGGGCTTGCGGATGAGTATTTCTACGATTTTGCCGACGCCCTCGATTCCAGTTACGACATTTCCGTGGAACCATGGGAGCCTAACATCACGACGCTGGTTGATTTTGATGCGAAATGGAAGGATATGCTTCCGGACGGCTGCTCCGTGCCTACTCCTGGCGGGCATCTGAAAGTCAACGAACTGGACAATTCTCAGGACGCGATTGACCGCATCGGAGTCTACGAGGGCGGCGGCTACCTTCTCCACGGTGTATTTCGCCCTTCCGACAACTGCCGGATGCGCACCAATGAAGCCGCTGGCTTCTGCCCGGTCTGCCGCAGAGCCCTCAGTGACCTTATCCTTTTCTATACGGGAAATTAAGACTTTCCCAAAACTCCATCATAATTCTTTGTTTAATAGCGCCCTAAGGTCGTCGCCCTGGATGTAGTGGGCAGCCTGCATGCCGTTGCGGCGGGCGGCTTCGACATTGATTGGGGAGTCGTCGATGAAGAGCATCTCGGACGGCTGAACCGGAGAGTCTGGAGTACCGGAGAGACACTGAATTTCGCTGATGGCCTTTTGATAGATGGTGTCTCCGGGTTTGAGGCAGTGCATTTCGAAAGACAGGAACGCCTTTTTGAAAACGCTGTCAATCGGTAGACCCTTGTGTTCGAATTCCTCCACGGCGAACGGCCATGTCATCGCGTTGTTGTTGCTGAGAAGATAGAGGTCGTATTTCTGACTCAACTCCTTGAGCAACGGAACTTTATAGTCTGCCAATCCGATGAGGAACGGGCGGAATGCATCGTTCACGTCCTGTGGCGTTTTCCCTGGAGCGGACATTGCGAGGACCCCCTGGTAGAACTTCTCCGCGGTGATGTTCCCCGCCTCAAGCTCCATGAACAGTCCTTTTTGGTGGCAAGGGCCGACAAGTTCGTCAACTCTTTCAAATCCAAGCTTTTCGCGGCATGATTTGTAGCATGCATCCAAATCCAAGTCGAGGAGAACTCCTCCCAAATCAAAAACAAGAACCTTTATCATTGTAATAGTAATTTTTACATTCATCCCGGTCTGGGGCATACCCACATTCCGAAAAGCCGTGCAAAGATAGGTAGAAAGTTTTGCATTATTCGGAAAATAATTCATATATTTGCAGTCCATTCCTCTCGGGGAAATGGAAAAGCGGGTGTAGCTCAGTGGTAGAGCATCGGCTTCCCAAGCCGAGGGCCACGAGTTCGACTCTCGCCACCCGCTCTGAAAAATTGATTGACAAATGATTGTGTCAACGAAGAATATGTTCCCGAAGATCCGCACTTTTGTGTGCCACGTCTTCGGGACTTTTTTAAAGAAACCTTCAAAAAATAACCTGCATCATCTTTTTCGTTCTTTTCGGTCTATATTTATTTTCTCATCAGTCGTGTACATCCAGTACACTCCTTCTTCCAAAAGAAATCTATACTCGAAAATAATTGAAAAATCTGAAGCAGTTTATTTTTTTTCATGTTTCTAGAAACATAAATTTTTGAACTATAAAACTCCAGTGCAGACAAAACAAATTTATGTATAACAATATGAAGAGAGTCTTTTTAATTGCGGCTATAGTGATTGCCGCACTCGTCTCGTCCTCGTGTGCGAAAGAGTATGAGACGGTCAAGAACGATCCGATGCACACACGGATTTACACGCTTGACAATGGCCTGAAGGTCTATATGAGCGTCAACAAGGAAACTCCGAGAATCCAGACCTACATTGCGGTCAAGGTCGGAGGTAAGAACGACCCGGCTGAGACCACCGGACTCGCGCATTATTTCGAACACCTTATGTTCAAGGGAACTGAGCAGTTCGGAACGAGTGACTATGCGGCGGAAAAGCCTATGCTCGATGAAATAGAAAGCCTTTTCGAGGTTTACAGAAAGACGACAGACGAGGCTGAGAGGGCTGCGATTTATCATCGTATAGACTCCATAAGCTACGAAGCGTCGAAGATTGCGATTCCTAATGAATATGACAAACTCATGTCTATGATCGGAGCAGACGGGACTAATGCATTCACGTCCACTGACGAGACGGTGTATGTCGAGAACATTCCTTCAAACCAGATTGAAAACTGGGCGAGAGTGCAGGCGGATCGCTTCCAACACCCGGTAATCCGCGGTTTCCACACGGAGCTTGAAACCATCTATGAAGAAAAGAACATGTCCCTTACGAAGGATAACCGCAAGATGTACGAGGCTGTGCTTGCCGCGCTTTTCCCTCACCATCCTTACGGAACCCAGACTGTCCTCGGCACGCAGGAACATCTTAAGAATCCGTCCATCACCAATGTGAAAGCCTACCACAGGACCTGGTATGTGCCGAACAATATGGCAATCTGCCTCTCCGGAGACTTTGACCCGGACGAGATGATATCTGTAATAAAGAAGTACTTCGGAGGTATGCAGCCGAATCCGGCTCTTCCTAAGCTTGAGTTCGAGCCGGAAAAGCCTATTACCACGTCTGAAGTTCGCGATGTGTATGGCCTTGAGTCAGAGTATGTTTACTTGGCATGGCGACTTCCTTCCGCCGTGGACAAGTCAAACGATGTTGCGGAAATCGCTTCTTCAATCGTTTACAACGGCAAGGCAGGAATGCTTGACCTTAACGTTAACCAACAGCAGAAGGTGCTTGCATCTTACGGGTTCAGCAACAACATGCCTGACTACGGAATGTTTTTGATGGTAGGCTATCCTAAGCAGGGTCAGACACTTGAGGAGGTTCGCGATATACTTCTCGACCAGATTGCGAAACTTCGTACGGGTGATTTTGACGAGGAACTCATAAAGGCCTCAGTGAACAATTTCAAGAAAGACTACATGGCCGGACTTGAGGATAATGACCAGAGGGCAATGAGTTATGTGAACGCTTTCATCGACGGCGAGGACTGGGCTGACTGCGTGGGGAAGATTGACCGCTGCTCGAAGGTGACCAAGGATGACGTCGTGGCGTGGGCGAACGAATATCTCGGAGCCGACAGTTACGTTGTGATTAACAAGAGACAAGGGGTGGACAACACCGTGAAGAAGATTTCAGCGCCGAAGATCACTCCTATCGTTACAAACCGCGACCGGCAGTCAGATTTCCTTACGGAGGTTCAAAACACTGAGGTAAAGCCGATTGAGCCTGTCTTCGTGGACTTCAACAAGGAAATGTCAACGTTTGCGGAAGCTGCAGGGATTGACGTCCTCTACAAGAAGAATGAGACCAACGGTCTGTTCAACCTCGAATATGTGTTCAACATCAACCGCGAGCAGGACCCGGAGCTTTCGTTCGCTCTGAATTATCTTTCCTACCTCGGCACCGCCACAAAGAGTCATGACGAGATTGCCAAGGAACTCTACGATCTCGCGGCAGACTACCGCTGCTATGTGGGAAACACACGAACTTATGTCACCATGGAGGGACTCGGAGACTCGATGAAGGATGTGATGGCAATCGTTGAGGATGTCATTTACAACGCTCAGGGAGATGACGAGATTCTTGAGGGGCTCAAGGCCGACATGCTAAAGGACCGCGCCGACAGCAAGCTCAATCAGCAGAGTTGCTTCCGTGCCCTTCAGAAATATGCGCTCATGGGTGGTGACGCCATCCGTCGCAGCACTCTTTCCAACGAGAGGATTCTTTCTCTCACATCGGATGAGCTTCTTGCAAAGGTGCGTGGCCTCTTTGACAAGAAACATGAGGTTGTCTACTATGGCCCTGCATCCGAGAAAACTCTTAAGGAAGCTCTCTCCGAGGTGCATGTCATAGAGGGTAAGACCCTTGAGGATACGAACATACAGTGGCCTGTCTATCAGACGACGGCGGACAACTCCGTTGTGATGGCACAGTATGACGCCAAGCAGCTCTACTACATCCAGTATTCATGTGACGGACGTCAGTTCTCACCTGCGTCAGAGGCTGGCATAGACCTCTACAACAGCTACTTTGGAGGCGGAATGAACAGCATTGTATTCCAGGAGATGCGCGAGGCACGTGGCCTTGCATATTCTGCATGGGCATCGCTGATTTCTCCATACTACCATGACGGCAAGTACTACTACATGGCATTCATCGCCACCCAAAACGACAAGATGAAGCAGGCTGTTGAGGCGTTCGACGACATCATCAACAACCTTCCGGAATCAGAGGCTGCCTTCAGCATCGCGAAGGAGGCTCTTATCGCGAATCTGCGCACTTCACGCACAATCGGCATGGGTGTCCTGAACAGCTACATAAATTGCCGTGACCTCGGCCTTTCCGCGCCTCTCGACAAGGAAATTTTCGAGGCTCTCCAGAATATGACGTTAGAAGACGTGAAGGCAGTGCAGGCCGAGTGGGTGAAGAATCGTCACTACACTTACGCCATTCTCGGTGACATCAAGGATCTTGACACGAAGTTCCTCGCCACTCTCGGACCGGTGAAAACGGTTTCTTTGGAGGAAATTTTTGGATATTAGGCGGGCGAGTCTGAGAGCGGATTGCCGCGTTGCACTCCATCTCTCATATTCACCCTCCCTCTCCGGGATTTTATTTTTTTTCTGAAAATCGGGGCATTTCACTTGTATGGAATGCCACGATTTTTTATACCTTTGAACATCCGATGAAAAAATGGAAGAGAATATTGTTTCTGCGGATTCCGCTGGGGGTTGTCGCGTTTAGTGTAGTGCTGGTCGCGGTGCTGAAATATGTGCCGATACACTGGACTCCGCTGATGCTCAAACGCTCGATTGAGTTTAGGGACGACCACAAGTTCCGGACGAGGCAGGCGTGGGTGCCGCTGGAAAAGATTTCCGGGAATATGGAAAAGGCCGTGATTCTGTCCGAGGATGGCAATTTTCGCAGTCACATGGGATTTGATTTTGAGGAAATGAGGAAGATGCTGAAGGAACATAGGAAGAGGGGGACGAGAATCCGGGGATGCAGCACAATCTCACAGCAGACCGCTAAAAATGTATTCACATTCTGCACTGACACTTGGGCCCGTAAGGCTGTCGAGGCCTACTGGACTGTTCTGATTGAACTGATATGGGGTAAGGACAGGATAATGGAGGTCTATCTCAATGTCGTAGAAATGGGGCGCGGCATTTACGGTATAGAAGCGGCATCCCAGTTTTACTACGGTCATTCGTGCACCCGGCTTTCTCCGGCAGAGGCTGCTGCCATTGCCTGTTGTCTTCCACGTCCTCTACGGCGCACCCCGCACTGGGTGATGAATAAGCGCACATACAAATACCGTCGTGTTCTTCGTGAAATATCCAATATTTCTGAAAAATTGTCAGATTAGTAGTATTTTTTATCAAATGGCACGTCTTATGTCACATTTGCCGCCGAGAATGAATCTATAGCAACGGTTTATTTGTGACGGCTTTCGAATGCCGTCAAGTGAAGGGAGTGTTTTAATGATGAGAAAAAGTCTTGTGAATATGGCTGCGATATTCGGTATTCTGATCGGTGTCGCGGAAATCGGTGCCTTTGCCCAAACGACTGAGTGTCATTGTGCTTACATCGACTGGCTCAATAGGCCGAAGAAAACAGGATTTGTAGATGAGCTACTCGGTCCTATAGATCAGGTGAAAAACGGCCCCTATGCGGCATGGACGACGAAAATCGCATATCTCACCGTGAACGGGAGCATGAAATTCCAGTCATCTCCGCTCGTCAAGGACACATGGAAACTTTATTCGTCGACGTATGACCACTATGATTTTGTCCTTGGGCAGGAGGCTAATAGACTTGTTACGTTCAGGCTGTCAGGGACTTATTCCATGAATGGAATGAAGGTTTTCGACACGGACAAGATAGCGCACTGCTACAATGTGGCCCTCAAGCCGGAAGCCGTGCTCAATCAGATCAGATGGCAGGGAAACGACCGCTCCGCCCTCACGCTTTCTGCCATGGCAGGCCCGGAGGTCGGGGTCCTCTTCAGCATAGACAACTGGATTCTTCAGGCAAGGTTCTATGCCGGTGTGACATCGGCGGTGCGTCTCGACTACACCTTGGCCGAGCGTCTCTGTTTCTATTTCGAGCCGCGTTTGTCATACGTTCCTTACACACTCCGGAATCTCACCGGAAACCGCCCGTCTACGTCTATAAACCGGTTCGGTTCCGTGGCGCGGTTAAATATGGGCCTGCGTATTATTCTCTGACAGTGAGTGAGCCGTCAAAAGCGGAGTTGGCGCGGTAGTGAGGGGCATAGAGCGACTCGATTTCGCAGACTGGCGCGGTGAAGACACCGGCCTGGGAGACATAGAACTCGTCAGCAATGGTTGTGTTCTGCTCCGGGTAGACATCGAACCAATAGTCTATGGCGTCATCGTGAACCTCGCGGTAGCCCTGCGGCGTAATCCACCATGCGTTGGAGCCTCTTGACGCGGCGTTGATTCTCCAACTTCGTAGCCAATAGCCATAATTGCCGGAAAGCTGACGGACAGGTCTGAGGCAGGCGTTGTATGGTGTGCGGATATGAACGAGGCTGCGGTTCTCCTCACTGCTGATGCTGTAGCGGACGATAATTTTCTGCCCTACGGACAGCGTTTCTCCTGTCTGGAGTTCGCGCAGTTGCGACAGTTTTGTGCCTTCCTGGCCTTTGACTGTGCTCGGAATAAGTTCCTCGATGAAGAACCTCCGCTCTATGCCGAATCCGTTTCCGGCTGCCCTGATCTGCTCAAAAGGCTTTTCGTAAGTCTTTGTCAGTGAGATGACTGACGTTTCCATAAGGGCAGATGAGCCTCTGCGAACTGAATTTATCGCACAGACAAATTCGAAGTTGTTCTGCCACTGTTGGCTTTCTTTCTGAATCATCAGCCACAGACGTATGCCATCGGCGATTTCCAATGCTCGGGCATCAGGCTTCCCGGAAGTCTTTTCAGACAAGGAGCTCCAGCGCGAGAGCATGTCGCAGAGCAGCGAATGGGCGTAGGCTTCGGACGAAAGCAGGGCACGGAACGGCATCACCGCATTAGGATAGTATATCCCTCCTGAAGGATGTTCAACGGCATATTCCTTCAGTGACTCGATGCTTCTTGTGAGAGTTTTCTTCATCTTCCGGCATTTCAGACCGAGCGAACTGTCGAAGGCGTTGGAATCTGAGGTGATGAGTTTGAGAATTGTTGAACTGCGGCGCGCCTTCTCAAGAATCTGCCCGTTCAACTTATCTTCTTTCGCGGACGGTTGGAGATATGCTTTCATCGACTTCACGACTTCCTTGAAGCGCCTGTCTCCGACCTTGTCTTTTATCGCTTTTATGTCGACTGCAATGCCCGGGAAGAACGAGCGGACATAGAGATATTGACTGATGGAAATTCCTCTGAACCAGTGGTATCCGTTGCGCTCGACAAATATCTGTCTGTCAATATATTTCACGGCATTCGATAGCACGCTGTCCCAGTTCGTGTCGGATGGCAGCTTTCCTTCTTCATGAAGAATCGCGAGCCTTTCGAGAATGACGGTCGTCAGGATAGGGGAGGACGACATTCCTGCGAACCAGGCGAATCCTCCGTCCTCACAGCGGCAGTCAAGAAGTGACTTGATTAGGGATGCGATTTCGTGTGTGTCCGGACTGGCAGATGCAAGATGTACGTAGAGAACTTCGCTGATGTCAAGAAGGTTCTTTGACTTCAGTTCATCTTTTTGTGCAAGAGTCTCGGCAATAAGGTCGGAAATCTTCACCTCACGGGTGACTGCTCCGAGATGGGTCGTGTTAACAAATTGACCCTCAAGTGAATGTATGAGGGCGTCCTTGTCCATACCGTGGCGGTAGATTGCCGAGTGGGACTCCGTGAGAACCTGTTTCCCTTCCAGAACCGGAATCTTCACGAGAATTGCGTCGCTCAATTCTGTGCTTCCCTTCTCAGATGCTTTAGCCCTGAACACGGTCTTTATGCTCAGCTGGGCTTTGCCTTTATTGCCGGACTTCATCTTGTCTGCGTCCGGAACGGCTACGGCAAATTCCTTGCTCACGGATTTGCCGGCTCCGACTGAAACCGGGCAGTTCTGCACACTGAGTGGCCGAGAGCTGTCGTCTCCATCATAGATGAATACTGTCAGAGTCCCGTTCAGGTCCTTGCCACTGTTGTTTGAAATGGAAGGACGGAAGATGTAGCGGTCTCCACCATAGAGAATGGACGGCTCGTGGACTGTGATGGTTACTGGCTGGCTGACAACGAACTCCTTGCGGAGAGTCGCGTTGCGGAAGGCCTTGTCGTGCGCGAAGAGCGCGAGAATATAGGTCGAGAGCCTGTCGCTGGTGCGGAAGCGTAATTCGACGTTTCCGCTGCCGTCACTCTGGAGGAATGGTTCGAATGCAAGCGTGCTTTGGAAGTTCTTCCTTATTTTCAGAGTTTTGGCAACTTCCTGGTCATCGCGTAAGCTTGGCTGCTCTTCAGTAAGCTGCAACGGCATTGAGTCTTCAACGACGACGCTTTCGGACAGCATCGCGTCGGCTGCTTCCGGCGCAGCCACCCCACTTTTTGCCATAAGAATTCGGTTATTTCCTCCGTCAAGTCTCCAGTGGCTCCGGGAATCTCCTGCCCACCCGTCGAACTCGCACCCGCTGTTGTTGTCCGAGTCGACATATATGCTGCTGAATGAGGGCAGTACGGCGGACCATAGGTTTGATCTGATGTCCTCCGTGCTTTTGTCGAACACCGCCGCAAGCACCTCTGAATTTTTCCCCGTGCTGAGCATAACGCGGTACTCGGTTCCGGGCAGACACTTGTCTGTAAATGTGCTTACGGAAAGTGGCAACTCAAATGTCGAGAGGTTGCGCCCGTATTCGTGCTCGAACGTCCTGTAGATTCCGTTCTTGAAGTACTCGATACGGAGCAACACTTTGTCCGACCATTCTGCAGCATGTTTCCAGCAGAGTTTTTTCAGTGAGCCGGTCTTGCCGCGGACTCCGGAAAGGTGCAGTTTCTCGTTGAGGAGAAGATGCGAATCGAGGCTGAAAATCATAATGTTTGCCCAAATGTCGCCCTTGGCGGCTCCGAACAACAGTGAAATGTTTCCGTCAGCTCCATCCACTACTTTGAACGCATTTTCGACGTCGGCATCAAAGACAGTCTCGTTGTCACAGAGCTTTAGTAGTTCATATTCCAGAGCCTCTCTTGTGCTATCCTTGCGGCCTCCGACTATCGTATACTCGTAAGTCTTGGAAAACTCGATGGTGTAGAGCCCGGCAGGCTTTCCGGATAGGTCAATCTTGAGGTTCTTTCCGGAAACGCAGCATCCTTTTCGGAGTTCAGCGGAACCGGCCTTGAGCACCCATTCGATCTCGCCGTCAAGATGCTCCCCGTCGCAGTCGGCTATCTCCACTTTGAACTCTGCGCTGTCTCCCTTGAGCACACCGCTCCTGGTGATAGGAACCCCTCGGCGGAAGTTGCTGAACCTCATGTTGTTGGATTTGTCAGACCGAAGGAAGCTTCCCTCCGCCGCGTCAATGAGTTCCGCGTCAATGTCAAAACTTTCGCTTACCCGCAGCCATGCGCTGAACTCAAGTGTCTGCCCGGCTCCGTCAGTAATTTTTAGAGTTATGGTGAAATGGCTGTCCTTGTCGTATGCTGTCTTGACCAGGATGCAGAAATTCCCCTGCTCGTCCAGTTCCGGAGTTCCCTTGTCGACAACACCGTTCCAGTCAGAGACGGTGTATTCTATCTGAGCATCCGAAAGACTGTTTCCGGCATAGCTGAAGACGCGTCCCTTTACGGGCACAGCATCTCCGGGGAAGTATTTAACTCCGTCAGAGTCAAATGATGCAGAAAACTCAGGAAGCTTGAACTCATCGACGGTGAACCATTTAGCGTTGACAGTGAATCCTCCCACGAACACGGCGATTCTCCATTCTCCGTTGCGATGGTCGCTCGGAATTGTGAATTTGCCGGCCACGGAACCGAAATCATTGGTAGTGAGTTCAAGTGTCTGAACATCCTTGTTCTCAGCATCCGCGAGTTTGACCCGCACAGTTTCTCCTTGCGGTGACGTGCTCATCCTGCCGTTGTGATAGTCTTTGTAAAGTATTGCCTTGAAGTTAACTGTCTCTCCAGGGCGGTAGGCCGAGCGATCAGTGAGAACTTGTGCCTGCCAGTCCACATCAGGCTGGGAGGCATTGTCCTCCGGTGTGTAGATGCCCAGCTTCTCTGAGCTGCGTGCAAGCCCCTGCCCGTCAATGAAGTCGCACTTAATCCAACATCTTCCTCCTACACCTTTCAGGACAGACTGGACTTCGCTGTCCATGAGTGTCGCTCCGTTAAAATGCACAGTTTTGCGCAGCAGTTCCTTGCCATTCCAGCTTCCGACAACAAGGTTTGCCACCTTTACAGGCTTTCCGCTCTTTCTTTCTGCGGCATAAAGTAGCCATCCGTCTGCGGCTCTGTTTGCCGAGAGTGCGACGGAATGCTGTGAGAGCTTGCAGCTGTGCCTGAACTTGCCGGATTCAAACACTGCAAGAAATTCACCGTCAGGCAGTTCCAGCATACGGACTTTCAATGTGTCATTCACATAGTATCTTTCCGTTTTTACCTCAAGTGTTTTTGTCCATACGGGCACGTCTTTCTTCGTCAGTTTGTCGGCGTTCAGCCCCTCTCCTGCGTAGACGGAAATGTTCACGTCCTTCAAGTTCTGCAGGCGAATCTCGATGTCCTGTCCATGGACTTCCGCGTCCAATCGCTTGGAGTCCAACTCCTCTATCATATTTTCGGCGGCATCTTCCCCCTTGAGAATCAATTTCTCCTCTCCATAAAATCGTTTCTTTTCCGCGACAAGTTTTTCGCAATATGCTCTGAGACTGCGGTAGTCTTCATCAGTCGCATTGCACTCTTTCAGCCTGCGGAACTTGAACGAAAGGGCATTCAATTTCGCGAGCGTCGCCACGGCCTTGCCCTCATATTTCTCTGCATAGCCTTCGTAAGCCTCTGCAGAACCGGCACTTATGCGATAGAGTTCATACAGCGCGGCAACTGGATATGTTCCGGAATATGTTGAATTGAATCTGTCCTCAATTTTCTCGTATCCTATTGAGTTTGAGAGACTATGGTTGAATGTCATCGAAAGCAGGACGTATTCATAGTCGTTGTGTATGTGTGTGCGCATGACTTCGCCCTTGTAGACGATGGGTGTCTTGTCCCAGAACTCGCTGCTGCGGGTGGACTTCAGTTTGCGGGACCATTTGTCGAGGAATTCTGCGCATTCGGAAGCGTCGTAATTGTTGAAGCCGATGCCTGACACATATAATATTATAGGGTCACCGTAGGATATGAATTCGGCGTTCATCGATTCCGTAAGTTCGTCGCGGAGTTTCCAGTCCCGCTGGCTGCCAATCCGGACATATTGAGTGGCGGCGCGCCAGAAGTCGTAGCTGAGTTTTTCAGCGCGTGCCTTATCCTTTATCTGCCCGAGTATTTTCGTGGCTTTCTGAGGCAAGTCATTCTCTGTCGCCTTCTCATATTCTTTCCAAAGACGGTCCACTTCCTTGCGGTTTCCGCCTTCCGCACATGATGTCCCGGCACCGACTGACAAGAAACAAACCATCATAGTCACAGCAACTTTTTTCATGTTCATAACAATCAAATTTTCAAAAAGTGTTTATTCGAAACACATGGTCATTGAGTCAAACAAGAAGATGGAGCGCAAGGCGAACGAGAAATTCAAACCGCAGCAAGGGGCCGACTAAAAAGTCCCGAAGGGACCGCGCCGGGGCGCGAGATACCCCTAATAGGGGTCGCAGACGTTAGTCTGCGGGGGTTAGGAAGTCCGAAGGAGGGGGAACAAAAGACTTTTTGGTCACCCTCATTTGGATTATCGAAGTTCAACGCAGCAATCCGCTTCTTGTTTGGCTCGTATTGCTTCAGATACAACATAAGTACTCCCACCGATATAAATCAGCGGCTTCGCACAGGTCTCGGACAAGTTCCGCGCCAGTGCGACCGCCTCGGCGACAGTGTGGCAGACGAATGCCTCTGTGCCGTATGCTGCCCGTGCCTCGTCCGCCGGCAAGGCCCTTGAACCCGATGCGTTTGTAAAAATGACCTTAGCGCAACGCGGAATCATCCTTATCACGCTCTTGTAGTCCTTGTCGGCGACGCTTCCGTAGACCATAATCAGTTCATATCCGTCGTCTTTCACCATCCTTTCCAACTGTGCGAAATTGTATTTCAGCCCGTGCTGGTTGTGCCCGATGTCAATAATGGTGAGAGGGGAGTCGCACACCTTTTCCCAGCGTCCGTGAAAACCTGTACGCTCCGCAGTGTGCTTCAGTGCGTCGAGCACAAGGGATGATGTCGCTGATTTTGGAATTATCCCTTTCCGGTGAAGGACGGTGAGGGCGGCCAAAGCCGTCGGGAGATTCTTCTTCTGGTAGCATCCGTGGAGGTCAAGCTCTTCGAGAAGTGCAGCAAGAGTGTTTTGGGAAAATTGGAAGTCCTTGTCGGCAAAAGAAATGTCCGCCCCGTCCTTGGCCGCCTTTGCCTTGAAGACGAGGTCGCTGTCCTCTCCGGACTCGCCGATGACGACAGGAGTCTCCGGTTTGATGATGCCGGCTTTCTCGGCGGCAATCTTGGAAATCGTGTCTCCGAGTATATTGCAGTGGTCCAATCCTATGTTAGTGATTACGCTCAACTGTGGAGATATGATGTTGGTGCTGTCAAGCCGCCCTCCGAGCCCTGTCTCGATGACCGCGAAATCCACTCCCTCCTTGGCGAACCACCAGAAGGAGAGCGCGGTGGTGATCTCGAAGAACGACAGGTTCAGTTCGTCAAACACCGGCCACCATCGTGTACAGAATTCCAGAACATCCTGCTGCGGAATCAGCCCCTGCCCGACAATCCTTGCTCTCTCCCTGAAGTCCAGCAGATGCGGCGATGTGTAAAGCCCGACCTTGTAGCCCATGGCCGCGAGCGCTGCCGCCAGCATATTGCTCACCGACCCCTTGCCGTTCGTCCCCGCGACATGCACGCTCTTGTAGTTCCGGTGCGGATGCCCGAGTCGTGAGTCAAACTCCATCATATTTTCAAGCCCCGGGTGGTAGGCGTTGCCGCCCACCGTCTGATAGGACGGGAACCTCTTGAACAGTCGCTCAATAAGTTCGTCATATTCCTTTTCGTCGAATTTTTCCATTTTCATAGCCTCCTTTCAAGCAATATATTTCCCCAATAATCGGGAGTATATAATACAAATTTAGTCATTCATTTTTTATATGTATCAAAAAACTAAAGTCTTAAATCAAATAATGTGTTTATTTGCTGAATTTATTCCGACATTTGTAATTCTTGTAAATCTGATACAAATTTGGTTAAATTAATTTTTTAACGCATACTTAGTAACTTGATAATATGACACAAAACTTTTTGATTTTCAACCGCCGCTTCTTGATGAGTTTTTCCGCATTGGTTCTCGGATGCGGCGTATGCCTTGCCGGTAGCGGCAAAACATCGAAAACCGACGGAGGTATGACGGTGAAATCAGTGAAGGTCGACGGATATGTCGGAGGGCGAATTGACGACTGTTTTCAGCATCGCGTGATGGAACAAAATGTTGATGAGATTGTTGATCCGTTCCGTCATAGAATCGAAAGCTGGAAATGGAACAGCGAATTTTGGGGGAAATGGACGCTCGGGGCAATAGGCGCGTATCGTTACACCGGGAATCCTGAACTTTATAACAAAATCGCAAAATCTGTTGCGGACATAATCGCGACTCAGACCCCAGACGGCTATATTGGAAACTATCCTCCTGAAAATCAGATGAAAGAGTGGGATATATGGGGACGGAAATACACGATGCTCGGACTTCTGAGCTGGTATGAACTGACGGGAGACCGCAAGGCTCTCGATGCCGCTGCCGGTGTGGCGGACCACCTCATTTCGCAGATTGGTCCGGACAAGAAAAATATAGTCCTGACAGGAAATTATCGTGGAATGCCGAATTCTACGGTGCTTGAACCTATAATGAGTCTCTATAACAAAACAGGTGAGCAGCGTTACCTTGACTTTGCTTCGTACATCGTCGCACAGTGGGAGACTCCGGAAGGACCGCAGCTCATAAGCCGGGCCGATGTTCCTGTCTCACTGCGCTTTCCGCATCCTGTAAAGTGGTTCAGCTATGACAACGGCTCTAAAGCCTATGAGATGATGTCTTGCTATGAAGGACTGCTTGAATACTATAAGGTCACAGCAAACAAACGCGACTATGATGCCGTTCTGAAAGCCTACACGCACATCCTCGCGGAAGAGATTAATGTAGCCGGCTCCGGAAGTGCGGTCGAGTGCTGGTATGGTGGCAAGGCTCTTCAGACGGTCCCGACCTACCACACTATGGAAACCTGTGTGGGCTTCACTTGGATGCAGTTCTGCAGCCGTCTTCTTGCTCTGACCGGAGACTCCCGCTATGCCGACAACACTGAGCGCACATTCTACAACGCCATCCTCGGAGCACTGAAGGACGACGGATGCCAGATTGCAAAATATACTCCGCTTGAGGGCTGGCGTGTTGAGGGAGAAAAGCAGTGCGGGCTGAACATCAATTGCTGCAATGCCAACGGACCGAGAGCCTTTGCGATGATTCCTCAGCTTGCTTGTCAGGCAGAGGATAAGATGCTTAAACTCAACTGGTACGGAGATTCTGAGGCAAAAGTTGCCCTTGGACGTCGCAATGCCATGAAAATGACAGTATCCGGAAATTATCCGGTTTCAGGCGATGTCGCCATTGGACTTGAACTGGTAAAGCCTGCTGACTTCACGCTTGCTCTCCGTATTCCGGAGTGGAGCCGCAACACGTCGGCAACTCTCATCAGCGGGGCTGACACCATTGCCGTTGACTTGAGCGCACTTCAGGCAGGGGAATATGCAAAAATCTCCCGAAAATGGAAATCCGGCGACCGCATAGAGCTTTCCCTCGACCTGACAGCTCACCTTTTGGAGCAGAACGGCTGCCAGGCCATTGTCAGGGGACCGCTCGTCCTTGCGCGGGATTCCCGTTTCAACGACGGCTTTGTCGATGAAGGCGTTGTGGTCCAGGCAGCTTCCGATGGAACGGTAGAACTTACACCTGCAGAGGCGGACGGTTTTGCGTGGATAGCGTTCACTGCCCAGATGGTTGTCGGCACTGATCTTGAGAATTATGGCAAGCCACGTCCGGTTCACCTTTGCGACTTCGCCTCAGCAGGCAACACATGGGACAAGTCTGTACGTTACCGTGTCTGGTTGCCGAAGACTCTCAATGTCATGAAAGGCGAGTATCGCGCCTACAATGACGGCCCGGCTGAAGATTAGTAAACCGCAATGTTTTCTTTCTTATAAGTCTTGTTGCCCTTATTTGGGGATATTTTCTCTACGGACGTCTAGTCGAGCGCATCTCCGGAATTGACTAAACCCGGAAAACTCCGGCTGTCACAAGAGCCGACGGAGTTGATTATGTGCCGATGCCGGCGTGGAAGGTCTAGATGGTCCAGTTTCTGCAAATAAGATTCTGCTTTTAGATCCGTTCAAAGAAATCGTCGTAGTCTTTGTCGAGAATCTTCCAGATGCCGTTTTTGCGTCCGCCTTCACGGGCGATCAGCTGTAATTCTGTGAGCCTTCTCAAGTATTTCTGAACTTGCCTTGTTGATACCCCTAAATTCGCTGCAATGGCGGTGATGTTGATTTGAGGGTTTGTTGAAATCAACTTATATATGCGTCTTTGGGCTTTTACGAACTCTTTTGTGAACTGCGTAGGTTCTTTTACGAACCCTTTTACGAACCCTTTTGTGACATCGGCGGTGTCGTTAGCGACATCTTTTACGACATCGGTGCCGTAATTTAGATTCCAGAGGGTCACGTGGAACTCGCTGGCGTTGGAGGTGAACTCCGGAGTGTGGTATTCTTTCAATGACTCGAATCGGGCATATTCACCAAGAATCTTCTTCATTCCACTGCCTCGGCGTTCCATAAGGTCGAGACGGCTGAAGAAGTCCGCGAGGAGAGGATTGCGGCGTTTGGACGGGACTGAAAGCGGATTCAATTGCTGAATCAGACGGCCGTCAATCATTCCGCCGGGGGAATATACTTCCATCCGGTCGTCATACATATCAATATGGATCTCGCTGCCGAGTTCCTGATAGTTTCGATGAATGATGGCATTGCAGACGACCTCGGTCACAGCTCTTTCCGGATAGTCGGGAAGTTCCTCTCGGTGGTCGGACTCTTTCCACCAGCGTTTGTGCGAATTGTTTCGGATGAATGCGACGGCGTCCTGCAGCTGACCGATGACGCTACCTTCCAGTTCGGCATCATCGAGGGCTTCGCCAAGTCCGCTTGTCATCGTGAGACCGTTCCAACGTGTACAGAAGATCCGTGACTGGCGGATAGGGGAGTCGTCTGCAAGTAACGCTCCGGCATTGGTCAATGAACCGTTTTCGTCAATGATGCCCCAGGACGTGAACTCGCTGTCGTCGAATGAGCGGTGAAGCCTCTTGAAGCAGGCAGAACGGAGCTGTGTGAAGGCCATATCCGTGAACTTGTATGGTGACGGAAGCGCGTCGTAAGTCCTGCCGGAACCTTTCAATACCAATGCTTTCAGTTGGAGACGGTCGGCGACAACAGATTCGTTGCCGATACGGACGTATGCTATGCGCTGCTTGTCACCGATGTAGTAATATGGTGTTTCAGTTCCTGCATTGACATGCAGCATGATTAGTCTCTTGCCATCAAGATCTTTGAATTCAAGGAAAATATCCGGAACCGGGTCAAGCTTGGTCTTGACATATTCGCTGATAGCCTCGGAGTCGCTTTCGGGATTGGCAAGCCCAACAATCCTGTCATCATCGCTGATGCCGAATATCAATGTACCTCCATCTCCGTTTGCGAAGGCGGAAACGCTCTTGAGCCAGCTCTTGGGTCTGCCGGCTTCAAGCTTCTCTTTCTTGTCATAGGCGGTCGCCTCTCCTATAATGTCTTTCAGTTCCATAATCCTAATATTCTGGCTATTACAAAACTATTCCACCAATAATAAGAAGTGCTACAACCGGAAGATATATTCCCCATTCTACGGGGGCAAATAATGTTGCAAAGAAGCCAACTTTTTCTTTGCTGGCATTCATATCGAAAGGTACAATGGTATTGTCATTCGAGATAACCTTATTGTACAATTCTCGATATTGCTTTTCCAATCGTAAATAATATGTATCAAAGAACCAAAATAAGAGAGTCGGTAAGATAGCAATCCAAATGTAAAGTACATTACTTGAATTGGCGTAGAGGGCTAGCATTGCTGATACGATAGCAACCATCCAACCCTTCATGTTAGTTGAATTTGAATTCATTCGTGTGATAACTCCCTGAATGAATTGAAGATGGAGTCTCTGGTCATCAGTCATAATGAATTTATTTAATATGTTCCACGTTTTGAAATAGCGTCATCAATCAATTGTTCGATATTGTTCGCTATATCATTATATGCGTATTCGCTTGAGATATATTGAGTTTCATAAAGTGTTACATAATTCGATAGGCGATAACCATTTCGAGTAAAAATAGAATAAAATGGATTCGCTCCACGACAATCCTGATTTCCCCACACATCTTTAAGCCTGTCAATTCTAATGCCAACGATTCCTTTTCCTAATTGATATGCTTTTTCAATTTCATATTTTACCCACTTTCTTTCAGATGTCTGGTTTCCAACCAGTACTACAAGGCATGATCGCATTAGGAGTTGCGAGTCGATCCATTCTCTGATTTTTGAATCAGACTTCTCTCGAACTTCTTCCCAATCATTGTCACTAAAAGTTGAACTTCCGTCCACCTTTCCCATATTCCTTACTTGCGATGCTCGCCATGCATCTCTTGAATAATGAAAACTGAAGAAAACCTGCCGTTTTGCCATTCTCGTATCTCCTTGTTATACACTAAACTTCTTTGCAAATATTATACTCTTCTTTATGTTCTTTACGATCAACCGCTTCATCGATATAAAAATTGACATTTGCCTTGAAATCACACCATTTTACGGCCTCAATATAGGAAGTCGGACCATAATAATGATAGGAGTTGCACATACTACAATATTTTTGGTCTGGACTCTTGATGTTGAATTTATTTCGTCTCAAGATATCGAATAATCTGTCTGTATGGTGAGTTGTACTTCCACAAGCACTGATGGTAAGATAGTAATCATAATTACCGTTTCTGTCAGGAAGAACTATAGCAAGCATCGCATTACAATGACTTGTTCTGTCTTGACGAGTCGTTTCTCGTAGAGAAAAGGCTATTTCCCATGGAATCCATTGTGATCTATCACTTCTCCCAGGCTCTCTCATATTTGGAGAGATCATAACTATTGTCACGGAACTGTCGTATATCCGATCTTTTAATTTCTCCCATATTTGATCGTCATCCAGCCAACTGAGATCTTCTCCATCAGATTCTCCTTTATAAATATGATCAGAATACTTGTCGAAATAGGTCTCAAGCAAATCAACATAGTCTCGAGCTGTAGAATAATAGCGACCAGGCAGAGGCTCAACATTTGAGTCTGCATACTTGTAAGAGATGAATATTTTCTTTCCCATATAGTTATTGATTTAGTTTGTAATTATTGACTTGCAGGAGGATTTTGTCGAAGACGGTGTCGCTCCACTCCGGTGGGTATCCTTCGTTGTAGAGAAGGTCGAGCAGGTCGGAGCTAAGGGCACTTCGGATGTTATTGTTGTTAATCCAGTCGGCGTACATTGAGGAACCATCGACAAGGGTTTTGATTTTCTTTGACAGGGCGATGCACTTGTCGTCAGGATACTCGAATCCGTTCTTGTCACGCACGTCGACGAGGATGTCATAGAACGCTTTTTCTTCAAAGGTGATACCAAGTTTCTTGAATTCTTCCTTGTCGGTTTTGAGGTCGTTGAAGATGTCGAAGAGCTTCTGCGTCAGTTCCTCTATCTTTTTCTGTACTTCTGCATTTACAGCATTGACAACATCCTTTGCGGATTGAGGGGCAAAGCTCTGCTTGTCTCGGTTATTGTATTCTTCTATGGTTTTGTCCAGCAGTTCCTTGAATTGCTGCGCCTTCACTTGGTTGGTTTTTGAGTATTCTCTGATTGCCCGTGCGAGCATTTTTGCCAACAGCTGAAATTTGGTGTTAGGAAGTTTAACATCGTTCAATTCCGTCATCATCGCGTCTCCGAAGATTTCCTCCTCCGTATGAGCGTCAATGATTGCTTCCACGCCACTGCAAGTCAACGCCTCTTTCAACATCTGTTCCACGTGTGCATTCATCGAATCGACATCGTAGTGAGTATCCGTAATTTTGTTTACAAAGGACTGAATCCCCATAAAGCATTGTGCCCAAGCGGTTTGCTCTTCTGACAAAACGCCTGCTGGCATACAGATGTTATATGCGGATTTCATTCTCTTGACGTGTCCTCGGAAGAATGTAACGAACTGAACATTACGCTTATTGCCCTTATCGTTTGTTACCGGACAGTCTGGCCTGGACATTATAAACTCCGCAGCCTCTTGAAGACACTGTAGACGCTCAAGAGCTTTTTCACCGAAGAATGGAGTGAAATCGAAATTTGAAGTAGAAGTCTGGAGTATTCTCAGTTCATTGGCAAAGACGGTCTTGACTTCATCGATGTTGTCCTCCTTTCCGTCTTCACTATCGCCACCATATTGTTTGAGTGCGGCCAGCATATTCCCACGAATACCAAGGTAGTCCACAAGTATTCCGCGGTCTTTCCCTGGATATTTTCTGTTTACGCGACTTATAGTCTGGATAAGGGTATGTTTCTGCAGCGGCTTGTCGTTGTACATTATTGTCAGACAAGGAGCGTCAAAACCAGTTATCCACATATCGACTACGATGACTATACGAAAGTTTGATTTGTCATTTTTGAAGATCTTTGCCAGATTCTTTCGGTATTCTTTGTCCCCCAAGAGCTCATACATCTCTTTAGGATCATTTTTGTCTCTGGTTGCGACAATATTCAGAAACTGGACGGGCTCGAGTTTCTGTAAATCTTCTTCCGATAAGACAGTTTCGTCTAAGGCACGTTTCTTCTCCACCCATTCCGGACGGAGAGATTTGAGGATATTATAGAGGTTGTATGCTATCTTTCTGTCACTACATACAATCATAGCTTTCTGCACGACAGCCGGATTCTCTTCACAGCTTGATTCATAGTGGGCGACAACATCAACTGCAAGGCGCTGAAGTCTCTGTGGATCTCCGAGTATGACATTCATCTTACTCATCGCCCGTTGACTTTTCTCGACATCTGCCTTGTTTGCGCCATCTTCTGCACATTGGGCGTAATATTTTTCAATTTCCTTAATCTTATCACTATCAGCAAATACCCTCGCAAGTCTCGGAACATAACTGATATCCACGGTTATGTCGTCCTCCTTTGCTTCTCGCATAGTATATCTGTCCACAACGGCACCGAAAACGTGGACCGTTTCATCAATCGGTGTGCCTGTGAGTCCTACGTAAGTGGCATTAGGAAGTGCATCACGCAGGTATTGTGCAAAACCGTATGTGATGAATGCTCCCAGTTTCTGAGAATCCTCTTCTTTGTCTTTTATCTTTAGCTGACTTCCGATTCCTGTCTGTGAGCGGTGTGCTTCATCACTGAAGCAGATTATATTCGAACGGTTGCTAAGGAGTCCTGTCTCTTTTGTGAATTTTTGGATAGTAGTTATGTAAAGGCCTCCTGATTCTCTGGTCCGTAGTTCTTCCCCAAGTTCCTGACGCGAGTCAAAAACCTTAATGGATTTGTCATCCATATACCAGGTGGCCTTGCAGAACAGTTTTCCGGCCTGTGATTCAAGGTCTTCTCGGTCAACGATGATGAGGATAGTCGGACTCTGAATCTGGGAACGGCAACGCTGAGCCAGCTGTTTCGCGAGGAAGAGCATCGTGTAGGTCTTTCCGCAACCTGTCGCTCCGAAGTAGGTTCCACCCTTTCCGTCTCCTCCATTTGAACGAAGATGGTGCAGGATGTTGTCGCGAAGCATTTCTGATGCGAAAAACTGAGGGTAGCGGCAGACTATTTCTGTCTCGTCTTCATCAGGGTCTTTCTCGTCCACATCGGGAATGAAAATATAATCGCGCAGTATCTGAACGATTCTGTCAGGGGACAATGCTCCGGCTATGAGTGATTTCATCTGATCAACACCCTTGCCTGGCTTGTCCTCGTTCTTTATTTTCTTCCACGCATAGAAATATTCATAGGGCGTGAAGACGGAGCCAAGGCGAGAGTTACTTCCGTCGCTTATGCAGGCAATGGCGCAGTATCGGAGAAGCGAGAATATATCTCTGCGGTATCTCAGGCAAATTTGTGTGTGCGCATCTCTGATGGTTGCATTCTGATCGGTCGGGTTTTTCAGTTCAATGATGCCGACGGGAATTCCGTTGATGAAGAGCATAATGTCCGGCCTTCGGTTTTCCTTGCCCTCGTGCATCTCGAACTGATTGACTGCCCGGAAAATATTGTGGGATTTGCTTCTGTCGTCGTGCTTCTGATAGTCGATATAGTCGATGTGGACTGATGGTTTCGTATGATCGGAAAAACTGATGTCGAGACCATCGTGATATAACTTATAGGCTTCACGGTGGGAGGCATAGTCTGTTGCTCCGCTGATGTTGCGGAGTCTTGATACGATGTTGGCATAGTCTGTATCGGTGAGACCCGTCGAGGAATACTGATCCCTGAGAAAGAGCATCAAGTCTTCTTCAAGGAGAGCATCTGTATACTTGCGATGCAGATCGTCTCCGTGCTCTATTATCCAGCCTTGTTCCCTTAATAGGTCGCAGAAGGCTTCTTCGTATTCGGACTCGTAGTATTTTCCGTTCATATCGGTCGCAGTTTTATGTTATCTGATGTCGTGGGCCGCTCGCTGTACCATAGCAGGACACATCTTTCGTAAAGTTTCTCTTGCTTCTGCCGCTATACTGCGCGCTTCTTCGGCACATTTATGTAAGGCCACAATGGACTTCTGCACGTCAAGGGGCGGCAGGGGAATGCGGACACGGCACATCTCGTCGAAACTGAATGCTTCCCGTGCGCTGCCCCAGGAATTGAAACGCGAGTAGCGGTCGAATTCCGAACGGCAAAAGAAGAGGTAGAGATACATTGGATCAAGGTGTTCAATATCCTTTATTCGGAAAACGCAATATGATGAGGAAACAATGAAAGTATTATCGTAATTATTGATGGCAAGCGTGATTTTATCTCCGTTTCGTGATGTTATTGGGACATAGCAAAAATAACTTGGCTCGAATAATTTATATGGAAGCAGAGAAACACCTGTCATCTCCGCTTTGGTGTCAATAATTACTTTGTTGATGCTTATTCCCCTAACGTCATTGATGGTGTATTTCCCGTCTGTATTACGGACATCTACAGATTCAATATAGTCTCCGAGAGAGACTTCTTCGTATTTACTCTTCACTTCTGCCATATATGCCTGACAGGTATCGGAGAGTGGCTTTAGAAGAGCCTCGTTCTGCTGAATGAGCTGCTGGAGACCATCGTAGGCATCGACGTATTCTTTCTGCACGTCAAGGGGCGGCAGGGGAATGCGGACACGGCACATCTCGTCGAAACTGAATGCTTCCCGTGCGCTGCCCCAGGAATTGAAACGCGAGTAGCGATCAAATTCAGGACGGCAAAGAATCAAATACAAATACATGGGCAAGAGCCTCTCTTGGTCAATAACATTAAAAACGCAATACGACGATGATACTATGTAAGTTCGACCGTGGTTGTTTATGGACAAAGTAATTCTCTCTCCATTTCGAGATGTTATTGGAACGAAACAAAATTGAGATGGTTTGAAGAGTTTGTATGGCGCAAGCGATACACCATTCATATCTGCCTTGGTATCAATAATTACTTTATTGATACTTACACCTTTCACATCGTCAATATGATAAATGCCATTAGAGTTTCGCTCATCGCATTGTTCAATCAGTTCCCCAAGCTGCACTTTTTGTGCTGTCTCAATCGTTTTCTTTATGTCATTCAATCTGCTCATTTCTTATCCAGTTTAAATCCGAGAACTTCAAATGCTTTCTGCAAGTTGGCGATGTTCTCTTTCTGACGGACAAGCAGGTCCGAAACAGCAGCAGCGGATTCCTGCATAACAGTCTCATAGTCAATATCGCTGTCCCTGTCCACGAATTCGATATAGCGGCTGGGAACAAGGCTCCAGTTGCTAGCCTTTATCTCATCAATTGTCGCCGAATAATACAATTCTGGTTTTGCGTACTTCCCTTTTGATGCGTCCCAAGTCTGCCAGTCTGTATAAATCTTGTGAATGGACTCTATCTGCTCATCGGTGAACTTGACGAATTTCTTTTCATAAATATTCTGGTTCCAGGTTCGCAAATCGACAAAAAGGATTTCACCGCTGCGGTCTCTCAGCTGTCGTCCGTGCCAGAGACCTCCTTTCTTGTTGTTGTTCAGAATCCAGAGTGTTACGCTGATGTCAGTGGTATAGAACATTTCACGCGGCAGAACGAGAATGGCTTCTACTTTGTCATTTTCTATGAGTTTTTGACGAATGGAGACTGTGTCTTCGTCTCCAAGAGCACCGTTAGCAAGAAGAAATCCAGCAATACCTCTGGTGGCATTCATCTTTGAGAGGATGTGCAGAATCCACGCATAATTGGCATTGCTCTCTGGTGGAATTCCATAGCCTTTCCATCTGTAGTCGTCAATGAGTGTGTCCGATGTTCTCCATTTCTTCAGATTGAAAGGCGGATTGGCCATAATGTAGTCCATCAATCGGCCTTTGTGCTGATCATTTGTGAACGTGGATGCCGGGCGGTCTCCGAGATTGTAGGAGATTCCTCGGACAGCAAGGTTCATTTTCGCAAGCCTATAAGTGCTTGGTTCACTCTCCTGCCCATAGACACTTATATTCAGTTTGTTTCCTCCGTGAGCCTCAATGAACTTCGTGCTTTGGACGAACATTCCTCCCGAACCGCAGCAAGGGTCATAGATGGTGCCGTCATAAGGCTCAATGAGCGTGGCAATAAGCTCGACAATACTCTGAGGAGTGTAAAATTCGCCTTCTTCCTTATCCGTATGGATGGCGAATGCCTGAAGGAAGTATTCATAGACGCGGCCTATCAGGTCTTTGTCGTTGAATTTCGATTTGTCAATCTTATTGACTTCATCGATTACTGATTTTAGTACAGCCGATTCTAGTCCAGTACTTGTGAATATCTGGGACGGAAGGGCATTTTTCAGTGTCGGGATGTTTTGGTCTAGATTTCTGATGGCGTTGTCAAATTCAACAGCCAGAGTCTTCTGCTCGACATTTTTAAGGTGGTTCCAGCGGCATTCTTCCGGGAGATAAAACACTCCGACCATATTGTATGAGTCCGGACGTTCAACTTTTATCTTAGCCAATTCCGGCTTGTCTTTGTATTCTTCAAGGATTTCAGTTTTTCTGTCTTCAAATCTGTCGCCAACGAATTTAAAGAATACCAATGTCAGCAAGAGGTCTCTCTTGTCCGTCATCGGCGCCTTTCCCCTCAGAAGGTCTCTGCACTTGAAAAGTATGTCTTCAAGACGTAGTTCTTTCTCAACTTTTGCTTTCTTTGCCATAGTATTGTTAAATCTCCCTTTACCCACAATTTATATATGCGCCCATTTGTCTATAGGACACTGAAAAACATAATATTTGCGGAAATTTCACTTGCAGAACAAAAGTAATGATTTTTTACGAACATTCGTCAGCATATTAACGAAAAAACACCGAGTTCAAGGGACTAATGAGACAAAAGCATAAAAGCATGTCAGTTGTTAGGAAAAAACTATTTAATTTTGCAAAAATGAGTTTGTTATGGCTGTATATGTAAAAGCAATTCCGACGTTAAGAGGTTCCGGTAGTTTGACACTTTAAAATCCGAAAATAGTTAAGAATATTTGATAGAGTT
>ERZ1026854.400-NODE-400-length-30363-cov-5.208328_pt1 | contig 30363 bp, 19 predicted proteins | sample MGYA00380157_ERZ1026854 | MGnify/ENA primary metagenome ERZ1026854 (study PRJEB33269, sample SAMEA4719793) | human gut metagenome | biome: human-associated habitat; feature: organic feature; material: feces | place: Cameroon | collected 2013-10 ... | reverse complement strand
GTGCAGCATGCTGCCGACGACCTGAAAGAGAAAATCGAAACTCTCAAGGGAAAGATTGAAGAAACGCCTATCGAAGACCGCGTTGTCATCTTCAATCAGATCGACAAACTGGAGAAGGAGGTGTTGGAACGCTATGAAGAAGCGCTCAACAAAATCCTTCCCGACGCTTTTGCCATCGTCAAGGACACGGCACGCCGCTTCTCTGAAAATGAGGAAATTGAAGTGACGGCCACCGATTTCGACCGCGAATTGGCTTCGACCCACGATTTCGTACGCATCGATGGTGACAAGGCTTTCTATCAGAACCACTGGACTGCAGGCGGCAATGATATGAAATGGAATATGGTGCACTATGACGTGCAGCTCTTCGGCGGCACGGTTCTCCATCAGGGCAAGATTGCCGAAATGGCAACGGGTGAAGGTAAGACCCTCGTGGCCACTCTCCCTGTCTTCCTCAACGCCTTGACGGGCAATGGTGTTCACGTCGTGACGGTTAACGACTATTTGGCCAAGCGTGACTCTGAATGGATGGGCCCGCTCTATATGTTCCACGGATTGAGCGTAGACTGCATCGATAAGCATCAGCCTAACTCTGAAGCACGCCGCCGCGCTTATCAGGCCGACATCACGTTCGGTACGAACAATGAATTTGGTTTCGACTATCTGCGCGACAATATGGCCATGAGCCCTAAAGACCTCGTGCAGCGCAAGCACAACTATGCCATCGTCGATGAGGTCGACTCTGTGTTGATTGACGATGCTCGTACGCCGTTGATCATCTCTGGCCCAGTTGAAAAGGGCGAAGACCAACTCTTTGAGCAATACCAGCCGCTTGTTGAACGCCTCGTTGCCGTTCAGCACAAGTTGGCCACGAAATATCTGGCTGAGGCTAAGCAGCTCATCGGCTCTGGCGATAAGAAGAAGGAAGAGGAAGGTTTCCTCCAGCTCTTCCGCAGCCACAAGGCGCTCCCGAAAAACAATCCGCTCATCAAATATCTTTCTGAGCAGGGAATCAAGAGCGGTATGCTGAAAACGGAGGCTATCTATATGGAGAACAACAACCGCCGTATGCCGGAGGCCACAGATCCTCTCTACTTCGTGGTTGACGAAAAACTCCATTCTTGCGACTTGACGGATAAGGGTAACAAATGGTTGGCCGACCAGGTGAACGATGACCAGCTCTTCGTGCTTCCTGACATCACCACCGAACTTTCTGCGCTTGAAGCCGACAAGAGTCTCTCTGATGAGGAACGCCTGCAACGTAAGGACCAGCTCATGACCGACTATGCCGTCAAGAGCGAGCGCGTTCACACCATTCTGCAATTGCTGAAGGCATACACCATGTTCCGCAACAACGAAGAATATGTGGTGATGGATGGACAGGTCAAGATTGTTGACGAACAGACGGGCCGCATCATGGAAGGCCGCCGTTGGAGCGATGGTCTCCACCAGGCCGTTGAAGCTAAGGAACACGTGAAGGTGGAGGCCGCCACGCAGACTTTCGCCACCATCACGTTGCAGAATTATTTCCGTATGTATCACAAGCTCTCGGGTATGACCGGTACGGCCATCACCGAAGCTGGAGAACTTTGGAACATCTATAAGCTCGACGTTGTTGAAATCCCGACTAACCGTCCTGTGCTCCGCAACGATATGAACGACCGCGTTTATAAAACGAAGCGTGAGAAATATGCCGCCGTTATCGCGGAAATCGAAAAGATGCGTCTGCAAGGCCGCCCAGTGTTGGTTGGTACGACGAGCGTGGATGTCAGCGAACTTTTGAGCCGTATGCTCGACCTTCGTCACATCCCACATCAGGTGCTCAATGCTAAGCTCCATCAGAAGGAAGCTGACATCGTTGCCCGTGCCGGACAAAGCACAATGGGCAAGGTGGTGTTCACGGATGAAAACGGCAACAAGCACGAAGAGGAGCGTCTGCTCGGCGCTGTGACCATCGCCACCAATATGGCAGGACGTGGCACCGACATCAAGCTCACCGACGAAGTGAAAGCCGCAGGCGGTTTGGCCATCATCGGTACGGAACGCCACGAGAGCCGCCGCGTTGACCGTCAGCTCCGCGGACGTGCCGGACGTCAGGGCGACCCGGGTTCGAGCGTCTTCTTCGTTTCTCTCGAAGACAACCTCATGCGTCTGTTCGCTTCTGAACGCATCTCGCGCATCATGGATAAGCTGGGCTTCAAAGACGGCGACATGATCGAGGCCAAGATGATTAACAACAGCATCGAACGCGCACAGAAGAAGGTGGAGGAAAACAACTTCGGTATCCGTAAGCGCCTCTTGGAATACGATGACGTGATGAATAAGCAGCGTACCGTTATCTACGAAAAGCGCCGCCACGCCCTTATGGGAGAACGTATCGGCATGGACATTTCCAATATGATTTGGGACCGTTGTCTCAATATCCTCGACAAAGACGATTACGAAGACATTCGCAACGGCTTCTTGGAAATCATGGCAATGGAATGCCCGTTCACGGAAGAAGAATACAACTCCATGAAGCGTGACGACCTTGACGAAAAAGCCTTCCAGGCTGCCATGGAAAACTTCCGCCGCAAAAACGAACGTCTGGCAGAAGTGGCCACTCCTGTTATCAATAAGGTCTATGAGGAACAGGGCCAGATGTATGAAAACATCCTTGTGCCTGTCACCGACGGCCGCCTTTACTACAACATTCGCACGAACCTCAAAGAGGCCTACGAAACGAAGAGCAAGGCCGTTGTGCGCGACTTTGAAAAGGCTGTGCTGCTCCACAACATCGACGATGCTTGGAAGGAAAACCTTCGCGAGCTCGACGATTTGAAGAAGTCTGTACAGAATGCCAGCTACGAGCAGAAAGACCCCTTGCTCGTGTTCAAACTCGAGAGTGCTGAAATCTTCACCAAGATGGTTGATAAGATCAACAACAGCACCGTCTCTTCGCTCATGCGCGGCCAGATTCCTGTGCAGATGCAGGAAGAGGTGAAGGAAGCCGCTTCAGAGGAAGCCACTCCCAAGCAGCAATACACTGAGAGCCACGAGGAACTCAATGAGGACGGACGCACAGAAGCTGCCCAGCAGGACACGCGCGAACAGACGCAGCAGCCCATTGTCAGAGAGAAGGCTCCCGGCCGCAATGATCCTTGTCCTTGCGGAAGCGGCAAGAAATTCAAAAACTGCCACGGCAAGGGATTGGAATAACACATCCCTCTCGCGGGACTGGATGCCCCGCTTATAAAAAGCAAGACCAGATGCGCTTACGGATTTCCCGTAAAGCGCATCTGGTCTTTTTTATTACGCATCCAGTTCTTAAAATTCGCATCCAGTTGTATTAAATTCCGCGTCTCGCCTGTTAAACTTCGCCTCCCGCCTGTTAAACTTCGCGTCTGGTTCCATATAAAGTCAACGATACATTCTGTTTGGGGTGCTTCGATAAGCTTTTTCTGGTAACGGCTTTGCATGACAAATTGACAGAGTCTGCTGACAAAAGTGCGTCTGGAAAATTGGCGTGAAGGGGAAGAACGTGTTTTGGCACGGTTTTCGCAGAGAAAAGGGCGAGTGTGTTGCACACCACAGATGGTCTGCTGGCACACGATGAAGCACGGCTCCGGAAAGACTCATACAATGTCAACTTTTCATGAGGCACGGGGCGTGCAGAGAAAAATAAAGAAACTAAAAAATATACAAGTCATGAACATTAAACCATTAGCAGATCGCGTGCTGGTTAAACCAGCTCCAGCAGAAGAGAAAACCGTGAGCGGCATTATCATTCCTGACACCGCAAAGGAAAAACCATTGCAGGGCACAGTGCTTGCAGTTGGCAACGGCACCAAGGACGAAGAAATGGTGTTGAAGATTAACGACACGGTGCTTTATGGTAAATATAGCGGCACGGAGGTTGAACTCGATGGCGAGAAATATCTGATTATGCGCCAGAGCGATGTGCTCGCAGTTTTGGCATAAGGAAAAGCGAGGAACGCAGGATTTCAAACTCAGTTCAATGTTTCATTGTAATTTTTAAAGAAAAAGATCATGGCAAAAGAAATTAAATATGATGTAGACGCTCGCGAGATGCTTCGCGAAGGTGCAGACGCTTTGGCTAACGCTGTTAAGGTGACGCTCGGTCCTAAGGGCCGCAATGTGGTTATCGATAAGAAGTTTGGCGCTCCGCGTATCACTAAGGACGGTGTGAGCGTGGCCAAGGAAATCGAACTCGACAACGCATTCCAGAATGCCGGTGCTCAGTTGGTTAAGAGCGTGGCTTCGAAGACTGGCGACGATGCTGGTGATGGTACAACCACGGCTACAGTCTTGACTCAGGCCATTTTGACTGAGGGAATGAAGAATGTGGCTGCTGGTGCCAATCCGCTCGACGTTAAGCGCGGTATTGATAAGGCCGTTGCCAAGGTAGTTGAAAGCATCAAGGAGCAGGCTGAACAGGTTGAGGAAAGCTACGACAAGATTGAGCAGGTGGCAACAATCTCTGCCAACAACGACCCTGAAATCGGTAAGTTGATTGCCGATGGTATGCGTGCTGTGACTGTCAATGGCGTCATCACCATTGAAGATGCCAAGGGCCGTGACACGGTTTTGAAGACCGTTGAGGGTATGCAGTTCGACCGTGGCTATCTTTCTCCATATTTTGTTACCGACACTGAAAAGATGCAGTGTGTTATGGAGAAGCCGTATATCTTGATTTACGACAAGAAGATTTCTAACTTGAAGGATTTCTTGCCTATCTTGGAACCGGCTGTTCAGAGCGGACGTCCTTTGCTCGTGATTGCAGAAGATGTTGATAGCGAGGCGTTGACCACGTTGGTTGTCAATCGTCTGCGCACCCAGTTGAAGATTTGCGCTGTCAAGGCTCCGGGCTTCGGCGATCGCCGTAAGGCCATGTTGGAAGACATCGCCGTTTTGACTGGTGGCGTTGTCATCAGCGAAGACAAGGGCTTGAAGCTCGAGCAGGCAACAATTGAAATGCTCGGTTCTGCCGAGAAGGTCACTGTCAGCAAGGAAAACACCACCATCGTTGATGGCAACGGCAACAAGGAGAACATCCAGGAACGCATTCACCAGATTAAGAACGAAATGGCCAACACCACCAGTTCTTACGACAAGGAGAAACTTCAGGAACGTTTGGCCAAACTCTCTGGCGGCGTTTGCGTGCTCGAAGTCGGTGCTGCCAGCGAAACTGAGCAGAAGGAAAAGAAAGATCGCTGCGACGATGCTCTTTGCGCAACGCGTGCTGCCATTGAAGAAGGTATCGTGACTGGTGGTGGCGTAGCCTACATCCGTGCACAGAAGGCTTTGGAAGGCATGCAGGGCGTTAATGCCGATGAAACAACGGGTATCGCCATTGTTCGCCGCGCTATTGAAGAGCCGCTCCGTCAGATTTGCGCCAACGCAGGTGTTGAAGGTGCTGTGATTGTCAACAAGGTTCGCGAGGGTGAAGGCAACTTCGGTTACAACGCCAAGAACGAAACCTTCGGCGACCTCCGTGCTGCCGGTGTGGTTGACCCAGCCAAAGTTACCCGTGTGGCTCTTGAGAACGCTGCCAGTGTGGCAGGCATGTTCCTCACCACGGAATGCGTCATCTGCGACAAGAAGGAAGACAAACCTGAGATGCCGATGGGCGCTCCTGGTATGGGCGGCATGGGCGGCATGATGTAATCAGATAATCATTCCCGCAAGATAAGAGAGCGTTTCTGACACTCTCTGAAGATAAGGACGGGTTCTAAAAATCAGTTACTGAAAAGCAGTAGCTGGCTTTTGGAACCCGTCTTTTCGTTTTATGAATATCAGTTTGCAGCTATCGGACAGCAGTTTGCAGCTATCAGCTGCCAGTTCGTAGCTTGGTGATGGTCAACAAAGGTATAGATTAGGATTTTCCGAGTTATGCTTTTGCCACCGGCTTCGTTGAAAAATAAGGAAAATGAATGTTTCAAGTTTGAAGGGGCATGTGTCGATGTTTGCGGCCAACGCCTCTTGGGGGCTTATGTCTCCGATTTCAAAAATCGTCATGGCAGGCAGCCTTGTTTCGCCCTTGCTGCTGACAGGCATGCGTGTGTTTGGCGCTATGGTGTTGTTTTGGGTGGTTTCCTTCTTTATGAAACCCGAGCACGTCAATCATCGCGATTTGGCCCGTTTGTTTGGCGCTTCCCTGCTTGCCATTGTGTTTAACCAGGGCTGTTTTATTTTCGGCGTGTCGTTGACCGCCTCCATCATCACCACGAGTATGCCGCTTTGGGCCATGGTGTTGGCGGCATTTTTTCTTAAAGAGCCCATCACGGGAAAGAAAGTGCTTGGCATTACGTTTGGTGCCTGCGGCGCGTTGTTGCTGATTGTCGGCAGCAGTCGCGGGGCCGCCTCTTCATCGCAGGGCGGCAGCCACATTTTGGGCGACTTGCTCGTTCTTACAGCGCAGCTGAGCTATGCGCTCTACATCGTTGTCTATAAGAATTTTGTGCAGAAATATAGTCTGGTGACGATTATGAAGTGGATGTTCACCTATTCCTTTGTCTGTATGCTGCCGTTTTGTTATCACGACATTGTCAATACTTCGTGGAGCGAATTTATGCCGCAAACGTGGGCCGGGTGTGCTTATGTGGTGGTAGTTGCCACATTTTTCAGTTATATGCTCATTGTGGTGGGGCAGAAAAGTCTGCGCCCGACGGTGGCTGGTATGTACAACTATATCCAGCCTATCGTGTCGTGCATCGTGACCATCTGTTTGGGAATGGACCATTTCAACCTCGTCAAGGGTTGTGCCGTGGTACTGATATTCGGCGGCGTTTATCTTGTGACCATCAGCCGCACTAGACAAGAATTGGAGCAGCATGAGGCACAGGGTGGGGATGTTGGGAAGGTTGCTTCCTAATCTTTCGTCATGGCTCAGGTGGCTTGTCGGATTATTGGCGTATAGGTCAAAATTATTGTATAAAACACAAGAGCATAATTGTTTAGTATACAACGCCCTTTCGGGCATATCTACTTTTCACTTAGACAAAAGCAGTATGATTTTTACAGAGGCTTTCATTGTTGAGAAATTTAGGGAGTTCAACAAGACCATTTTCTACAATACTCTGCCGGAACCAACATTCCAACTTTCAAGGGCACGTAGCTTCTTGGGTAAATGCGTCACTCGAAGATTAAGAGGATTGGAGGCGCTGAAAAAAAAGGCGCATATTGAATGCACTATGCGTTTCAGCAAGAGTTTCGACCTGCCAGAAAACGAACTCGAAGATGTCATCATCCATGAAATGATACACTACAGAATTGCGTATAATTGCATGAGGGACACTTCATCCCACGGGCAAATGTTCAAGAGCATGATGCAGGAAATCAACAGAGAGCATGGACGAAATATCGCCATCCGCCATCGCATGGTCGAATCGGGTGGCTCGCAAATTGTTGACACACGCAAACGGCTATCTCGTCATGTGGTGGCCGTCGTGAAGTTTAAAGACGGCCGCACGGGTATCAAGGTGTTGCCGCGCATCGTTCAGCGCATTTCCAATTATTACAACAAGGTGGGGGCTGCTTCCCATGTGGAGAGCGTGGACCTTTATTTCTCCTTAGACCCCTATTTCGATCTTTACCCAAATTCCTCCGCTTTGAAGGTACACATAATAGACCCCGATGTCTTGGAAGAGCATTTGAAGAATGCCCACAAGATGTATTGCGAAGGCGAAAAGGTGGGGCTTGTGTGATGTCAGCGAGTTTTTCGCTTGAAGGCGTTGCCTTGTTGTGAATGCGGTCTATTTTGCAGAGGGTAAAAACCTTTTGCTATTGCGATATGATTAAGGGGTGTTCTAAAACAGAAATTTAGAACACCCCTTAATCGTATCGTTGTTTTCAGAACGGGATTCAGAAAGCCTCCTGTCTTTTTCTGCAAAAGACGAGCAGGCCGAAAAACGTGATGAGTCCGTTGAGCATAAGCAGTTCGTAGCCGAAAGTGTATTGCCACCAGCGTGGCGCTCCCCAGTCGAGTAAGGCGCAAATTAGTGGTGCGGCGATGCAGACGTATGGTACGCGGCAGTCGGAGGCCGCTTGGCGCGTGAAGAGTCCGAAGGCATAAAGACCGAGTAGCGGCCCGTAGGTGTAAGACGCCATGACATAGATGGCGTTGATGACACTGGTGTCGTTGAGCGCCCTAAAGATGATGATGCAGAGTAGGAAGGCCAGACACATGGATAGATGGATGCGGCGGCGGATTTTGCGCTGGCGTTCAGCGTCGTTCACACGATCTTCCAGGTGCAACAGGTCGATGCAGACACTCGTGGTGAGCGAAGTGATGGCAGAATCGGCACTGGAAAATGCTGCCGCCACGATGCTGATGCAGAAGGGAATGACAAAGAAAAATCCCAGTGCGCCCGACGAAACGAGCATGGGAAGCAGGGCATCGCCAGATGATGGGGGCTGTATGCCGCGTGCCGCACAGAGCGTGTAGAGCAAAATTCCAAGGGCCAACAGGAGTAGGTTGACTGGGAGGAAGCATGCACCATAGGCACACATATTTTTCTGGGCCTCGCGCAGGTTTCTGCACGTGAGGTTTTTCTGCATCATGTCTTGGTCAAGCCCCGTCATGACAATTACGATGAAAATACCGCTGAGAAATTGTCGCCAGAAATTCTGCTTGCTGGTAGCATCCCAGCAGAAAATCTGTGAATAGTCGCTTTGGCGGATGGTGTCAATCGTTTCAGAGAAATCGAGATGGAGCGTGTTTGCCGCCATGAAGAGCATGCCAACGAGAGCCAACAGGAGGCAGAGCGTTTGCAGGGCATCGGTGCGCACGATGGAGAAGAGACCGCTGTGGCGTGTGTAGAGCCAGATGAGTGTCAGCACGGCGGCCGCCAGCAGGATGAAAACGGGCAGAGAGTCGCTGTGCGTGGGGATGATGAACTGTTGCAGAACGAGGCACACCAAAAAGAGACGGGCTGCCGCTCCAGTGAGTTTGCTGAGAATGAAGAAGAAAGCGCCAGTGCGGTGAGTGTGCGGTCCGAAGCGGCTTTCCAGATAAGAATAAATGCTGGTGAGTTTCAGCCGGTAATAGAGTGGGAGCAGCACGAAGGCCACAACGAGGTAGCCAAAGAAAAAGCCTGCACACATTTGCAGGTAGGTCATGCCCGTGCTCGCCACCCATCCAGGAACGGAGATAAACGATACGCCAGAGATGCTGGCGCCAATCATGCCGAAGCCGACCATCCACCACGGAGAGCGGCGAGAGGCACGGAAGAAAGCATCGTTGTCGTTGTGCTTGCGGCTGGTGTGTCGGCTGATGAGCAGGAGCAGAAGAAAATAGGCCACTAAGGTGGCAAACATCATTAAAGCCATAGAGATAGTTGGTTGGGGTGGAATTACGGTTCGGCCTGCTTGTTTTTCAGATAGAGATGAAGCCGTGGACCTAAAATACAGGCCAGTCTGTAAATAACTGGCCTGTGGTATAATAAGTATGTAGATGCGTTTCGGATGAGCATCTGTCAAACGTTCCTTTTATTTGCTTATCAAGAAGATTGCTGGAATCTTTCCGAGGTCGGGCAGTCCCGTCTGTTTCCATTCGCTGATGCGTCGTGTGCGGATAAACTCCTGTTCCGTGGTCAATCCAGCCGCAACGCAGAGGCGCGTTTTCGGGTTGCAAGCACTGCAAATGTCGGCAAAGAGTTTGGCGTTGCGATAAGGCGTCTCGATAAACAATTGCGTTTGGTTTTCATTGATGGCACGCGCTTCCAGTTGTTTGAGACGCTTGCTGCGGGCACTGCTGTCGATGGGCAGATAGCCGTGGAAAGCAAAGCTCTGTCCGTTGAATCCCGAGGCCATGACCGACAGCAGGATGGAAGAAGGGCCAACGAGCGGAACCACGCTGAGCCCCTCGCGTTGTGCGATGGCCACCACGTCGGCTCCGGGATCGGCAACAGCCGGACACCCCGCTTCACTGATGACCCCCACAGATTCGCCTTTTCTGAGCGGCTCGAGATAGCGCGAGAAAAGGGCGGGGTCGGCGTGTTTGCCCATGGGATAGAATGTGAGCGAATCAATGTCAATGTCGCGGTCCACCTGTTTCAGAAAACGGCGGGCAGTTCGGATTTCCTCCACGATGAAGTGTCGGATGGAATGGATGACGTCAGTGTTGTAGGCTGGGAGAACGCGGTCGATGGCGGTCTGTCCCAAGGTGACGGGAATGAGATATAACGAGGCCATATTGTCAGTTTGAAATGGGTGAATGCCTCAAAGAAGCGTAGGCAGTTTGGAGAATATTTTCTTTCCCTTGGCATAATATTGCCACAAGAGAGAGTAGGGCGCAATTTCAGGAACATCGTTGGTCGTTGCTTCCTGCATCAGGCGTTGGCGGTCGGCCTTCAGTTCGCCCTTCCATTGTTTGAACGCCTTGCGCCCTTGGCGTATCGCTTTGGCGTTGGCCACGTCCCCCTTCAAGGCAAACTGCAAGGCCGCCAGATAATCCAGCCAGAAGCGCCAGCGCATCACGCGGCAAAGTTGTTTCTCTGGCAGATTCTTGTAGAGCATGGCCAGATTGTTTCGGAAATTGAGAAACGTTTTCCGCGGATTACCTTGTTCCAGAGAGGCGCCCCCAACGTGCCACACCTTGCTTTGCGGGATGCACACAATGCGTCGGCCGCGTCGGCGCAGGCGCCAGCAGAGGTCAATTTCTTCCTGATGGGCAAAGAAGCGGCCGTCGAGTCCGCCCGTTGCACGCCAGTCTTCAGCGCGAATCATCAGAGCCGCCCCTGTGGCCCACAGCACGTCGGCGATGTCGTCATATTGCCCCTCATCGTTTTCAACGTCGGCAAAGATGCGTCCGCGGCAGTACGGATAACCATAGATGTCAAGGAAACCTCCCGCCGCGCCCGCATATTCAAACCTGTTGCGCTCCTTAAACGAAAGGATCTTCGGTTGGCAGGCCGCCACGTCTTGATAGCTGTCCATGTATTCCAGCAGCGGTTTGAGCCATCCCTCCGACACTTCCACGTCGGAGTTCAGCAAGAGGAAAAACTCAGCGTCAGTTTGCTTGAGCGCTTGGTTGTAGCCTTCGGCAAAACCGTAGTTTTTCGGAAGGCGTATCTGTTTTATGTCTGGAAATTCGCGTGAGAGCATGTCGCAGGAATCATCGGACGACCCATTGTCTGCCACGATGACTTCGCCGTCTTCGCCCGTGCCTTTAACGACAGAGGGCAGAAATTGCCGCATCATGTTGCTGCCGTTCCAATTGAGAATGACAACGGCTACTCTTTTCTGGTTGCTCATGATCTTTTTGTTGTTCAATAATAAAGAGGCCGGCCCCACTTGTCTGTCACTGTTGCCGCCTCTGGGAAAATCAGTTTACTTCAGCCTTTCCCCAAGCAGACATTCCCCGTCTTCAGAGAAATCTCCCAGGCGTATGGTGGAGATTGTGTTGTCGGCCACTTCGTCGGCGGGCATCGACACGCGGATATAGTTGTCCGTGAATCCGTTTAGCCTGTCTCCGTGTTTCGCATGTTCCCAAAGCACTGGGCGCTCCGTCCCCACATATTTTGCATAGAAAGCGCGGCGTTTCTCTTCCGATAGTGCCAGGAGACGTTGGCTGCGCTCGTGTTTCGTTTGTGCGTCCACCACGTAGGGAATGTCCAGCGCCTTTGTGCCCGGGCGTTCAGAATAGCTGAATACGTGGAGCTGCGAAATGTCCAATCCCTTGATAAACCGGTAGGCATCTTCAAAATATTCGTCCGTCTCGCCGCGTGTGCCAACGATGACGTCCACACCGATGAAAGCATCTGGCATCATTTCCTTCACCTTGCTGATCTTGTGTGCGAAGAGCGCCGTGTCGTAGCGTCGATGCATGAGGCGCAACACGTCGTCGGAGCCGCTTTGGAGAGGAATGTGAAAGTGTGGCATGAAAGCCCGCGACTGCGCACAATATTCAATGATTTCGTCCGTCAGCAAATTCGGTTCGATGCTCGAAATGCGGTAGCGCTCAATGCCTTCAACATGGTCGAGCGCTTTGACGAGGTCGAAAAACGTCTCCTTCGTCGTGCGTCCGAAGTCGCCGATGTTCACCCCCGTGATCACGATTTCCTTGCCCCCCTCTTTCGCCACGGCCTCAGCTTGCGCCACCAGCGAAGCGATGGATCCGTTGCGGGAGCGTCCGCGTGCGATGGGGATGGTGCAGTAGGTGCAATAATAGTTGCAGCCGTCTTGCACCTTCAGAAAATAGCGCGTGCGGTTTCCGCGCGAGCACGACGGGACGAAGGTGGCGATTTCGCGCGTGGGCACAGTGATGGCCTCGTGGCAGGCATCGCCTTCAGAGAGCGCCTTCTTCTGCGCCATGCGTTCGCGGATGTAGCGCACCACTTCCCCCTTGTATTCCATGCCAACGACCAAGTCAACACCATCGAATCCGGCAATCTCCTCTGGTTTCAGTTGCGCATAGCATCCCATCACCACCACAAAAGCTCCCGGATGTTCACGCGTGAGGCGGTGGATGGTCTGTCGACACTTATGGTCGGCCACGTCGGTGACAGAGCAGGTGTTGATGATACATATATCGGCATGCTCCCCCTTTTCAGCGGCACGCACGCCCTGTCGGGCCAAAGTGTCGCGCAAGGAAGACGTTTCGGCAAAATTGAGTTTACATCCTAACGTGGCATACGCTGCACACAGATTTGTTTCGAGGCTCTCTTCAGTCATATATATATATAAGTAGATGTTCAAAATTTTGTGTTCATGCACCCCTCCATCCCCTACATGGCGGCAGAAAAAGGAAGAGAATCAGGCATCCAGCTCCGCAGCGGGAGAAAAATGCTTTTTAAAAACGGGGCATTTCCCCTCGTTTTGTGCAATTTGAAAGGGAAAGCAAAGTTACAATAATATCCTCACGTAGTAAAATGACATGCGGATATTTTTAAATGCACATTGAAAACCAAGGGTTTATGTTCTCCTAATGTTAAAAAACGCCCTAAAACGAAAAATATTTCGGGAAACACTTGCATGATATTCAAAACCTCCGTACCTTTGCACCGTTTTTAAAAAGCAATTGATTGTTTAACTAAAAAAACTTACAAAACAAAATGAAAAAGTTAGTTTTCATGTTCGTAGCTATGGCTGCTGTTTCTTTCGCTTCATGCGGTGGTTCTGAAAATAAGGGTGGTCAGAATGACTCTGACTCTTTGTCTGCTCCTGCAGTTGAAGAAGTTGCTTCTGACTCTGACTCTACTAATACTGCTGCTGCTGACAGCAACACTGTAGAAGCTCCTGCTGCTGAAACTGAAGCTGCTGCTCAGTAATTAGCAAAAGGCTAACAGCCTAATTGTTTACGCATAGCGCGAACAATGAGAGAATTGAAACCTGTGGACGTATGTTCGCAGGTTTTTTTCTGTCCTTACGTCAGCTGGACTTTCGGGTAAGACGTTGTTGGGAGACGCGCTTGAAATTTAGGCTTGAAAGAATGGTTTGGCAGAAAGGCAGTAGAGGTGTCAGTTCAAGACCTATGCCATTCAGCGAACGCGGGAGCAGACGCAAGCGCGTCTGGGAGCAGGTTCGGTCGCGTCTGGGAGCAGGTTCGGTCGCGTCTGGGAGCAGGTTCGCTGACAAGTACGGAATTTGTATTGTCCGTCAGCCTCAAGTGTAGGAAACCTCCTTTTCCCAGGATGTGCAAAATATCGAATTTGTTTTTCAGTTCTACCAATATTAAAGGTAGGGTGTTCAAAATCCAGAAAAATCTCTGCACGTTTTTTTTTGCCAAACAACAAGTGGCGAAGCATGCGTACATGATAAACGAACAAAGCGCGAAAAGGAGCGCCCTGAAAGGGTAACCAGTCCACAGCCCAGGGCAACGCCCTGGGTATCAGTACATAAACGCCTACGCCCTGTAAGGGCAAAAGTATGGGCGAACGATTGATTTTTACTTTTGCCCTTACAGGGCGTAGGGAATGGGGATATGGTACCCAGGGCGTTGCCCTGGGCTACGGACTTGCTGGGCTTTCAGCCCGCGCAGGGCCGCAGATAAGGCTTTTTCCGCACAATCTCCATCTACTTGTTTTTTTAGGATTTTGAACACCCAATATTAAAGGTCAATTCCATTTCCATGAAGCATCGCCGATGGGGCATGACTCCGAGTTTGCTGTGTTCTTGGGATGATAGAATAAAAAAAGACTGCCTGTCCACACTGGATAGGCAGTCTTTTAGTGTTTTATATAGTCATGAGGCTTAGTGATGGTGAGTGAAAGCGTCTCAAAATAGATCAGCTAATCGTTTCACCATTACTTAGTTGTTTTCAGGACGCAATTTGCGAACCGTTTCGCCAGTGCGCCACATTTCGCTTTCGTGGAGCGCCTTCAGTTCTTTCTGGAGCTTCTCGCGATAGTCGGGCTTTGAGTTGCTATCGATGGAGATTTGGGCTTCATTGCCGGTAACGACACTCTGATAGAGCTTTTCCATGACGGGTTTGATGGCATCGTGGAACGGGCCCATCCAGTCGAGCGCACCGCGCTGTGCGGTGGTAGAGCAGTTGGCGTACATCCAGTCCATACCGTTTTTGCCAATCATCGGAATCAATGACTCGGTAAATTCTTCAACAGTTTCGTTGAAAGCTTCAGAAGGCGTGTGGCCGTGTTCGCGGAGCGTTTCGTATTGTGCGAGGAACAAACCCTGAACAGCTCCCATCAGCGAACCGCGTTCGCCAGTCAGGTCGCTTGTGGCTTCACGCTTGAAGGTGGTTTCGAAAAGATAACCCGAACCGATGCCGATGCCGAAGGCCAACACTTTTTCCAGGGCGTGGCCAGAGTGGTCTTGATAAACAGCGTATGAAGAGTTCAAACCGCGGCCTTCCAAGAACATGGTGCGCAATGATGTGCCAGAACCCTTCGGTGCCACCATGATGACGTCAACGTCGGCGGGAGGAACAACGCCCGTGCGGTCGCTCCAGTTGATGGCGAAACCGTGGGAGAAATAGAGTGTCTTGCCAGCGGTCAGATATGGTTTGAGAGTGGGCCACAGTTGCATTTGGGCTGCGTCGGAAAGCAGCATGCAAATGATGGTGCCCTTCTGGGCGGCTTCTTCCAAGGAGAAGAGTGTTTCGCCTGGAACCCAGCCGTCGGCCACGGCCTTGTCGAAGGTCTTGCCCTGACGCTGGCCAACGATGACGTTGAAACCGTTGTCGCGGAGGTTGCAAGCCTGTCCAGGACCCTGTACGCCATAACCCAAAACGGCAATCGTTTCGTTTTTCAGCACCTCACGTGCCTTTTCCAGTGGGAACTCTTCACGTGTCATCACTTCTTCGATGACACCTCCAAAATTCATTTTAGCCATTTGATTCTTGTTTTAAAAGATTCATGATATACCATTGACGCTGTTGAACCCAGTTCCCGAACGGGGGATTCAATGGGGCAATGGTGTTGAAAATAGTTGGTTATTTTTATTGCGAGGATTGTGGCCTCTGTGTGTAATATATTAACCAGTTGCCAATTAGAAGGTGACGGCCGCTTTCACCACGGGGATGCGCCCTTCTTCTTTGCGTATTTCCACCAGGGTGGCGTCGCCTTTGGCCGATGGTTCCTGATAGAACTGTAAGAGGTCGTCGGCATAGGCTTCCGCGCTGTAGGCCACTTCAAGGCGCTTGACGGGCGACGCTTCAAACTGCTTGGCAGGGAAGAGGTCGAGCATCATTTCGATGTAGCGGATTGAGTTGACGTGTCCGTTGATGTCGAGGTCCGTGTAGTAAGCCTGACGGGTTCGCACGGCGTTTTCCGTGTTCTTTAGGCGGATGCGTCCCGGTCCGGCGATGGGAATCTCCTTTTCAATCAGTGCGCTGGAGAAACCGCCGTTGGGCAGTTCGGCCAAATCCATCGGCTGTCTTGACGTGGTGTCAATCAGTGCCCAGGTGCTGAAGGCATAGCCGTAGACCTTTCCCGTCTGGGGATTGGTGATGGCGAAGAGGCGGTCGGTGAACTGTCTGTAAATGCGGTTCACCCACGTTTCAATCACATAGTGCTCGCCCGTTGTCGGCATTTCTTCCATTTCAATCACCAGGCGCGAGAGCACCCAGGCGTGGTGTGATTGCTGCATGTCGTCGTAGCCGAAGCCGTGTTGGCCAGCGTGGAGACTGGCGCAGCGGAGAAGATGGTTGCCGAGGAAATGCCAAGAGAGGCGTCCTGTGTAGTCTTCAGAAAACGGTTCGACCACAAAAGGGAAAATCCCTCCTCGCGGGTCGCCTTTCAGATAGGTGTTTTCAGCGGGTATCGTGTTGTGCATGTTTAGGTTTATGATTTTAGAGGATGGTGAAAAAATCTTTCACCATTACTTAGGGAGTGCAGTAAGACAATCCCCTTATGTGAGATGTTCGATGAAAACCAGTGGTTGCCACGGGACACCTGGTCTACACCAGGTTGCTGCGCAGCCGGCGATATTGCTCGTCGCGGAGTTCCAGATATTCAGAAAACTCCTCGCGGTGGCTCTTGGTGACGGCAATGACGCCCGAACTGACAAACTGCAAGAGGCAGTTGAACGCCTTCAGCTTTTCGTAGAGCGTGCGGATGCCTTGCGGAAGCCCCTCCTTCGAGACGATGGAATAGGTGGCGTTCACTTCAACGATTTTGCTGTCGTGGAGGCGGATGGCTTTGGAAATCTCTTTGTTTTCCAGAAGTTTTGCCGTGGCAATCTTGTAGAGCGCCTGCTCCATGATGTAGACATCGTCGTTGGTGTGGTATTCCGCCTTTATCACGTCGATTTTCTTTTCAATCTGCTTGGTGAGTGTTCGGATTGTGGCTTCGTCAGAATAGCAGGTGATGGTGTAGCGGTGGATGTGCTCAATGCCCGATGGCGACACGTTGAGGCTTTCAATGTTCAGTTGTCTGCGCGTGAAGGCGTTGGTCACTTGGTTGAGCACGCCCGCCAGGTTTTCAGAGAAGATGATGAGCGTGTAGAGCGTCTTGCCTTTTTCTGCGTCATTTTCCTCTGTGGATATGTTGGGGGATGTGTTGTTATCTTGACTCATGAGATGGTGTTCGGATTGTTTCTTGCAAGAGGGAATCGGTTTCATACTCCCTCAAAATTGCTCAAGTTACTTGTTTAAGTGATGGTGGTCAAAATTATTCTTATATTCTGACCACCCACTTGCCGTTACTAAACCGTGAGAAGCATGTCGTCGACATCGTGTCCAGGGCAGCACATCGGCAAAACGTTGTCTTCCTCCATGACCGCAACCTGCAAGAGGAAGGGGCCAGGGGTGGCCAGCATCTCGATGATGGCCGATTCGAGGTCGGCGCGTTCAGTGACGGTGCGTACGGGGATGTCGTATGCTTCCGCAATCTTCTCGTAGTTGGGGTTCATCATGGGGGTGAACGAATAGCGATGGCGGAAGAACAGGGCTTGCCATTGGCGAACGTTGCCCAGATAATTATTGTTGAGCAGAATGATTTTCACGGGAGTGCGCTGCTCCATGATGGTGCCAAACTCTTCGATGGTCATTTGCAAACCGCCGTCTCCAATGAAAAGACAAACGATGCGGTCTGGGGCACCGAAGGTGGCTCCGATGGCGGCGGGAAGTCCGAACCCCATCGTTCCCATTCCGCCAGAGGTGACAACACTGCGGCCTTGAGAGAACTTGAAATAGCGTGCTGAAAACATCTGGTTCTGACCGACGTCGGTCACCATGATGGCCTTGTTTTGCGTGATTTCCGTGACGTTGCGAATCACCTCCGCCATGCGCAGCGGACCGTCTTCCGGATGGGTTTGTGGCTGGATGACGAGGCGCTCCTCTTCTTTGTCGTAAGGTCGGAAGCTCTCGCGCCAATCTTTGTGTTCCCGTTTCTCCAGCAGGGCCGTCACTTCGCGCAGTGTCTCTTTGCAGTTGCCAAGCACCGCCACGTCGACCTGCACGTTTTTGTTGATTTCAGAGGGGTCGATGTCGAAATGAATTTTCTTGGCTTGCTGAGCATAGGTGGAGAGTTTGCCCGTGATGCGGTCGTCGAAACGCATGCCGACGGCGATGAGCAAATCACATTTCTGCGTGTTTTTGTTCGCTCCCAAACTGCCGTGCATGCCGAGCATGCCCACGTTGAGCGGATGGCAGGAGGGTAGGGCCGAAAGACCGAGGAGCGTGCATCCGGCAGGTGCTCCTGCTTTTTCGATGAAAGTCCGCAGTTCTTCGCGTGCGTCGCCCAGTTCAACGCCCTGTCCGACAAGCACCAGTGGGCGCTCGGCCTCGTTGATCAGTTTGGCGGCTTCTTCAATGCTGGTGCGGCTGGTGGCAGGCACAGGCACATAGCTGCGTATGTAGTCAACTTTCGCTGGCATGTATGTTGCCTTTTCCGTTTGTGCGCTCTTCGTGAAATCGAGCACCACGGGGCCCGGACGGCCGCTGCGTGCGATGTAGAATGCGCGGCTCACGGCCCAGGCCACGTCTTTGGCGGAGCGTATCTGGTAGGTCCATTTGCAGATGGGTTGCATCACGTCGACCACATCGCATTCCTGGAAGGCGTCAGAGCCGAGCATTTGTGCGGCAACCTGACCTGTGATGACAACAATCGGCGTGCTGTCCATCATGGCGTCGGCTACGCCGGTGACCGTGTTGGTGGCTCCTGGACCGCTCGTGACCAGGCATACGCCAACTTCACCGCTGACACGCGCAAAGCCTTCAGCGGCGTGGGTGGCGGCTTGTTCGTGACGCACGAGAATGTGGTTGAGGCGGTCGCGGTAGTCATAGAGTGCATCATACACAGGCATGATGGCGCCTCCGGGATAGCCGAAAAGCGTTTTCACCCCTTCGTCAACGAGCGAGCGCATCAATATTTCTGCTCCCGTTATGGGAGTTTCTGATTGTGGACTATTTATTGGTGTAGGCATGAATTATATTCTTTTTGAATGAGGTGTTTTTTTAGAATCCGTGTTTCTGTCTGGTGGGCAGGAGAGGATTCTTTCTGCCTCTGCGGGGCAAAAAAATCAGATGATTCGTATGCCGCCTTTGTCGGCGCTCGAAACCATCGAGGCGTAGGCCCGCAGCGATTTAGGCACTTCGCGCTTTCTCAGCAGCGGTCTCATCGGGCGTGCTGAGAGTTGTTCGTCGGTTAGCCGCACATTGATGGTGCGCGACGGTATGTCGATTTCGATGATGTCGCCGTCAACGATTCTCCCGATGTTGCCGCCGGCAGCAGCCTCCGGCGAAATGTGGCCGATGCTCAGTCCCGATGTTCCGCCAGAGAAGCGTCCGTCTGTGATCAGTGCGCAGGCTTTTCCCAGGTGTCGGCTTTTGATGTAGGAAGTGGGGTAGAGCATTTCTTGCATGCCCGGGCCACCCTTCGGTCCTTCATGGGTGATGACCACCACGTCGCCAGCAACGACCTTTCCGCCCAAGATGCCTTCACAGGCAGCCTCCTGAGAGTCGAACACTTTGGCTGGGCCTTCAAAATGGTTGAGCGAAGCATCAACGCCTGCCGTTTTCACAACACAGCCGTCTTGCGCGATGTTGCCAAAGAGCACAGCCAGTCCGCCGTCTTTCGAGTAGGCATGAGCAAGGTCGTGAATGCAGCCCTCAGTGCGGTCGGTGTCGAGCATTTCCCATTTTGTGTCTTGTGCGCCCATCTGTGTGCAGAAGCGTCCCGCCGGAGCACTGTGGTAAATGCGGTCGGCTTCGGGGTCAATTTCGTTGCCCGTGATGTCATATTTCTTGACATCCTCTCCCAGTGTCTGTCCGTTGACGCGGATGGCAGAGAGGTCCAGCAGGTTCCCCTTGGCCAGTTCTCCCAGAATGCCCATAACGCCACCGGCGCGGTTGCATTCTTGGATGGAGAAGCGCTGCGTGTTGGGCGAGAGCTTGCACAGACAGGGCACCTTGCGGCTCAGCGCGTCGATGTCGGCCATTTTGAAGTCAACGCCGGCTTCGTTGGCCACGGCCAGAAGGTGGAGCACCGTATTGGTGGAACCGCCCATCGCGATGTCGAGCGTCATGGCGTTGAGGAAAGCCTGGCGCGTGGCGATGCTACGGGGCAACACACTTTCGTCGCCGTCTTCATAATATTTATAAGCGTTTCCGACAATCAGTTTGGCAGCGTCTTCAAAGAGGCGGCGGCGGTTGGCGTGCGTGGCAAGGATTGTGCCGTTGCCAGGCAGTGAGAGTCCGAGCGCTTCGGTGAGGCAGTTCATGGAATTTGCCGTGAACATGCCAGAGCATGAGCCGCAGCCAGGACAGGCGCGGTTTTCAATCTCAGCCAGTTCTTCATCGCTGACAGAGGTGTCGGCGCCTTTCACCATGGCGGTGATGAGGTCAACGTTTTCTCCCTTCCATTTCCCGGCTTCCATGGGGCCGCCGCTGACGAAGACCGTCGGGATGTTCAGTCGCATGGCGGCCATCAGCATGCCCGGGGTGATTTTGTCGCAGTTGGAAATGCAGACCAAGGCATCGGCCTTGTGCGCGTTGACCATGTATTCAACAGAATCTGCAATGAGGTCGCGCGAGGGGAGGGAATAGAGCATTCCGTCGTGTCCCATGGCGATGCCGTCGTCGATGGCGATGGTGTTAAACTCAGCGGCGTAGCAGCCGAGTTTTTCAATTTCGTGTTTCACCAGTTGGCCCACTTCGTGCAGATGCGTGTGTCCAGGAACAAATTGGGTGAACGAGTTGGCAATGGCAATGATGGGCTTGCCAAACATCTCGCGCTTCATGCCGTTGGCCACCCAGAGGGCGCGCGCACCAGCCATTCTTCTGCCTTCAGTGCTGAAGGCGCTTCTCAACGTATGTTTCATGATTCTGTTAGGGTCCTTTCTTTTTTGGGGCGTTCAGGGGGGAAGTCGATTGAAAATCTCTGTGGCCTTTGGCGTGGTTTTGTTGGATGCAATTCATCACGCCGTGGCTGAAGGAACGCCCGTTGATGGAACTTAAATCTTTTTGGCCATTACTTACGGTATGCCTTAAAATGTAGGCCTTGAATTGCAAATGTATATAATATTTCGATAATGGCAAATAAAAGGATAGGGAAATGTTTAATTTCTGTCTTTTTGATATTAGATAACGTGCGCTTGCCAAATAAACGGTTTAGATTGCCAAGTTGCCTTTACAAAAAGTTGTCAGGAAATATCAGTTTGAAACTTTGGTGTGAAATAACAGTTTGGGAAAACAAAAAAAGACAGGAGGCAAAACAACTTGTCGTGTTGTCTTGCCTCCTGTTTCCAGTCTTTCACCATTATTTTATGGCGTGACGGGTTGTGGGTTTTCTTTTTTCTTGATTGGTATTTCTCGCGGACGCACAACGGTGGTGGTGTCTTCTTCAACTTCCTCCGTTGTCACCTCTTCGCTGGCATTTCCGCCATTGTCTTCTGGCATCGGCATGTATCCGCTGGTTTGCTTGATGTGGAACTCCGTCATGCTTTCGTTCGAGCGGAACCAGTTGCCCTTGATGTCGCGGTCGGGAGTTATGAGGTGGGTGAAGACGTCGGAAAAGATTTCGTGCCGTCCCATGTCCCAGTAGAGTTTCTGGGTGCTAACCGTGATGCCTTTCTCCATGTTTTTGATAAAGACCCGTCCGCGCAGCTCCCAGAGGTTCTGGTCGTAGCAGAAAGCCGTGTCGGCAGTCATGTATAGGTCCACGTGGAAGTTGTTGTCGTAGCGTTCCAAGAATAAGCCCTTTCGAAATTCCTGGCGGGCGGGTTTCGTTTTGTCGAAAACGCGCCATTCTTCTGCAATCACTTTGTAGCGCATCACGCCAGAATCGGAGATGACCTTCGATACGCCATAGGTCTCCATCACGGCCATAGAGTCGCGGTTGTGGACGGCCGAGCCGGTTGGCGGGGCATCGTTTCCGCAGCTGCCCAGGGCAGAGACAGAAATTGAAAGGATGGCCAGTGGTAAGGCCAGTTGAAGCAGATGTCGTATCATGTTAAGGTGTGTTCTCTTTAGGGTGGGTCTAATCTTAAAAATCAGAATTTAGGTAGTCTGTATTTTTTATATTCTTGACCACTTGATTAGCTCCGCTTTTTATTCAACCTTCCACTTCATGAACCAGCGTTCGTTGAAGGTCAGGCCGATGCTGAAGCGCAGATAGTTTTCTGTTACCATGCCAGAGAATTGCGGTTTCACGCGCTCGTATTGCACGGCGAGGTTGAGGATGGAGCGGTTGTTTCTGTTGTTGATGATGGGGAGGCCGACACCGGCGCTGACGAGATAGTCCTTAGGGCCTTTTTGGCCGTTGGCCATGATGTATGGCGTGGTGTAGGAGAAGCCGAGGCGGTAGCAAACGCGGTCGCGCCAGTGAAGTCCTTCGGGGTCACCGATGTATTCCGCGCCGACTGTCACCTTGTGCATGTCGGTGAAGTTGCCCTTGGCCGGCGTATAGTCCATGGCGGTGGTGGCCGTCTGGATTAGCGATGGGCTTTTCACCTTGCTCCATTGCTGCCAGTTGTAGTCGACACCCACGCGCAGGCTATTCTTGTAGGCCCATGTGAGACCGGCGCCGAAGCTGTGTGGCAGGGCGAAGGCGTTGCGGGCCACGATGGTGTCGCCGAGCGTTGCTTTGTTCTCAATCTTTTGGTCGTAATAAACGGCGTTGGAATTGATGTTGTGTCCCAATCCGTAGGTCAGACCAAACACAAGGCTATTGTTTTTGTTGATGTCGTGCATCAGTTGCAGACCAGCTTCCAGTTTGTAGGTGCGCAAGTCGGCCGTGTATTGGCGGCGGCGTGAAGCGATGCTGCTTTCGCTGAAAGAGGCCAGCACCGTGTTGGTGACATCGCCCCAGACGTAACCGCCGTTGACACCGAAGGAGATAGGCTTGAACGGACGCCAGCCCACGCCGAGGTAAACCTCATGCAGACCGCCGTCGCCACTGAACGTGTTGGTGCGTGTGATGTCGGGGTTCTCCGTCATGGCTTTGCTATCACTCAGGTTGTAACCAATGGTGCTGAAGGGCATCAGACCAAGCGACACGCCGAGGTTGCGCGAAGCGCGGAAACCCATTGCCAGATAGTCGTATGAGGAGTTGTGGGCGTTGATTTTCGTTCCGTTTTGCTCGAGGTTGGCATTTTGCATCGAGAAGCCGATGTCGAAAATGAAACTCATGGAGTCGATGGCGGAATACGACGCTGGGTTTTTCACGTTGAGCTCTTTGCCGTTGCGCATGGCTGTTGAGAGTCCAGCCATACCCTTGTTGAATCCTTGGGCGCGGTCGCTCAGGATGCCGAAGCCGTAGCGCGAATAGGGAGAGTTACTGCCGTTGGTTTGCGCCACAACGGCCGACGGAGCGCCTACCAAAATGGCTGCAGCGATGGCAACACTCTGCCAGTTGCGGCGAAAGCTGCCTGTCTTCTTATCTGTTCCTTTTTTCAGGATGTTCATGTCGTATGTATCTATTAATGGGTGGGGATTCAGAAAAGAGTTTGAAACGGAAAGTCTGATTTCCTGTTTTGTTTTTGAATGCCACCGTTGGTGTGGATGTAAAGTTCTAACTTCTGGGCTGGTGTCAGCGCATATAATTCAGCAAGAGCCTATTTAATCCGCGTGCCACGAGATGGCTGTCAGTCAGGATATTTTTTCGCAGTGCATCGCTGAAAGTGAAGCGGTCGCCTCCTGTGAGGAAAATGCGTAAGTCGGGGTGTCTTTTTTGCCAATGGCGGATGCAGCCTTGCAGTTCATATCCGATGCCGCGTACCACACCGGCTCTGATGGCCGTTTCGGTGTCGTGGCCGATGTCGGGGGTGTCTCCGTCGGCTTCAATCCGCGGCAGGCGGGCGGTGCAGTTGTGCAGCGCTTCCAGTCGCATTTCAACGCCTGGCGAAATGTTTCCTCCGAGGTAGTTTCCTGCGGCATCAACAAAATCATAGGTGATGAACGTGCCAGCATCAACGACCAGCAGGTCTGTTTGAGGTTTCAGCGTTACAGCGCCGACAACGGCTGCCAGTCGGTCGGCTCCGAGCGTCTCTGGCGTGCGGTAGGCCACGGTGACCGGCGCGGGGGTGGTTCCCTTCACTTCGAGTACGGGGTAGGGGAGTTGCTTGAGCGCTTCCACGAGCAGGGGATTTTCTGCGGCAACGGAGCAGAATGCCAATCCTTCGGCTTCCTTCTCCTTCACCACGTTGAGCAGATGTTCGGCGTCTGTATTCTCGAATTTCTCCTCTCGCACGAAAGTCTCCCCATCAAATAGGGCAATCTTGGTGCGGGTATTTCCTATGTCTATCGTTAGATTCATGAATTTCAGATGGTTTGTTCTCCGCATTTACATTTTATTTCAATGGCGTAATGAACAAATGCGCTGCAAAGTTAGTACATGGTGGGCGAAGTGCAAAGTAAAAAACATTTTTTGTGTCACATAGAAGGGGCGTAATGCTGAAAAAATCGCTTCTGCAAGTTGTCGGCGTTGGGAGATTGGTGTTTAGGAAGTGCTAAGTAGTGGTAAATGGTTAACTTATTCTTTCGCCATTACTAAATCTGTGTTGGGGGGAATTACGAATCTCCGAAAGGAATCATACAGAACAAAAAAAGTCCGCCACATTGTTTGCGGCGGACTTTCTATTAAGAGTGTATGTAAAAATATTCTTGGCTGTCTTTAGAACTTGTAGCGCTTATCGACAATCTTGGTCTTGTTGATCATGGCATCGAAGATGTTGCCCTGCTGACCGAAGATGCGGCTGAGAGTGGCGCGTGAAGAAGCCATCATGGCAGAAGCGGCGTTGAATGTGCCGTTGATAGTCTTGTCGTTAACCTGAGCAAGGAAGACGCCCAATGAGCCCTTCACGGCACCGGTGAACTTGCCTTTGGCGGTGCGTTCGATGGCACCTGCCAAAGCAGGTTCGAAGCTGCTCATCTGAGCCAATGCGATAGAAGGCTGCGTGTTGATGTCAACGCCCTTGACTGCTTTTGCAGCGGCGATGGAGTTGACGTTCTTCAGCTTAGCCATAATCATTTCGGCCTTCTTGTCCTGCATCACGAGCTGGCGGAGTTGGGCTTTCACGTTAGCGTTGTCCCAAGCGAGATAGTCGCCGTCGTTGATGGCTGAAACGGCAATGACGAGCAATTGGTCGCTGTTTTTGCCGCATTCGAAGTCGCGAGAAACTTCACCAGCCTTGGCTTCGTCGAATGCCCACATGAATGCTTGCTTGGCACCTTCACCGCCAATGCTGTAACGGATGTTCATGGCTTCGGTGGTGCTGACGCTTGCGCGGTCAATCATGGTGTAGCCAGCCTTGGCGGCGTTCTTTTCGAGAGATTCAATCGTTGTGTTCTTGGCCAAGAACTCGTTGAGGGCGCGACGCTTCTCATTGTAAGTCTCGGTAGAGAACTTGATTGGATATTTCACAACGGCAATGTTGTACTTGGCAGAAGGAGCCTTTGTGCTGAGCACGGAGGTCACTACGTAAACAGGCTGTCCCTGCTGGTCGCTGACCGTGTAGTAGGCGATGGTGCCGGCAGACATCTGGCAGATGTCGGTGTAGGCGCTCTTAGTGGTGTCGCCCTTGGCAGAAGCTTCTACGTAATATTTGGTGGCGTTCCAGGTGGTATCGCCCTTCAGACCGTATTTCTCAACAGCGGCTTTAAACGTGGCGTCCTTGGCCAATTCGCTGAGTGACTTGCCACCCTTGGCAGCAGCAACGAGCTGATCAGCGATTTTCTTGTCGCCAACGGCGAGCTGGCAAATCTGCATAGAGTCGGGAGTGGTTTTCACGCCGACGAGCTTGAAGGTTGAAACATACTGAACGCCATTGCGGTCCTTAGGTTCAATCTTCGTCTTTGAAGTTGCGCCAACAGAGAGAGAGTCGATGGCTTCAACCACATCGTTCATGTTGCTCTGTGTGTAAACGTCTTTCGGCAAGAAAGCGTTGTTGTATGGAACGTCGCTCTTCGCGCCGCGCATGATGCCTTCAACAGCTTCGCCAGTTGACACTTTGCGGAGCGTGTCTTCGAGGCTTTCCACCTGAGCAACGATGTTGGCCTGGTCTTTCGGGCTGGCAACAACCGTTACGTTGATCAGTTTCAGGTCGCGTGTTTCGCCGTGGAGACGATAGAGTTCTTTGCAAGCTTCATACTTAGCCTTCAGGTCGTCGTCAGAAATCTTGACTTCGTTGTCTGCGATGGCAGAGTAAGGCATGCTGGCGATTTCGAGGTTGCAGTTGGTGTTGTTTTCCTCGAAGTCCATCTTTGCAGAAATTGGGTTGGAGATGGCGCCCTGGGCGATGAGTCCCATATATTTCTGTGCGAGCAATTCCGTTGGAATCTGGCTTTCGCAGTAGAGGCAAGCCTGCTTGATGTTGGCCAACATGTCGGCCGATTGCGGGTCTTGCTTCTGGAGTTGTGCCATCTGCTGGTCGGCCTGCTTCATGAATTGCTTGTAGGCTTCGATGGAAGGCTGTCCCATATAGCGTGCCATGAGAAGCATGATGCGCTGTGCGTAGCTAACCTGATTGAAGTTGGCCTGTCCGTATTGCATCATCTGTGCGAGTTGCTGCAACTCTTGCGGAGTAATGCTTGCCAAGGCGTTTTGGATGTCTTCCTTGGTGACGATGAGGCCGAGCTTGTCGGCTTCCTTAGCCAAAATCTGGTTTTGGAGGAACTTGTTCCACACCTGCTGGCGGATTTGTTCTTTGGCGTCGTCGCTCAAGTTGTCCAAGAGCAAAGACTGCACGTTTTCTTCATCGCGCACTTGTGCTTCATAGTTTTCATACGTCAGCTCTTGGCCGTTCACTTCTGCTTCCACGTTAGGGCGTGAGCAAGAGTTAAGGTCGGTGAGCGTAACAATGAAAAGCAAAAGGGCACCACCGATGACTGACATCAGCAACGCCGGTTTGTTTCTAAGTGTTTGTAATGCTGCCATTTGTTTTTAGTATATTATTTTTATTTGTTTGTTTTCTGCAGGATGATTGCGTATGGCCGATAGACACCAACTGGCTACTTGACAATACAGCACGCAAAGTTATAAAAAAAGAGGAGATAAGGCATTCTTTTTGCTAAAAATATTCGGCTTGTATGGCTTTTCTGAGGAGGAAAGAGGTGGTTTTTGGGGTGATAGCACTCCTATAATATATAGTTTCTGTGCCTGTACATGAAAAAGGCGGGCTTCTCCGTATTGGAAAAGCCCGCCTTTCATTTGTGTGTGCGTGTTGTATTAGAAGTTGTAAATCAAGCCAAATTTGAGGTTGCTGGTGCTGAAGTCAAAGCCAAAGCCCTTTTCGCCGTAAATAGAGGGGACTTTTTCATCGATATGATTAATACCAGTGATATCGTCATTGTCACGATAGCCCAGAAAGCCCATAGATGCGATGAAATCAACCTTCTTGCTCAAACTAACCTTCACGCCCGGCTTGATACCGATTTGCCACTGGTTGTATGAGTCGCTCTTCCAGTCGCCTTTCTTAGCCTTGAATGTTGCAAAGCCGAAGCCGCCATCGAGGAAGAATGAAACAGGGCCTGCTTTTGCTACAGTGTAGCGAACGTATGGGTCAACTTCAAAGCCGTTGACTTTCCACCCTTTGTTATAGTCATGTGCGAAGCCGATGCTGAGGCCGAGGTCCCACTGGTTGCTGAGCTTATAGCCTAACTCAGGAGCGAGATTGAAGCTTGTGTGGTTGGCATCTGTGTTACGCCAAAGACCAACTTGACCACCAACGTAAACTTGTGCGCTTGCAGCGAGGCTGCATACAGCAACGATCAGAGATAAGAATAACTTTTTCATACTTGTGTGTGTTTATGAGTTAAACGTATGTTGTTATAGGCTGCAAATTTATAGTTTTTGAGATAGCAAACCATAGCTACGCGGAGAAAAATGGGAGGAATCGGAGTTTTAGGACAATTAAAAGGAAACTAATGTGACTTTTAGAGTTTTATTTGGTTGTTAATCGCCCCTTGAACTCCGATTATCCTTCATGTTGGGAAGTCTCCGTGAGCTGTTGCATTATGTTGAGCGCCTGTTGCACAGATTTAATGTCGCGCACCGTCATTCGGCGCTTGCCTTTTTGCTCGTCGAGTTTGCATCGGCGGAAATTGGTGGTGGCGTAGTTGATGATGCGTCCGAAGGTTTCGCTTTTGTAGAACGGACTATCGGTGTTGCTCACGAAATAAAGCATCATGCGTCCGCTTTTCAGCGTGATGCGCTCCGCTCCAGCGCGTCGTCCGAGGCGTCGAAGAGGAGCGATGAGTAGCAGTTCTTCACCCTCAGGCGGCAGCGGTCCGAAACGGTCTTCCATGCGGCGCCGGAAGGCCGCCAACTGTTCGTCGGTGTTCAGCGCGTCGAGTTCGCGATAAAGCAGCATGCGTTCGCTGCTTCCTGGCACGTAGTCCTCGGGAAAATAAGCCTTGAGGTCACACTCCACGCTGCAATCGTCAACAAACACATCGCCAGAGAGTTGCGCCCCCGCTTTGAGCTCGTCGGTATAGAGGTCGGCAAACTCGTCGTTCTTCAGTTCGGTGACCGCTTCCGAGAGAATCTTTTGGTAGGTTTCATATCCCAAGTCGGCAATAAATCCACTCTGTTCCGCTCCCAGCAGGTTGCCAGCTCCGCGGATGTCGAGGTCCTGCATGGCGATGTGTATGCCCGAGCCGAGGTCGCTGAAATTCTCAATGGCCTGGAGACGTCGGCGTGCATCGTCTCTCAGGAGCGCCAATGGGGGAGCGAGGAGATAGCAGAAAGCTTTTCGGTTGCTTCGGCCCACGCGTCCTCTCATCTGGTGGAGGTCGGAGAGTCCGAAATGATGGGCCGCGTCGACAATGATGGTGTTGGCGTTGGGGACATCGATGCCGTTTTCAACGATGGTGGTGGAGATGAGCACATCGTAGTCGTAATTGACAAAACCCAAGATGATTTTCTCCAGTTCCGCTGGCGGCATCTGTCCGTGGCCAACAGCCACGCGGGCATCAGGCACATATTTCGTCACGAGGTGGGCCAGGTTGGGAAGTGCCGATATGCGGTTGGTCACGATATAGACCTGTCCGTTTCGGCTCATTTCGAAATTGACAGCGTCGGCAATGATTTCGTGGCTGAAGGTGTGCACCTCCGTTTGAATCGGCCGGCGGTTGGGCGGCGGTGTCTGCATCACCGAGAAGTCGCGGGCCCCCATCAGAGAAAACTGTAGCGTGCGCGGAATCGGCGTTGCCGACATGGTGAGCGTGTCGATGTTCACTTTCAGTTGTCGCAGTTTTTCCTTCACGCTCACGCCGAATTTCTGTTCCTCGTCGATGATGAGCAGTCCGAGGTCGTGCCATTTAACGGTTTTGCCAATCAGCTTGTGCGTGCCGATGATGATATTGATTTTTCCCTCTTCAAGGTCCTTGAGGATGGCCTTCGTTTGCTGCGTCGTTCGTGCGCGGCTCAGATAGTCGACCCTCACGGGGAAATCTTTGAGGCGCGAGGCAAACGTGTTGTAGTGTTGCAGGGCAAGCACCGTTGTTGGCACAAGCACCGCCACTTGTTTGTTGTCGGCAGCCGCCTTCATGGCCGCACGCACGGCAATCTCCGTTTTTCCGAAGCCCACGTCGCCACACACCAGGCGGTCCATTGGGCGGCTGCCCTCCATGTCGGATTTGACTTCCTGCGTGACGCGCAACTGGTCGGGCGTGTCCTCATAGGCAAATCCCGCCTCCAGTTCGTGTTGCATAAAACTGTCGTGGCTGAAGGCAAAACCCTTCTCTTCGCGTCGACGGGAATAGAGCTTGATGAGGTCGCGGGCAATGTCCTTGATTTTCTTTTTGGTTCGCTCCTTGAGTTTGTCCCAGGCCCCCGTTCCGAGACGGCTCAGATGTGGCGGTTCGCCCTCCTTGCCTTTGTATTTCGACACCTTGTGGAGCGAATGGATGGAGACAAACACCACATCATCGTTTTGATACGTGAGCTTGATCATCTCCTGCATCGAACCGTCGGCACCCGCCACGCGCACCAGTCCGGCAAAGCGTCCCACTCCGTGGTCGATGTGTACAACATAATCGCCAGGTTCAAATTGCATCAGTTCTTTCAGCGTCAGCGCCATTTTGGCGTCGCGTGCATGGTCGGAGCGCAGGTTGTATTTATGGAAACGGTCGAAAATCTGGTGGTCGGTGAAGCAGGAAATCTTCAGGTCGTCGTCCGTAAATCCCTCGTGGATGGTGCGTTCAACGGCTGTGAAGTCCTTCACCTCGTTGCCCTCCTCGCGTCCCGCCATTTCCGTCAGGATATTTTGTAGACGGTCGGTTTGTTTCAGGCTGTCGGCCAATACGAAGAGGCGATTGCCAGCAGCTTTCATGTTGCGCATGGAAGAGCGCACCAGTTCGAAATTCTTGTGAAACAGCGGTTGCGCCGTGATGTTGAAATGCAGGGTGGCCTGCGGCGTCCCCGTCGGTTTGCTGCCGATTTCAATGCGTTGCAGTTTCGCCAGTTCGCGCACCACGTCGTCGCCTTTCGTGAGCATAAACTCGCGCGAGAGCCTTTCGTG
>ERZ1026854.399-NODE-399-length-30443-cov-9.309234_pt1 | contig 30443 bp, 28 predicted proteins | sample MGYA00380157_ERZ1026854 | MGnify/ENA primary metagenome ERZ1026854 (study PRJEB33269, sample SAMEA4719793) | human gut metagenome | biome: human-associated habitat; feature: organic feature; material: feces | place: Cameroon | collected 2013-10 ... | reverse complement strand
GTGAATATATCTTCAAGACACAGCTGGAGAGCCTGAAAAGGAACGACCCGGACTTTCCGCTGGCGGACGTCCATTTTTACACCTATGCGAAGCTGATGTGCTGTACCGAAGGCCAGCTTGCAGAAATCGCAGGACTTCAGCCCTCTTATATCATATTGGACGAATTCCACCGTGCCGGCGCGGAATGCTGGGGCGAAAGCACGGTGGCTCTGTTAAAGTTATGCCCGGAGGCAAAACTGCTGGGGCTGACGGCGACAAACGTCCGGTATCTGGATAATAACCGTGACATGGCCGAAGAGCTTTTTGATGGCCGTGTTGCGAGCGACATGACCCTTGGCGAAGCAATTGTCAGGGGTATTTTGCCTACTCCGAACTATGTGACCACCGTCTATCAGTACCAGAAAGACTTGGCACGCTATCAGACAAGAGTGGATAATCTGCGTTCTCCCGGCATTCAGGATGTGAATCAAAAATATCTGGATGCCCTGCGCCGCGCCTTGGAACAAGCAGATGGATTAGACAAGGTTTTTGAACATCATATCACGAACAAGTCCGGAAAGTACATCGTGTTCTGCGCCAACAAGGAGCACATGGACGAAATGATCTCTCATGTGCCGGAGTGGTTTGCAAAGGTGAATGCGGAAGTGGCGGTCTACGAGGCCTACTCGGATGACCCCGGTACAGACAAGGCTTTTGCCGACTTCAAGACGGATGAGAGCGACAAGCTGAAGCTGCTGTTCTGCATCGACATGCTCAACGAGGGCGTCCATGTAGAAGGTATTTCAGGTGTCATTCTGTTCCGGCCCACCATTTCACCCATCATCTACAAGCAGCAGATCGGACGAGCTCTAACTGCTGGGGACACCGCAGCCCCGCTGATTCTGGATGTTGTCAACAATTTTGAGGGATTGTGCAGCATTGCGGGCCTACAGAATGAGATGCAGGAGGCAGTCTACCGCCTGAATGCCAACGGTGAGGGCGATAGGATCATCACCGAACGGTTTGAAGTTGTCGAGCAGGTGCATGACTGTCGGGTGCTGTTTGAGCGGCTGCAAGCAAGCTTGTCCTCTGGTTGGAACCATTATTTTTCGGAAGCAAGCATTTACTATGCGGAGCATGGCAACCTGAATATTCCAAAACGTTATACCACTCCTGCGGGACTGAGTCTTGGCGAATGGGTCATTGCTCAGCGGAGAATTCGGGCAGGACAGCGTACCGGAATTCTGACGCAACAACAAATTGCACGTCTGGACAGTATAGGGATGCAGTGGAGCAGCCGGAGTGATATGGTATGGGATCGCGGACTAGAAGCGGTGAAAAAATATAGAGAACAGTTTGGTAATCTGCTTGTTCCCAAAAAATATGTAGACGATGCTGGTTTTGCGTTGGGACATTGGATCATCAATATGCGGAGAAGTTACATTGATGGAAGATTGTCGCAAAAACACATTCAAGAGTTAAATGAACTGGGCATGAGTTGGAATGCTTTCGATGCAAAGTGGGAACAAGGCTATGGACTTGCTGTTGAGTACGCTGCAGAAAATGGCAATTTGAATGTTCCGGTGAGTTATGTGACTTTAGAAGGCCAAAAATTGGGGCTGTGGCTTTGCAACCAACGTGCTGCCTATCTAAACGGAAAACTCTCCTCCGACCAAATCAGCCGATTGGAAACAATCGGGATGTACTGGGGCAACCGGAACGACCGGCAATGGAACGAAGTTTATCAGGCCGCAAAGCGATACTTTGAGGCGAACGGAAACCTTGATGTGCCTGTTAGCTATGTTTCACCAGAAGGATATGCTCTCGGAAAGTGGGTCAGGCGGCAGCAATATGCCCATCAGAAGCCGGAAAAAAGCAATGCAGTTCTGTCACCGGAGCGTGTTGCGTTGTTGGATGCCATCGGAATGCAGTGGGAGAAACCTGATCCGTGGCAGCACCGGTACGAACTGGCGCAGGAATATAAAAAGCAATATGGAAATCTGGAGATTCCGGCGAAATATAAGACTGCGGATGGCATCTGGCTTGGCCGGTGGATATACAACCAGAAGCGGTTGCTGCAAGGCGAGCCGGACAAGTTGAGCGAAGAACAAAAGAAAAAGCTAAAGGAGTTATTGGGGTATTATGTCAAAATTTCAGCATGATGTGATGTTGAAGATCGTAAAAATCATCGATTTGGTAATGATCACAATTCCGTTTGCACTTTGTTGGGAGCTGTATTATTCGTATCAGGTCTATGCAAAGTTTGGTTGGAAGGGCAACTGGGCTATGATCGGTCTGTTTGCGGTGTTGTTCTTCCTGCTGGGAAAGGTCTACGATGCATTCTGGATGTCTTTGCAGCGTGTTTCGGAGTTGATTTATGGGCAAGTGCTGGCGGCGATGGCAACAGACGGTATTTTGTATATCGTGATCTGCCTGATGTCCCGGCGACTCTGCAATCTTCTGCCGGGCATCGCAGCGATTGCCGGACAGATCCTGATGGCCTCAATCTGGGCGAAGTTGGCGCATGGATGGTACTTTAATACGTTCCAGGCCCAGCCGACTGCAGTCGTTTATGATGTTCGTCATGGATTGGAAAAGCTCATCAATGAGTACGGTCTTTCAAAAAAATACGATGTCAAGATGACCTTGAACGTTGAGGAATGCCTGAACGACCTGAGCCTACTGGATGGAATGCAGAGCGTGTTCATCAGCGGTGTCCACAGCCATGAGCGCAATATCATCCTGAAATACTGTGTGGAACAGGGTATCAATGTGTTCGTGATCCCTCGTGTGGGCGATGTGATCATGAGCGGTGCTCAGCCGATGCATATGTTCCATCTGCCCATGCTGCGTGTGGGTCGCTATATGGCAAGCCCGGAATTTCTGTTTGTGAAACGGGCAATGGACATTGTGATCTCACTGGCAGCACTGGTTATCCTGAGTCCGGTGTTTCTGATTACGGCTATTGCAGTCAAGTCGGATGGAGGCCCGGCGTTCTATAAGCAGGTGCGTCTGACCAAGGATGGCAGACAGTTTGAGATTCTGAAGTTCCGCTCCATGCGGGTGGATGCCGAAAAGGATGGTGTGGCCCGCCTTTCCACCGGCGACAAGGATGACCGAATTACTAAGGTCGGTCATATCATCCGTGCTTGCCGACTAGACGAGCTTCCGCAGTTGTGGAATATCCTCCGGGGCGATTTGTCTGTTGTTGGCCCCCGACCGGAGCGCCCGGAGATCGCTGCCCAGTACTGCGAAGAGATGCCGGAGTTTGCGCTGCGCCTGCAGGCAAAAGCTGGCTTGACCGGTTATGCGCAGGTGTATGGTAAGTACAATACCACCCCCTACGATAAGCTGCAGATGGATCTGATGTACATTGCCCATCCCAGCCTGATCGAGGATCTGAAAATCATGCTGGCGACCGTGAAGATCCTGTTTATGCCTGAGAGCACGGAAGGCGTGGCAGAAGGTGCGACTACAGCCATGGGGCAGGAAGAGTATGAGGAGAGCAATAAATGAAAAAAGCAGTCATGTTGATCAATGATACGACCTATGCATTTAATTTGCGTGGTGCCGTTATCGAGAAGTTGATTGATGAAGATTTTGAAGTGGTAATTGTCGGTCAATTATTAAAGCACCAGGATAAGTTAAAAGCAATGGGTGCTAAGCTGATTGGCGTTGAAACTGGCCGTCATGGTACGAATCCTATCTCTGATTTGCAGTTGATGCAGACCTATAAGAAAATTCTGAAGGCGGAAAAGCCAGATGTTGTTCTTACATATAATATCAAGCCGAATGTATACGGTGGTATGGCATGTCAGCAGTTAAAAATTCCGTATCTTCCGAATGTAACCGGTCTCGGTACCCCTGTGGAAAATCCAGGCCCTTTGCAGGCACTGACGACCCGGCTTTACAAGATGGGCGTGGCTGGTGCAAGCTGCATCTTTTTCCAGAACGGCGAAAATCAGCGCTTCTTTGAAACGCACAAGATGATGCCGAAGCATGCGAAAATCCGGTTGCTGCCGGGATCGGGCGTAGATCTGCAGAGCCATCCGGCGTTCCCGTATCCGGAAGGCGAGACAGTGCACTTCCAGTTTACATCCCGAATTTTGAAGGAAAAGGGCATCGACCTGTATCTCGCTGCTGCCAAACGGATCCATGCAGAGTACCCCAACACGGTGTTCCATATCTGCGGCGGCTGTGACGATTCTACTTACGAAGAAATCTTGAAGCAGGCACAGGAGGCTGGAGATGTGGTCTATCATGGCCAGCAGAAGGATATGATCCCATTCCTGAAACAGGCAAGTTGTATCGTGCATCCGTCCTACTATCCGGAGGGAATGAGCAACGTGCTTCTGGAGGGTGCGGCTAGTGCCCGACCTATCATTGCCACTGACCGTGCAGGCTGCCGGGAAACGGTGGAAGATGGAGTAACCGGATTCCTGATTCCCATTCAGGATGAGGAAGCTCTAGTCCATGCGCTGGAACGGTTTATGCAGATGACGCCGGAGCAGCGGAAAGCCATGGGTCTGGCCGGTCGTGCAAAAATGGAACGGGAGTTCGACCGGAAAATCGTGGTGAAAGCGTATTTGGAAGAGATTCAGGAAATCATGAGGGATTGAGCATGAATACCACACCGATACGAGTATTACAGGTTCTTGGCGGGTTGGAGGCTGGTGGAGCGGAATCCTTTGTCATGAACTTATATCGAGCGGTTGACAAGGAAAAAGTTCAGTTTGATTTTGTGAAGCATATCGAACACAAGGGTGTTTTTGAGGATGAAATAGCACAGATGAACGGTAAAATTTATCGCTGCCCTCAATACACCGGGAAGAATCATTTTGCATACTGCAAGTGGTGGGATTCCTTCTTTAAGGAGCATCCGGAGTACCATGTGATTCACGGTCATGTTCGAAGCACTGCATCGATTTACCTGAAAATCGCAAAAAAGAACGGCTTGGTAACGATTGCACACAGCCATAGCACCTCAAACGGAAGCGGAATTTCTGCCATCGTAAAGGATCTGTTGCAACTTCCAATTCGGCATACAGCGGATTATTTGTTTGCTTGTTCCGACAAAGCAGGCAAATGGCTGTATGGTGAAAAGGCTACGAAACAGCCGAATTATCGGATGATCCCTAATGGCGTAGATCTGAAGCGGTTTACTTTTTGTGAAGAAAAGCGGCAGCAGATGCGTCAGGAGCTTGGAATTGCTGAGGATACCTTTGTTCTAGGACACATCGGGCGGATCACCGTCCCCAAAAACCATCAATTCTTGGTGGAGTTGTTCGCAGAGTACCACAAGGAGAACCCCAATAGCAGATTGCTTTTGGTGGGCGATGGCGAGTTGTTTGAAACGGTGCAGCAGCAATGCTTACAGCTTGGAATCCGGGATGCGGTTATTATGGTCGGCAGCAAAACCAACACGGAGGACTACTATCAGGCCATGGATGTGTTTGTGTTTCCGTCTTTGTGGGAGGGACTGGGAATCGTTGCCATCGAAGCACAAGCGAATGGTTTGACCTGCCTGGTATCGGAAAACGTGCCCAGAGAAGCAATTCTTATGGGAAATACAAAGGTTCTTTCGCTTCAGTCCAAGGGTGAGTGGCTGGATGAACTGAAAAAGGTGTCTGTGGGTGAAAGAATGCAGACAAAAAACAATAGCATACAGCAGTACGATATTTGCACCATTGCAGATTGGATACAGCGATTTTATTTGGAACAGCACGAAAAGGTGAGACGATGAGTCAATATATTATGCGATTGGACGATGCGTCTGAATATATGGACGTTGAAAAGTGGCAGCGGATGGAAGATCTGCTGGACAAATATCATATTAAACCGATTGTGGGTGTGATTCCAGACAATCAGGACCCGGATATGGTTGGAGTCTATCCGAAGGACGAACAGTTCTGGAAAAAGGTTCAACGTTGGAAGGAAAAGGGCTGGATCATTGCACTCCATGGTTATACCCATGTGTTTGAAACCAGAGAGGGCGGTTTGAATCCGGTCAATGATCGCAGCGAATTTGCTGGTGTGCCGCTGGAACGCCAAAAAGAGAAAATCCGTACAGGTGTTCGGATTCTTCAAGATCACGGAATTGAACCTGAAATATTCTTTGCGCCGGCGCACACTTTTGACGAAAATACATTGGAAGCACTGAAGGAAGAATCCAATATTCGAATCATCAGCGATACCATTGCAAATGATGTCTACTTTGAAAATGGATTTTACTTTATACCGCAGCAGTCTGGTCGGGTAAGAAAACTGCCGCTTAAGACAGTGACCTTTTGCTATCATCCCAATATTATGGAAGAAAAAGATTATCAGGAATTGGATTCGTTCAGCTGCACACATGAAAGTGAATTTCTTGTATTTGAGAACAGGCTTATCGTGAAAAGAAGAAGCGTTATCGATGGGGCTATGAAGTGGTTGTATTTTTCTAGAAGGAGAAAAGTTAAATGAATCTAAAAAATAGAACATTTATTGTATTTGCAGAAGAACATTATAATCCGCTGGGTGTGATTAGAAGTTTGGGAGAAGCTGGCTATAATCCGGTAGCGATTATCATAAAAGGTGGTCCGCAGCTTGCCTCAAAAAGCAAATATCTGTCGAAGGTTTATTACGTAGAAAATCGTGAGCAAGGTCTAAAGATTCTTTTGAACGAGTACAGTGGCTGCATGGAAAAAGTTTTTGTCTATGCATGCGATGATACAACGGAAGAATTTTTGGACAATCACTATGAGGAACTGAAAACGGACTTTATCTTCTATAATGCAGGAAAAACGGGAAGAGTCACGGAATTTTTAAATAAAGAGACAATCGGGAATCTTGCTTTGAAGCACGGATTAAACTTTCTTGAAGCAGTTGCAGTAAAAAAAGATGAAATCCCCGAAAATCTGGAATATCCGATCATTACAAAAGCAATCGATTCAACAGTTGGTGGATGGAAGAACGATATGTTTATCTGCCATAACCAGCTTGAGCTCAAAGCAGCATATGCAAAAATTCAAAGCCCAGAGGTAATGCTGCAGAAGTATATCGTAAAGAAAAACGAATACTGTTTGGAGGGATTTAGTTGTAATCACGGAGAGGAAGTATTTATAGCGATTGAATCAGTATATAATTACAAACTTCCGATGAGCTATAGCCCCTATATGACGGTCAATAACTTCAGCAATAAGAATAATGTCTTTCGGGGCTTGAAAGAGATGTTCCGAGAAATAGGCTTTGAAGGCATTTTTGAAGTAGAGTTTCTCGAAGCGGAAGATGGAACACTTTATTTTGGGGAAATTAATTTCCGCAATTCTACATGGAGCTACGCTTCGACCTGTGCTGGAATGAACCTTCCAGTACTATGGGCGGAGTCTATGCTTAATGGGCATATCGTTGATCACTGCTGTAAAGTTATTGAGAAGCCTGGATTTACTGCGGTTGTGGAATTAACAGACTTTAAGGAGCGAGTAATCAAAAGGCATTATTCGATTGTTAAATGGCTGGGTGATGTAAATCGCTGTAAATGCAAATACTATCTTGCGAAAGGTGATTTTAGACCAGTAGTTTCGATGTGTCTAGATAGAGTTCTTAAGAGAGGGTAATAGGAAAGTTTAGATATGAACAGAAAAAAGACAGCTTCAATACTTGCTTTCTGCGGTGCATGTATTTCTTTTTATATTGGTGCTGGCTTTGCAACAATGCAGGAAGTTGTTCAATATGAAGCATCCTATGGATCAATGTTTCCGGTAGTGATTGTGGTAGCCGCCGCAATTTATATTTATACGAACATTTCCTTTGCGACAAATGGAAATCGTCTGAATCTAGTCCGAGGCGGCGATATTTATGAGGTATACTGTGGCGTATTCGGCAAGAAAGTGGGAAGATATGCGGCGGTGTTTTTTGACTATTTTTCGGCTTTTTTCTGCTTTATGAGTTTTGTGGTGATGTGCGGCGGTGCGAATTCTACATTGACACAGCAATGGGGAGCGCCATTCGGAACGGGTGCAGTTCTTCTTACAGTCTTGGTTGTTGCAACTGTTATATTTGGATTAGAAGGAATTATAAAAGCACTTGGAAAAATAGGCCCGACAATTATTGTAATGATTTTGCTGGTGTCGGCAATAACAGCCGTGACAGGGTGGTCTGCATTTGCTGATAATCTAATAAAAGTTGATCAAGGTGTCTATGCAGATGTAATGAAGCAGGTAGGTGGGGGCAATCCTGTCGCATCAGGAGCATCATACGGTGGATTCGTTATTTTGTGGTTTGCCGCTTTTCTATCGGAAATAGGAGCTAAAAATAAGCTGAAAGAAGTAAATATTGGTATGATTTTATCGGCTGCATTTATTTTTAGTGCTGCCAGTATTTGTTGTGTTGCACTAATCGGACACATCGATGCAGTGGCAACGGCTGATATTCCTGCTCTTATTTTGGCAGGACAAATCTCGCCAGTTGTATCGTTGGTATTTGCTATTGTGATTTGCGCTGGCATATATACGTCTGCAACACCTTTATTGTGGACTGCTGTTCGGAAGATTTCAGCAGAAGGAACACTGAGATATAAGATGGTAACAATTGCCACAGGCACAATCGGATGTGTAATTGCGTGTTTTATACCCTATAAGAAATTAATTAACGTACTTTATGGAATGAATGGATATCTGGGGTTTGTATTGATTTTTGTAATGATAATATATGATACAAAGACACATATGAGCAAAGGGGCACAGTGATAGTTAAAATGGGAAAAAACAAGGGTATACGATGAATGAGGCAACAGACTAGACATGTGTTCAAAGGCACTGTGTCACTGTGTCAATGGATTAAAGATCTCGGCACAACAAATTCGTATGCGCTTTGGTACTGGAAGGATTTGAAGCCAACTGTAGCACAATACTTTTACTTTCTGAAAAAGTTGATAAAGAGGCATGGTGTGTAACATATGAATGATACGATAATGGTAACGGTTCTAACTCCGACATATAATCGTGCCAAAACACTTCCTAGATTGATTGAAAGCCTTTGCGGACAAACAAGCACAGATTTTCAATGGTTAGTGATTGATGATGGTAGCACGGACGATACAGATTCCATTTTCGAGGAATTGAAAAAATATGATCTTCCGTTTCAATGGGAATACTACAAAAAAGAAAATGGTGGGAAGCATACTGCCCTAAATTTTTCTCATCCATATATTAAAGGTGAAGTTGTTTTGATTCTTGATAGCGATGATTATTTGACATCCAGCGCAATAGAGACGGTTGAAGAAGAATGGCCTCAATATCGAAATCAAGTAGAGATTTGTGGAATGAGCTTTTTTAAAGGCAAAGAGGATGGAAGTCATCTGAGTGTTGCAAATGCACAGGATGTCTACATTGATGATGACATCCATTATCGGGTAAATCAAAAAATCAAAGGAGATCGCTGCGAAGTTGTGAGGACGGATCTTTTGAAAAAATATCCCTTTCCAGTTTATCCAGGAGAACGGTTCTTCTCCGAGGGGTGGCTATGGAATAGTTTGGCATTGGATTATAAAACAGTTTACCGAAATAAAACAATTTATATCTGTGAGTATCTGGAAGATGGACTGACAAAAAGCGGACGTGCCCTGCGGATGAAATGTCCATTGGGAATGATGGACAACTGTCGAAGTTTTTTTCATGATACGGTATGCCTGAAAGCTCAGATAAAAGAAATGCTGCTTTACTGGGTATATGCACGGTGCGCCGGCTATTCGTTTGCAAAAGCACTATCAACAAGCGGCAGACCCATCGGGATGACTTTAACAGCAACCCCCGGTTGGATGCTGTACATTTATTGGAGGAAAAAATATGTCCCAGAAAGTATATAATCTGAAGGAGCTCAAACAAAAGACTTTGATTTTAACCCAAACCGATCCTCGGATAGACACGATGTTCCTCACATGGATCAATAACGGGATGAATGCAGATATCATATTCACGCCAAAACCGAAGATTCTCCGGGCGATTCGTCGTATTTGGACAGACGGATTTTTGCCGGGTGATGAGTTTTGGTATGGAGACTGGAAAAATGACCTTGAAAAATATGACACTGTGATTCTTCATGCGAGCGAGAGAACCAGAAGGATTCCAACTTATATCCATAAGAGAAAACCTTCTATGCGAATCATCTACTGGTACTGGAATCGTGTAAATGCTGACAGCCGTCCAGAATTAGCATGGGATAAAAATATTGAGCCATGGTCATTTGATAAAGATGACTGCGTTCAATACGGAATGAAGCAAAATATCCAGTACTATCAGTACCCATCTGATGTAAAGAATGAGCCTATTGAATACGATCTATATTTTATTGGACACGATGGTAACCGAGCAGCACAGATCTTGCAGATTCAGCAGGAAGCGGAAAAACAGGGGCTAACGGCCAAAATCGAAATCATCGATCAAGGTGCCGGAAATGTTCCTTATACGGAAGTTCAAAGAAGAACTGCCCGTACAAAGGCGATTCTGGAGGTAATGCGAAGTGGGCAGGTAGGCTGCACGCTGCGAGCATTGGAATCTCTCTTTTTCCGGAAGAAGCTCGTAACAACAAATTTGGAAATCCAAAAAGAAGCATTCTATAACCCAAATAACATTTTTATATGGGGGAAAGACCCAAGTGATCGGCTTTATAATTTTATAAACAGCCCATATGATTTTTCGGCGGATCAGTATAGAGAGCAATATACTCTTGACACATGGTTTTTGAACTTTTTTACGAAAAAATGTTGATTCAAAAGCTCTTTCGAGATGATGCTGTATATATTTTTCAATACATAGGCATCATGCTATCAAATCATAGAATATTAGAAAAGAGAATGCAATGATTGTATATTATCTGTCATTTGCGGCAGCAGCCATATTGTCCATTTTATATCCAAAGGTGACACTGCGAAGTTCATGTTCTCTTGATCAAAAAAGAACCCGTTGCATTTTTATATCCTTTCTGCCTATTGCAGCAGTGTTTTTGTTTCGTTGGGGAATTGGTGTCGATTCGAACTGGGCTATAGGAAGCTATCCTGTATATTACCATGCACTTGCAAATCAAGAGCACATATCTAGTTACGAGCCACTTTTTGAATTTATTGCATCGTCATGCGCCAGAGTGGGAATCTCGTATTTCTTCTGGCTGTTCATTTTAGGTGTATTTTATTTGTATTCTGTCGGAAAATTCATAAAATACAACTCCTCTGACTATGCAATGAGCATCCTTCTTTTCTTCTTCTCGGACTTATTCTTCTTTGCCGTCGGCGCATTGCGGCAGGCATTAGCAATCAGTTTCATTTTGCTTCTCTACTGTGATGATCCGCATTCAAGAATGTGGAAGAAAGTCATTTATATGTTATTGGCAGTTCTTTCCCATTCATCCGCAGTATTAGGAGTTGTGGGTTATCTATTCGGAAATATAAAGCTATCCAGAAGAAGTGCCCTGTGCGGTACTGTAATTATATTTTTCGGCGCTCCTTTGACCACCTTGATCTTGAAGTCAATGATAGGATTTACGTCGTATGGAGCACGATATAACGGTACCAGTCTGGCAACAGACCAGTTTGCAATTACATATGTCATGGTATCCGGATGTATATTATTATGCACTTTATTCGAATACGACCGCATCTACAATGAAAGAACAGCCAAATTGATCAATCTCCTGCTTCTATTTTTCTTTTTTATGATCAACTCCGGTGCACTGATCCAGACATTCCGGATAATTTATTATTTTATGCCAGCCGTCATTATAATTATCCCTGAAATTTATAAGAAAGCATCAAGCAATCTGTCCAAATTCGTTTTAGGGGGAATGGCAACCATGTCTATAATCCTTTTATTTTATAATATGTATTATCGTCATGATGGAAAAGCACTTTATGAAAACTATCAAACCATTTTTTCCTGTATCAGAATGATTTCTGCAGTTTAATGCGACTTCAACTCACGGCAAAGATATTTTTGGTATAATAAAATTATGAAAATACTTCAAATCGTAAAATCAATGAATACTGGCGGCCTTGAAAATTATGTCCGCAACTTGATTTTGTATTCACAGAAAAAGCATCAATGCGATTGCCTGATCTGCGAAGAGGGGACTTCAGACTATGAGGATTCCTTACAAATCGCAGGGGTAAAAATATATCACATTGCATCTCCGGATCGCTATAAAATCAACCTCTATCAGAATGTATATCATTTTTTGAAGGAACACCCAACATATGATGTTGTACATTGCCATATGGCCAGATCAAACGGCGTTCTTTCCAAGGCTGCAAAAGATGCCGGAATAAAAAGGGTCGTCTGCCATTCGCATGGTCTATCATTAAACGAGAAATTTTCCATGATTGATCAGGTATACTCTTCTACGATGAAATACTTGATGCTAAAAAATGGAGATGCCTTTTTGGCTTGCAGTGCCGCAGCTGGAAGATATCTTTATGGAGAAAAGTTTTTCAATCGTCATGGTAAAGTGATTCCAAACGGCATCAAATTAGAAAGCTTTTCCTTCTCTGAAGATCATCGCCAGCAATGTCGTCGTGAACTTGGCATAAAGGAATACGAATTTGTCATCGGGCATACTGGCTCACTGTACCCCGTAAAAAATCAGGCGCTTTTGCTGCATCTAGCTGCAGCGTTCAAATCAATGGGAACCGATATAAAAGTAATTCTTGTGGGAGATGGCGGTTGCAAGCGCAGTCTTCTTAAGCAGGCGCAGTGCGAGGGCATTATTGAAAACGTCCGTTTTGTTGGAAAGCAATTAGATGTCGCGCCATATTTGAGTGCAATGGACGTTTTTGTTTTTCCGTCTATCAGTGAAGGTTTTGGTATTTCACTTTTGGAAGCAGAAGCAAATGGCCTGCCATGTGTTGTATCCGACCGTATCCAACCAGAGGTAAAAGCCTTGAAGAATATCCGGACTGTTTCATTGGACGAACCTACGCCCAAATGGGCCGAAGCCGTTATGGAAATGCGGAAGGCTGGACGAAATGAAAACGCATTAGGGAAATTGACTGCGGCAGGACTGAGTGACACAGCATGCTATCAAAGCGTTTGTGATGTTTATAAGGAGATTGTTGAATGACAATACTATGGAAAATCCTGTATAAAGGAGTTGCACAGCATTTACCTCCTTCTGGTGCAGGCATTGGAAAATTTAAATACGGAAAACTGGGGAAAAAGCTCCGTTCGGCTTGCTTTTGTCATTGGAATAAAGGGCAAGAGGAAACAGACATCAATATCGAAAAAAATGTACAGCTTTCAGAGCGTGTTACGCTGGGACGACACTCTGGTATTGGCGAAAAGTCAATTTTAAGTGGGACGGTTACGATTGGAAATGATGTTATGATCGGCCCGGAATTGATGTGTTACACGACAAATCACCAGACAACGAGAACGGATATTCCGATGATCGAGCAGGGTTTTGCAAGGGAACGCCCAATCATAATAGGAAACGATGTGTGGATCGGAAGTCGCGTTATCATTTTAGGGGGCGTAAATGTTGGCAATGGCGCAGTAATTGGTGCTGGCTCTGTTGTAACGCATGATGTGCCTCCGTATTCCGTTGTCGGAGGAAATCCTGCAAGGATTATAAAATCAAGAAAGCAGTCATGAACGAACGAAAAAAAGGCGCAATATTATCTTATATACAGGTGTTCCTGAGCGTAGTTGTCAGTATGATCTACGTCCCAGTTCTCCTGCACTTTCTCGGACAAAGTGAATATGGACTGTATCAGATCGTCGGCTCATTCTTTTCGTATGTCACTGTTTTCGAGTCCTGCGTGTCGGCCGGTATTCTGAGGAACTACTGCAACGCCTTGGGGCGCAGCGACTATGAAGAAGCCGCCGTGACCCTGTCGATGGCAAGAAGCATCTATCGTTTTCTGGCAATCATTCTGGATCTGGTTGGAGTTTCCGTGGTGTTTGCCTTCCGGAGCTTCTACGCAGGTTCGTTCAATACCTCAGAGCTGAACGAAAGCATTGCTATTCTGATCCTTCTGTTCGTAAATATGACCTTCACCTTGCAGGGTTCGGTTTATCTGACTGTGCTTACCGGGCATGAGAAGTACACCTTTTTGCGGATATTATCCATCCTGATGCAGCTCATCCAACCGCTTCTGGTCATTTTGTGCGTCAGCCGGATCCCATATGCGATCACAGTCTCGGTGGTGATCGTCCTTCTAAACCTCCTGACCATTGGAATTCGGTATGGCTATGTGACCCAAAAACTAAAAATACGGATCACAAAACAGCCCAAAGATTCCCGGATCGTGAAAAGCATCCTCGGTCTTTCTGCTGCCATCCTGCTTGGAAGCATTGCGGATCAGATCTTCTGGAAAACAGATCAGGTCATTCTGGGACGGATGTTCAACACCGCAGTCGTTGCCGTTTATTCTGTCGGCGCTCAAATTTACATGATGTATATGCAGTTTGGCACACAGGTCTCCGGTGTTTTTTATCCCAAAATCAGCGCTTTGTATCAGGAAGAAAACGGTCTGCAGAAAGTATCGGATTTGTTCATCCGGATAGGACGAATCACCTTCTACATCATTCTTCTAATTTTGTCCGGCTTCATTATTTTCGGACGTGAATTTCTGCTGTTGTGGGTCGGAGAAGGCTACGAAGAAGCCTATTGGATTGCAATTATCGTTATGCTTCCTTTTTCCATCGATCTAGCGCAGAATCTCGGGCTTTGCATTCTGCAGATCAAGGGGCAGTATAGCTTTCGTGCAAAGATTTATTTCCTGAGCGCTGTCCTGAATATTGTAACAACTGTCTTGCTTACAAAATTGATTGGAATTGTAGGTGCAGCACTTTCAACAGGTGTTTCCGTGTTCCTGACCAGTGGGTTGATTATGAATTGGTATTTCCAGAGAAAAGCTGGTCTGGATATCAAAAAATTCTGGAAAGAAACAGCTCCGGTCATCATTACTGCAGTTTTGTTGACAATGGGCGCACTGATTCTGAAGCGGCAGCTTAAAATAGAACCAGCTGGGTCCTTCTGGAAATTTGGAGCAGGAGTCCTTCTTTATACGGCTCTTTATGCGGCGGTCATGCTTGGAATCGTGGCCAATCAATCTGAAAAGGAACATTTTCTTCAAATTGCCACAAGCGTGACCCTCACTCTAAAACGAAAATAAGTGCCCACCTAACGAAACCACATGCTTTTTAACATTGGGGGTTGTAATGCCGGGTGGCAACGTTATTCTCTACAAGAAAAAACGATAATACTCGTAAAGATCAGCGTATAATTTAACAGAAGCTGGAAAAGGGCAGACTGGAATCTTACGCATTTTTGAAAAGGACTTTGTTGTAAATGAAAGAAGAAACACAACTGCGGAGCAGAACCGCTTATGCGATGCAGAACTTTGCTTGTTCAATGATGGGCACGCTAGTAAAGGCACTACTTGCTTTTGCATCGCAAACCGTTTTTATTTATACATTAGGTAGTGTATATCTTGGTGTGAATGGACTCTTTACCAATATCCTTGGAATGCTGTCTTTGGCAGAACTGGGCATTGGTGGAGCAATCAGCTTTAGTTTATACAAGCCGCTTGCGGAACATGATACCAAAAAAATTCAACACATTATAAACTTCTATCGGTCAGCGTATCGGATGGTCGCAGTAAGTGTAACGGTAGTTGGTGTTGCGATTACGTTGGAAATTCCGGAACTTGCAAAAAAGTATTTAGTAAAGCCTAATTTTATATCGGTAATTAAGCGTTTTGTTCCTGTGAACATAAAAAGACGGATAAAACATATTTCTAAGCGCTTAATAAAGTAGGAGGAAACGCAGATGCATAAAGTGACTTTTATCACCGGTTCATCCGGTTTCATCGGCTCCAACCTTGCCAAACGCATCCTGACCACAGAGCCGGATACCAAGGTCATTGGTCTGGACAACATGAACGATTACTATGATGTCCGCATCAAGGAAGCCCGTCTGGCGGAGCTTCAGAAGTTTGAGAACTACACCTTTATCAAGGGCAACCTTGCGGACAAGGTGCTGATTGACAGCATCTTTGAAAGGCATCACCCGGATATTGTGGTCAATCTGGGTGCTCAGGCTGGTGTGCGTTACTCCATTACCAACCCGGATGCTTACATCGAGAGCAATATGATTGGCTTCTACAACATTCTGGAAGCTTGCCGTCATTATCCCGTGGAACACCTGGTATATGCCTCCAGCTCCTCCGTCTACGGCAGTAACAAAAAAGTGCCCTACTCCACCGATGACAAGGTGGACAACCCGGTATCCCTATATGCAGCTACCAAGAAGTCCAACGAGCTGATGGCGCACGCCTACAGTAAACTGTATAACATTCCCTCCACCGGTCTGCGGTTCTTTACGGTATATGGTCCTGCCGGTCGTCCGGACATGGCATATTTTGGCTTTACCAACAAGCTGGTGAACGGTGAGACTATTAAAATCTTCAACTACGGTAACTGTAAGCGGGACTTTACCTATGTGGATGACATCGTGGAAGGCGTTGTCCGTGTGATGGCAAAGGCTCCCGAAAAGAAAAACGGTGAGGATGGTCTGCCTATTCCTCCTTATGCGGTTTACAACATTGGCAATTCCAATCCGGAAAATCTGCTAGACTTCGTACAGATTTTGTCCGAAGAACTGGTGCGTGCCGGTGTGCTGCCTGCGGACTATGATTTCGAGGCACACAAGGAGCTGGTGCCCATGCAGCCCGGCGATGTGCCTGTGACCTTTGCAGACACGGAGCCTCTGGAGCGTGACTTTGGCTTTAAGCCCCACACCCCCCTGAGGGAAGGCCTGCGGAAGTTTGCTGAGTGGTATAAAGAGTTTTATATGGCATAAAAATAGAGGAGAAAGCTATGAAAATTGCAGTTGCAGGTACCGGTTATGTCGGATTGTCCATTGCTACGCTACTATCGCAGCATCATGAGGTTATGGCGGTGGACATCATTCCCGAGAAGGTTGACCTTATCAATCACAAGAAGTCTCCGATTCAGGACGAGTACATTGAAAAGTATCTTGCAGAAAAAGATTTGAAACTGACAGCCACGCTCGATGCAGAAGCCGCCTACAAGGACGCAGACTTCGTTGTAATCGCTGCACCTACTAACTACGACAGCAAGAAGAACTTCTTTGACACATCGGCGGTTGAAGCGGTCATCAAGCTGGTCATCCAGCATAATCCGGATGCCATCATGGTCATCAAGTCCACGATTCCGGTGGGCTTTACGGCTTCCGTTCGTGAAAAATACCATTGCGACAATATCATTTTCAGCCCGGAATTCCTGCGTGAGAGTAAGGCTCTGTATGACAATCTCTATCCGAGCCGTATTATTGTAGGCACTGATGTGGACAACGCCCGCTTGGTGAAAGCAGCGAATACCTTTGCTGCTTTGCTGCAGGAAGGGGCAATCAAGCAGAATATCGAGACCTTGATTATGGGCTTTACCGAGGCCGAGGCGGTCAAACTCTTTGCAAACACCTATCTGGCGCTGCGTGTGTCTTATTTCAATGAGCTGGATACCTATGCGGAGATGAAAGGCCTGAACACACAGCAGATCATTAAAGGTGTGTGTCTGGATCCTCGCATTGGGGACCAGTATAATAACCCCAGTTTTGGATATGGCGGCTATTGTCTGCCCAAGGATACCAAGCAGCTTCTGGCAAATTATGCAGATGTACCGGAGAATCTGATCCAGGCTATCGTTGAGTCAAATCGTACCCGGAAGGACTATATTGCAGATCGTGTGCTGGAAATTGCAGGTGCTTACGAGGCAAACGAGAGCTACGACCCCAGCAAGGAACACAATGTGGTGGTTGGTGTCTATCGTCTTACCATGAAGAGCAACAGTGACAACTTCCGGCAGTCCTCTATTCAGGGTGTCATGAAACGTATTAAGGCAAAAGGTGCAACCGTCATTATCTATGAGCCAACACTGGAGAGTGGAACAACTTTCTTTGGTAGTGAAGTGGTGAATGACCTTGACAAGTTCAAGAAACGCAGCCAAGCCATCATTGCAAATCGCTACGATAGCTGCTTGGATGATGTGCAGGAAAAGGTCTACACCCGTGACCTGTTCCGCAGAGACTAATACTTATAGCAGCCATGTGCTCCTCCACATGGCTGGCCATATTCTGGTGCGCGAGTCTGGTACTGAGCCTTTGGTACGCGTGATGATAGAAGCTTCTGACCATGATATCTGCCAGAAGTATGTGTCTCAGGTCGTGGAAGTTATTAAAAATCAGGGTTATTGCAGCTAAAATATGCAGTGGGAGGAACTCTTATGCCTAATGTGTTTTTTGACAACCGTTTTCTTGATGGAAAATCACATAAAGAATATGTAGCTTTTGTAGATATAATGGGAACTCGCACACACATGAAAGCCGGTGTGGATGAGGCGGCTAACTTCATATTCAAACTCCATGCGGCAATTATTTCAGCATGGCGTGAAAAGAATTATGGTGGAGTATTTGTTTACCCTGTTATGGATGGCGCATATATCGCGACAAAAAGCAAAGGGGATATGATTAATATCTTGCTTCGTATTTATCGTGAACTTGCACAGCTTTTTATAAATGAACCAAATTCCTTACATAGATATATGATTCGAGGTTCTGTTGCATATGGTAATGTGATTCATGGACATAACATTCCATACGAGGCATCAAAAGCATTTGAGAGTTATCTCGGCTATAAAGACCAGATTATGCTGGGTAGTGCAATGATTTTGGCATACGATGGAGAATCTAAAGCGGCACCATTTGGAATTCATATCGATGATTCTGCAATTAGACATATAAATACGGTCAATAGAAGTGAGTACGGTTCGTTTGAAGAAGAATGGAAATGGTATAAAGATACTCAGCTCGATTTGAGTGGAATTGATTTTAATTCTCTTAAGGAGAAACTTGAAAACACATTGGAGGAGATGAAAGATCCAGCGCACAGGTTCCATTATAAAGAAGAAAGTATCGATAATCATATTAGATTGGTTCAAGAATATTTCACTGATATATAAATTGCTTGCCATTCAATATTTGCAATGCTATACTTACCTTATAGATACTGAATGGAGGTGTCCCATATGCCCCGTCCCAAAGGAAGCAAGAACAAGCCCAAGACCGTAAAAGCAACCGTTGACTTTGCTACACAGATTGCTGAAAAGCAGTCTGCAAAGGAAGCCGCTGCTGCTGAAATCGCATCCATCACTGCGAACATCGATGCGCTGAAAGCTGACCTGAAAACCAAGAAGGCAGCGCTGAAATCTATCGACAAGGAAATCGCCAGAATCGAGGCTAAAAAGGTCAAAGCTGAAACCAAGGCAGCGGAATCTGCGAAGAAAGCCGAAGCAGAGGATGTGCTGAAAAAACTGCTCGCCAGCGGCGTGAGCGCAGACGATATCCTCGCAAAGTTGAAATGATTTAAAAATTTCTGATGCAAGGTCAATAGGAACACAGCTTACGCAAGCAGTGCAACTTGGTACCAACTTGCGATTTTTGAATCGGATTTCAAAATCCAAATTCAAAATGCTTGTTGGGCTGTGCCCAAACCCCTTGTGTTCTGCATCCGGTGGATGCAGGCTGCGCATTTTTGCAAAATGCTTTTTTGATCTGAGTGCCGATGCCTGTGGTATCGGCACTTTTTGCACAGATGGATTCCCGGAAGCAGAAAATAGTGCTATGCAGCACATCCGAGATTGTGCTATACTTGATTTACATAAACCTGTTTGTCCTAAAAAGTTGGAGGTGTTCATGGCAACACGAACCATTTGTTTTCCCATATCCGGCTATCCCTACTGCAAAGAACAGCCGGTGACATTCACATGGATAAAAGGTAGCAAGCGGCAGAATATCCGTGCCGTCCATGATGCCGTCCATACAACAGACCCGGATGTTTCCATTCTGGAAGTCAGCTCTGCATCCGTTCAGCCGGAGGGTGAGGCTGTTTCTTCTCTGCGGCTTCTGCTGCGTCTGGATTCTGTTGCGCAGGATGTGCCCATCAGCACGGTTTTTGAAGCTGCCAAGGTATTTGAACATGGTGGGCCATTCGCTGACCTTCTGACCTGTGAGCCATCCAAAGTCCATAAGGACACTCGGCTGCGAACCAATGGAAAGTTGCTGCGCTACTCTCTGGAAGGAAGTGAGTATCCGATAGAGCCGCACCCGGATTCATTTTTCGAGTGGCTCTACTGCCGTGCGTTGAAGCAGTTCCCGGAAAAGGCTGCGCAGCTGAGCAGATATCATGCCTTTTCTGATATTGCTGCCGCAGCAGATTCTAAAAAGTATTATGGCGATTCCTCGCGGGCAGCTGCAATCTATATAGGACTTGTAGCGGCTGGAAAACTTCCGTGCATCGATTCCTATGAATCATTCATTGCGGAAGTTTACACGGAGCCAAAGCCCTTGCCCAAGTCTGGAAAATCTGAGACTGCTTCAAAAAAGGCACCCGAGGTTTCTGCACCAGCAAAGGAGATTCCGGCAGACGAATCGTCGCAGTCCGATAATGCAAATATTCCGGACTCTGCGCAGATGGAGCATATCCTTGAGCTGCCCAAAGCGACCTGTCTGCTCCTCTCTTTGGCAAAAAATGCTGGTCTTTCTGCAAATAATTCCAGTGAGCTGGCGTATAAGGGAAAGGAATTTTTTCTTGCCGCTTATCAGAAAGCACTAAAAAACAAAACGCTCCAAATCAATGTTCATAAGAACAAGATCACTTTTCCGATGGAGGAGCATGACAGCGGATTTCATGCGGTCGGAGTACTGACCCGTTCGCCTGCTTGGGAATACGGATGGAAGTTCAACTATCTGACCGAGAATACATCCGGAGCAGAAAAGCCCGAAGTCAAAGCAAAAATCCAGAAGCCTTTGACCGCATTGGAGCATCTGGAACGCTGTGGGTATAAAATCGTTCAGCAGGTCGTGCCGGAAAAACTCCCACCGATTGCTGTTCAGCGGATGGCATGGAAAACAGGCGAGGCTCTTTGCGACCCGGTGGTGGTGGATTTCTTGCAGTTTATCCGAACACATATGCAGAGCGACGGCTCTTTTTCGTTCCGTATCCCAAAGGGTGCGTCCAAAAAATCGTTTGCCACACTTTCAGAGATCGCTCAGACGTGGGACAAAATGGGGCTCTTTGCATCCATTGTGATTTATCCGCAGAATATCGTCTATGAACTTGCGCAAAATGAAACCGTCCGGCATTTTTTGAGCGGAAAGTGGCTGGAGCTTTTTGTAGAGCATCAGGTTCAGCAGATTCTGAACCACTATCAGGAGGAGCAGGGCGCAGAAGTTTCGGTTTGCTCCAATGTGGTTCTTTCAGAAACGGCATCCGCAGGGAACACGCATGAGTTGGACGTCGTGTTCTCCATCAATGGAAAATTTTTCTGGGTAGAAGCCAAATCCTCCAGCCGAAGCATTGATTATGGAAAATATGCTTCTCTGTGCGAAAAGCTGAACGTAACACCAGAAAGCTTGCTTTTGGTCAACAGCGATTTGTCCGTGGAAGAGTGCGAAGGCGTTTCTTATTTCTGGAATTACCGTGTTGCAAATTGTGCAACCATCACGCAGGAACTGGAAAGCATGATCGCTAAACAAATTGAAAGCACCGGGAATGCTGCTCTGAGTACAGACTGAGCAATAATCAAAAAAGACCCTGAGAACCCTGCCGGATAAGCGGCAAAGTTCTCAGGGTCTTTTTGTTTATCAGGCTGCACAAAGCTTGCAGCCCGATGTTGTGGTGTATGACAGAGCAGCCCCCACAGCACAGCAAAACCGGCATTTTTTATAAATATTCGCAGATTCGCTGTTTTTTATTTTTAGAGGCGTGAAAGTGTTTTTGAGTATAATAGAATCGTCCCCGGGGGGCATCGGCCGGGAATAGCAAAACAGAAAGGACGTTGCCTATGAGCAAAGATAAATTTCTCGCAGCCTTGCGGCTGCTGCTGTGCATCGTGCTTTGCATGATCGTAGGGGCTCTCATGGTGTGGTTCCTCACATTGAGCGGGCTGGCAGAGCACGCTGGAACAGCAATTGCATTTATCCGCTCGTTCCCTGCGCACCTCGAAGATGTTGCCGAGGTAATGACCGGCGCGCTTTGCATGGCTCTTGTAGGCGGGATGATATGGGAACTGGTGGTGCACTGGAGGGACCTGCTGGCACTGCTGGACGGTCTGTTTGCGATGGTGGGAGCGCTTGTCAGGATCTTCGATCTGGTCAGCGACGATCCCGGAGAGATTTTTGACGAAAAAGAAGCCAAACCACAAGATACAAAAAAAGACAGCAAACCGCCTGAAATCGATCTTTGTGCGGACATTGATGAACTTGCAGACACAATTTTGACAAAGGAGGCATCATAACATGAAGCTTGAAAAAAAGGAACCCAAACCCGGTATGAGGACTGAGACCCGCCTGTGGGTGCTCTCGTTCGTGTTTGTGCTGGCATCGTTTCTCTCTTGGCTTTCCACCCAAAAAGGCATGGTCACGCTGTTTTTCGTGGGTCAGGCAGGGCTAGCACTTCTGGCATCCGCTGTCGTTCAGATCACGGAGATCGTTTTCAGCGGCAGCTGGAAAAGCTTCAGCTTTTGGCTGGCATTTCTGATTTCGGTCAGCCTCTCTTCTTTCCAATTTGTGGAAACTGCCTACCCCGCCGGGCAGTTCAGAGAAGTAGCTGAAACCGGCGTAAACCATATCTACACAGAGCTTCTGCCCAAAATCCAGAAGGACACTGCCGCCCAGCTGGATGACCTGCGCACGACAGTTTTTTCCGAGCTGGACGCATTGGAAGCCGCCGCCGCGGATGCCGAAGGGGCGGCAAGCAGCGGAAATATTTTTACTACAACAGATGCGGAGGCTCTCAACTCCCGGTATGCACAGCAGACAAGCCGTTACCCCAAAGGATATGAAAACGACATCATGTTCCAGAATCTCCTTACGGCGGCAGCGCTGGTGCACAACGGAGACACCCAGAACGCCCGACTGCTTATCGAGCAAAGCGTTAGCGCACTGGATGGTCTGATTGACATCGCAGCCACAGGCAAACAAAAAGCCTTCTACCGTGATATCAGAACCGATTTCAATGTCCTTTTGGTCTCTCTGGGTGTACAGGAAAATACCGGTGCAGCAGCGGTGAGCGCCGGTGCCAAGGCGATGCGCAGTGCACTGATGCAGGGCACTCTGGACACCGGCGCCTTGCGTGCGGATGCGGACACCCTTGTGGCACAAGCCATGGCAGTGGAGCTTCCCATTGATACTGCGAAATTGGCCATTCTGCGCGACAGCGTGCTGGATTTTGCAGCCTTGGTCGAGCTGAACACCCGCCTGAAGGCGCATCAGGCGGAACAACCGGCGCTTGCGCAGCGCCTTGCCGCCGCCGGTGCAGCGGAGGATGACCAGCAGGCGCTGGAAGGGGTGCAGACTGTATGGCGCGAGGAACTGGAAGGGCTCCGCGCTGAGATCGCTGCCTCTCCTCTTGCGAACCGTGACAAGCATCTGACAACACTTGACAAGCTGACCGGGACCTATCTCCAAACAGCGTGCAATTCCATCCAAATAACGTGGGCTGTACTGCACATCAGGCAGGTCGGTATCAGGAACGCTCTGCCTGCCATCGGTTCCATCTTACTTGCTGCCCTACTCGACCTCTCTGCCAGTGCAGCTTTTGAAAGTGCAAAAGAGCTCCGTCGGCAGCGTGCCAAGGAGAGATTTTTTGAAGGCACACAACCAAAAACGCTATACTAGGATCATAGGATCATCGGAGATCCTCTAAATTCATCATATAGGAGAGAAAAGCATGGTTACGATCGTAATTTTTTTGCTGGTCCTAGCAGCAGCTTTGGCGGCGTTGATGCTCATTCTGGATAAGGCTTCGATCAATAATGATCTGATTGACCGGCTCACTCGTCCCGCCACGCGTAATTATCGTAGTAAAAAGTGAAAGGAGCAAACCCTATGGAACTGTTTTCGGTGTTGGCCGCCTTTTTGGTAAGTCTTGCGGCTATGCTTTTTCTGCTCGCTCGCTCTGGGCGCATTCGTATCAAGCTGCCTTCTTCCCATCATGACCGGGAAGACTGGGAGGATGAGGCGGCCACCGTTGGCGCGGAAAGTATCGTTGTCCGTCAGATTTCTATCGCCAGTCAGCACGCAACCACCGTCGCAACGCATCTCGTCCCTCTCCCTGTGAAGGAGGGTTCCTACACCGCCATCATCCCGCCCCGAGGGAAGGCTGACCCTGAGGCAACCGCAGTGGTCACCCTGAGCAAAACGCCCACCATCGCCACGGTCAGCCATGACGAGCCTCTTATGATCTACAAGGGGCGTAATCAAACCTACTACATCAAAGTTAACCCCGAGAACCTGAACAAAAGCCGTTTTCGCGGAGAGATCGTCGATGAATTGCCCCTGGCTGATGTCCTTTCCGCTAAGGGCAGCTATCAGCCCTTCTTCCTTGGAAAAGAAGCCCTTCTTTTCCAACGCCGCGAGAAGAAGCCGGAGGAAACTACCGGGACTGTGATTCTCGACGACGATACATCTAATAACAAAAAGCAGGCTGCCTTTGAGCGTCCCGCGAAAAAACACAATTTCAAGAATTAAAGAGGAGGGATAAAAGGTGGAAAATATTTCCTACAAGGTCGCCCTTGGACAGCGCCGTATTTTCAGTAGGGAAGGGGCAAAAAAGCTGGTGCCCTGTACTGCCGTGGTCATGGGCTGGGTTGGGGTGCTTCTCACGCTCAAGGCACAGGATGGTGCTGCCGCACAGGCTGCAACGCAGCTCTGGGTGCTGCCCTGCCTCAGCATCGCGGCCATGGTGTTCTGTGTCGGTGTCGGTGCTGAATCGCTCATCGTTTTGTTCACCACATTTCTGGCAAATATCGGCATCACATGCCAACTGCTGCTGGATGCCAACACAGCAAAAAGCCTGATGGCTGGTTATATTTTGGGCTTTGCAGCCTCTTTGATCTGTCTGGGCGCAATCCAGTTCATTTCTCATTGCAGCAAGGCCGTTGTAGAGGCTGCCTCCCTTGTGGTATGTTTCGTCATTTTCGCCGCTGCAATGCTGAGTCCGGCGGTAAACGGCAGCCACATTGCCGTTCAGGTATTAGGTCGGTCCGTTCTGGTGGGTCAGCCGATGCTTCTGGTGGCTCTGGCCGGAGTAGCCGCAGCGATCAGCGACCGCGAAAGCAGTTCTGCCCAGCGGCTCTTGTCTGCCGCCGTAGTTGCCATCATCAATACGCTCTACTATATCGTGATGAATGAAATGGGCAGCGCACTCATTTTTGTCTTAGCTATTGCCGTTATGGTCATTGCCGCAAACGAGGTCGAACTGCTCGATCTGCTCCCTCTCGGCGTATTGGCAGGTGGAACGGCTTATCTCTCGTGGGGTGTACTTAAGATTTTTGGAACGAAGTTTCCGGGTTCGCTTTTTGGCAAGATCTGGAACAAGGTCACACAGCGTCTGGCGTATGTGGATATCCTTTCCAAGATGAATAACCTCTCCAGTGAGGAGCTGCTCGGGGCAGCCTACCAGCCCGTACAAGCAAAAAAATGCTTGCTCACCGCAAAGTTTATCGGTTCCTCTCCCTATCACGTCCACCTACCCGTACAGGCTACGGACTATGTGGCATGCGTGGTCGCCAATAGGCTGGGGGTTGCAGCAGTGCTGGTATTAGTCGTTTTGGTGTACATCATCTTTGCGCTTGGGCTTGTCAACAGTGGCCGCAGCAAAGGCTTCGTTAGTACGCTGGGGCTTGGATGTGCGGGAGCGCTGGCCGCTGCTGCGGTGCTGAACCTGTTAGGTGCAACCAATACCTTGCCGGCAGTCGGCGTCTCTATGCCCTTCGTCAGCGCCGGCACCACGAGCCTCGTTTCCAGTATGGTCATGACGGGCATTGTTGCTCACTCTTCGGTAAAACAAAAGGAGGAGAACCATGAAATTTGAAAAAAAGTTTAGTCGGCGCGCCTTTCTGGGTGCCGCAGTCGCTGGCGGCTTTGCTGTAAGCACCTGCCGCTTCCTTCAGCAGGCAGGGGTCATTCCCTCCTCTGAGAGTGAGAACATCGAAAACTGGCGGACTAAATTTACCAAGGAAGCGCAGCGCAGCCAGACCATCGAGGGCGCCATCGTAGACCGGAACGGTGAGCCCCTGACCGAGCCCGGCGACCCCGGCACCCCGGCCAAGGTACTGGATGTCAGCTACGGTTCGCTCATCGGCCTGCGCACCGCAGGCGGCGAGCTGACAGGCTTGCGGAAGACCTATCAGGAGGAGTTGCTTTACAGTACGCTTCCCGGTAAAGGCGCAGGACGCACACTGCAATTGACCATTGACAGCGAATTGCAGAAGCTTGCTTACAGCCTGATTTCTGGTACCCGAGGTACCTGCGCGGTGATGAACGCGCGTACAGGCTCTATGCTGGCCTGTGCCACAAGTCGTGGTACGCTTGAGTTCGACGTAAATCACTACACTGAGTTGTATGATGTCTACAAAAACGAGCCAAACTTTTTTGCAGACCCGCTTATCACACCTATGGCACCCGGCAGTGTGATGAAATTGATCACGGCGTCTGCCATGTTGAAAAACGGCGTAGATATGACGTATTACGATGATGGGCCTTACCATGGAATCAGCAATTATGGGAAGAAAAGCTATGGAAAACTTGATTTAAACCGCGCGGTAGTTCATTCGTCCAACACATACTTCGCGCACGGCGCAGAAATGGTCGGTACATCAAACTTTTTGAAAGAAGCCGGACAGTGGGGCTTCGCGGACGCGGTTCCTGCTCCCACGGTGATTCCTTCTTACGAAGGGACGGCTCTGAAGTCCTCTCTCGATCTCCAAGCAGATAGCAGCGAAGCAAACCTCCGCCAGATCGGCTTCGGCCAGGGCAGCGCCCTTGTGACGCCCATACAGGTCTTGCTTTGGTACGGTGCACTGGCTCTGAATAATGATGAAGCTGTTGGCGCTCCGCATATTGTCGATTACATCGAAGATCCCAATACTGTGGAGGATGCGAAATATATTGAGACAAGACCTGCCCTGCCTGCCATGTTTGCCGGATACGGCAAAACTCAAGAGACCCTGCGCGCGGCTTTTGCAGGCGCGGCCGAAGCTTATAAGTTGAAAAACGACAAATTAAAGGCAATTTATGGAAAAACCGGCACGGCGACCCAGCCCGACGGAAAAAACACGACAATGCTCGCGTTTTCTTTGATCACACAGCGTAAGGAAGCCTATGTAGCCATTATCACCCGGAGCGGGACCGATAGCACATCGGCAGTCTTGAAGGAGCCGGCACGGGAACTTTTGAAACACACCTTGGAGGTGATTGAATGAAACTGAAGGTCAGCTGGGCTTCCAGCAGAAACCGGCGCAAAGAGAATCAGGATAATCTCTCCATCGGTGAACAGGCAGCCTTTCCGGAGGGCATCGAGGAGCGCCACATCAGCGGGCAGGTCCTGATGGATATCCGTGAGGATAATGAGGTGCTTTTTGCCGCAGCAGACGGCCTTGGGGGGTGCACCAACGGAAAATATGCCGCAGCCCGCTGTCTGGAAGTGCTGAGAGAGAGCTTTTACAGCTTTTATAATACCGCCACTGAAACCGAAGCAGAGGAACAGACGGCTCTCTGTGAACCGCTGCATACCTGTACAACGGGCGAGTCCCCGCTGCCAGTGCTGCGGCCGGTGAGCCAGCTGTTGCCGCTGCGCGCAGCCTCCCTTGAGTATGAAGAAGAAGCAGAACCTGCGCCGTCCCGGCTGATGGCGGCAGCCATGGAGGCGCGGGATGCGCTGGCAGAAACCTACCGGGATCTTGACGGCGGGTGCACGCTGTGTGCAGTCTCGGTGTGCGCAAACGGAGAGGTGGAATGGGTTTCGGCTGGCGATAGTGGCATCTGGTTGGCACACAGAGGCAAATTTACTCTCATCAATCATCCGTTGGATAACCGCTATTATTTCCATAAAGCGCTTGGACTACCCGCGGATTCAAGAGAGAAAAACATTCTGTTGAATTATATGGGGGCGACTGACACAGAGCTTCACGCAGGACACTTCCGCCTCCAACACGGAGACACTCTCGTACTTTGCACAGATGGCGTGGATCTGAATCCGCTCAGCCGCTTTCTGCTAAAGCTAAATGGCAGCGCTGACCAGCTGTGCGCCATCAGCAATGCCAGCGACAATGCCACCGCAGTGGTCATCAGCTTCGTATAAAAAGGAGTTTTTCCATGGCTGAGAGAAAATACTATACCGCCCCCGATGTGGCAGAACGAGCCATTCGAGGTTGTTGGCCGGAGCTCAACTTCAGGCTTGGAGAGCAGATCGGACACGGCGGCATGTCCGATGTATACAAACTGGCAGCCGGCGGCAGGGTCGAAGCGCTCAAGGTCACTAATAGCGCCGCCCGTGCGGACACGCCGGAGCTGTTCGAAGACCTTTGCTGGCGGGGCGCCAATGAGCTGGAATACGCCCGCCGCATGTCTGAAGCGGGCTGCGGCGTGAAGGTTTATGACACGGCAGAATTTGCTCTTTCGGATTCGGATAACAATCGCAGGCTGTTCCTCATCCGAATGGAATACCTTCAGTCGTTGCCGAAATACCTCGAACAACTTCAGGAGGCTGAACGCACTGCGACCGTGCTTGCCGCACTGGAGTCCGTCGCAAAAACAATCCAGAAAATGGAAAAAGAAAAGACGCTGCACCGGGATATCAAGCCGGAAAACATTCTTGTAAAAAACTGCGGTGCATCGCCGGAGTTTTTTCTGACAGATTTCGGGCTGGCCCGGCCGAATTATCTGGAAAGCAAAATGGATAATTTTTCCATCAGTGGGACAGGCTGCTACCGCGCCCCTGAGCTGCTGGAAGGCCGCGAAATTGTTGGCAACAAAAGCGACATATACAGCCTTGGGGTCAGCTTGTACAAGCTGCTGGTGCATAAAGGCAAGAAGCGGCTGCAATTCGACCCGCTTATCTTTGCTCATCAGGTCGATCAGTACAAGGACGTACCGGACGACATTCTGGAGGTCATCCTTGCTTTGACAAAGAACGACCCGCAGGAACGGCTCTCTCCCCAAAAGGCTGCCACGGCGCTGCACAGAGCGCTGTTGGTACATGACAAGGAACGGTATGCCGCAGCGCTTAAAACCGCACTGTATGCTCTCCGCGGGCGCTGTGACAACGCAGCAGAGCTGGTCAACAGTCTGCCGCGCGGCGCAGCAGCCACCTTGCTGGCGGCAGCAGCAGCCCTGCAGCACAAGGACGCCAAAACCGCGCGGCAGCTTCTCGCAGGAAGCGATCACCCCGCCTGTTGGTTCTACCTAGCTGGAGTTATTCCCGAGCAGGCGCAGAGCCTTCTCGAACGCGCTGCGCGGGCAGGCTACGCGCCAGCGCGTGCAGCCCTGCTGGGGCTGCCAAGGAACCCCCAAAAGCAGCTGGCAGCCCTGCGCGCCGCCTTGCAGCAACTGTAAAAGGAGATAGGAAATGTCAGGTCCCGCTTTGCCCTGGTCGAAGGGCGGTTATTACTATGCGTATCTCTCTTCCCAGGAATGTCATGAATATGAGTTGATCTACGGGAAGTTGATCGAAGATGAATTCGACGTGGTTCTGCCCTGCAAACTTTCTTCCGAGGAGATCACGCGCATCATCAACGCCCTCAAATATGACAAGCCAGAGCTTTTCTGGGTGGACTTCCGCCACACCCATGTTGGATCCACCGCACTGCGGTTTGAAGCGTTTTACAGCGGAGCAACGCTTGAGCGCTGCAAAAAAACAACATTGAACCGTATGGAAAGCATTCTGACCCGAAGCAAGCAGGCTGCCGGCACGACGGACCGTGAACGGGTCTGCTGGCTGCACGATGTGATCGCCGCTGAGACTGCTTATGGCTCCAGCAGCGCCAGCCCCTCTCACGATATTCGCGGCGCTGCCGGCGGCACCAGCGTATGTGAGGGCATCGCCCTGTGGTTCTCCGCGCTGGCTACTCGATTAGGTATACCCAACCGGGTGGTGCTGGCTGACTGCCGCAATGCAGGACGGCTGAACCATGCGTTTAATCAGGTCTGGCTGCCGGACGAAGGTTGGAGAACACTGTATATCGACGTTACCGCCGACCTGCGGCATGACATCCTTACACCACCTTCGCGGCTGCATATCGCACCTCCCGATGCTGCTATTTGGCAAGAGCAGGGGTATGCTCCGCTGCCGTCAAGCCAGATCCCGCGTGTATTCTCATTTTAAAAGAGAACTTGTAAGGGACTGTTGCGCAAAAACGCCGCAACAGTCCCTTCGCGCTTTATGCGGCGTTTTTGGGTGCTGACAGCACAAATATGGTATCATAAAGCCGAAAGCTGCACATCCAGTCAAGGAGGAGGAAAATGAGCAAAAAGGAAAAGCGCGTAACGCTCATCCGTTTTGACCAGCGGCGGATACGCAGGCTGCGGCCGCTGGCAAGGCTGGTCAGTGGGCTGCTGCCGTGGTGCGGTCCGCTCTC
>ERZ1026854.396-NODE-396-length-30579-cov-8.424846_pt1 | contig 30579 bp, 25 predicted proteins | sample MGYA00380157_ERZ1026854 | MGnify/ENA primary metagenome ERZ1026854 (study PRJEB33269, sample SAMEA4719793) | human gut metagenome | biome: human-associated habitat; feature: organic feature; material: feces | place: Cameroon | collected 2013-10 ... | reverse complement strand
TGATCGGGATTTGTCGGCTGGTCAGGATTGCTCGGCTGATCAGGATTGCTTGGCTGATCAGGGTTTGTCGGCTGGTCAGGGTTGCTCGGCTGATCGGGATTGCTTGGCTGATCAGGATTACTTGGCTGGTCAGGGTTGCTTGGCTGGTCAGGGTTGCTCGGCTGATCAGGATTTGTCGGCTGGTCAGGATTGCTCGGCTGATCGGGATTGCTTGGCTGATCAGGGTTTGTCGGCTGGTCAGGGTTGCTCGGCTGATCAGGATTTGTTGGCTGATCAGGGTTACTTGGCTGATCAGGGTTAGACGGCTGGTCAGGGTTACTTGGCTGGTCAGGATTGCTCGGCTGGTCAGGGTTTGTCGGCTGATCAGGGTTGCTCGGCTGATCGGGATTTGTCGGCTGGTCAGGATTGCTCGGCTGATCGGGATTGCTTGGCTGATCAGGGTTTGTCGGCTGGTCAGGGTTGCTCGGCTGATCAGGGTTGCTCGGCTGATCAGGGTTTGTTGGCTGGTCAGTATTGCTTGGCTGATCAGGGTTAGACGGCTGGTCAGGGTTTGTCGGCTGATCAGGGTTAGACGGCTGATCAGGATTGCTTGGCTGGTCAGGGTCAGTCGGCTTATCAGGATCTTCATCACCGTCATCTCCGTCGCCGTCGTCACCATCTTCGTCGCCGTCATCATCACCATCATCGCCGTCTTCGCTGCCGTTATCTTCGTCGCCGTCATCGGGTGAAGTTGGTGTTGCCGGAACAACTTCATTTATAATTTCTTCATCAACGGGGGTTGCGCCAAACTCGTTGTAGCCCTCGTAATTCTTGCATATAAGAGTTCCCTCAAAATGGTCGCCTGCACCGTTCGAGCCGTTTGTAACATCGGCATTTACAGCAAGGAGCGAGCCCATATTGCGTCCAATCTCAACATTTTCAGCATCGGGAACGTTGAAGATGATATCCTTATTGTTCTCGCTGCCATTTGTGATAGCATCGCCGTTTATCATGGACTGAGCATTGTTGTTGAGGTTTACACTTCCTTCGCCAACAATGTTGATAAGGCACTTTGAACCCTCGGGAACATTGAATTTGAAGCAAAGCATACTGTTTCCGCCGCGGAGAGCGTTAAATTCATCGACTGTGAGCGTGAAAATATTCAAGTCATGGTCTGAGCCTGAAAATACAAGCTCAGCAGACCAGCCGCCAACAGAAACCTCTCCGTTCGGAGCAAGGCTGGCAAGGTTCTTGGAGGTCTGTTCAAGCTGCTTGAATGTCGAATCAAAGTCAACAGCATTATCCGAATTGTCGGAATATCCGTTATCGAATGAGCCGGTGACAGTTCCGCCGACTACAGCAGTTCCCGCAATGCAGTTTCCTGCGAGTTTTACATCTCCGCCGACAGCGATATTTCCTCTGTTAGCGCCGTTTCCGATATCGACATTTCCGTGATGATTCGTGTAATTGCCCTTTACGAAAACATTGTATCCGCCTGCATCACCGAGAGCGGAAACGACCTTGGCAGCAGACTGTATGCTAAGCTGTGCATTTTCGTTTGTATGTATACCTCTTGTTGTATCATTATTCTTGTCAGAATCGCCGTTTTCAACTTCGCCGATGCCGTCGCTGTTACTGTCAACATGGTATGCCGAACCTGCAGCATCTTCGACTTCGGCAGCATTAGCCTGAGCAGCTGAACCGCCAGCAAAAAGGCTTGCCGCAAAAGCGAGTGAAGCGACCGATCTCATTATTGCTTTTGTCTTGGAATTCTTATCTGCAAACATACAAATACCTCCGAATACCTTTATAAATGACGTTTGCTTTATTATATGCTGAGAAAATTTATACAAGTATATTTATTTTATTTAGGTCATTTTACCATATACTTATACAATTGTCAAGAGATTCTTCTAAAAAACTTACCATTATTGTATATTTTTTAATATAAAAATTTCATCTGCGAACTCTCTTCGCCATAATGTCCTGATTGAACGCATATTCGACCGCTGTTTCTGCCGAAATAACGCCGTCCGTGAACAGTTTCATCAGCGCACTGTCCATTGTCTGCATATCGGGTTCGGACTGAAGAACGGTATCTATCTGGTGAGTTTTCTGCTCGCGTATCATCGTCTTGACCGCGCTGTTCACCTTCATGATCTCGAACGCAGGAACAAGCTCTCCGCTTATCGACGGCACAAGCTGCTGCGTAACGACCGCACGAAGCACCATTGAAAGCTGAATTCGTATCTGATGCTGCTGATTCGTCGGGAAAACGTCTATGATACGGTCTATCGTGTTCGCCGCACCGTTCGTGTGGAGCGTCGAAAGCACGAGCTGACCCGTTTCCGCAGCCGTCATCGCAATATTTATCGTTTCAAAATCACGCATTTCGCCGACGAGGATAACATTCGGTGCTTGGCGAAGTGCCGCACGGAGCGCGTCAACGTAGCTTTCCGTGTCAATGCCTATCTCACGCTGGCTGACGATGCATTTTTCGTGCTTATACAAAAATTCGATAGGGTCTTCTATTGTAATTATATGCCCCGAACGCGTGGAGTTGATCTTTTCTATCATACACGAGAGCGTTGTGGACTTGCCGTTTCCTGCCGCACCAGTTACAAGCACGATACCGCTCTTGTTCTCGGTAAGTTCCATTACACTTTCGGGAATGTGAAGCTTCGCCGCATTGGGAAGCTCGAACGGAACGCATCGCAGCACCGCCGAGAACGAACCTCTCTGGTGATAAATATTTGCTCTGAATCTGCCCGTCCCTTTTATCGAAAAGGAAAAATCCATCTCGTTCCTGAGGTCGTCTGGACTGTTTATCTCAATGTGTGCAATGCGGAAAATCTGCATAACAGCATCCTTTGTGTCCTCGGGCATAAGTATATCACCGCCTGCGGAAACGATCTTTCCGTCTATCTTGAACGCAAGAGCCGCGCCCGAAACAAGAAATATATCGGAAGCATTTCTTCCGACCGCTTCTGTAAGAACCTTTTCAATATCCATATTATTCCTCCGAAAAAAGATCTCCGTCCCAAAGCGTGAAACCGTCCGTTTCTTCCTCACCGCCCGAGGGAACTGTCCTGCTGCTTGTTATCTCGTATTGACCGTCATGTATCGAAATTTTCATAAGTATCTCCTGCCTGTCGTTGACGGGGGTGGAAAAACTTATCTCTATGCCGTTCGGCGTGAGCGTGTATTCGGCGTTTTCTTCGTCAAGCAAAGCTAAAAATTCGGGTTCGCTCGGGCTGAAATATTCGTCCGATAAAGCCTTGTACCTCGCCGCCGTCTGCCGAGCCTTTAGATCGGCTTCATAGTAAGCCGCCGTGTACTCCGCACCTTTAAGGCTGTAGTTATGCTCCTTTTTTGCCGCCGAAAGCGAAAGTGCCGCCAACAGAGCCATTACAAGCACAACGAATATCATCATTATCGAAAGATAACCCGTTCCGATGCCGCTCGGCAGCTTGTTTTTCTCGTTTTTCATCACATCAAGCCCTCCGAACGTCCCGCAAAGCGAATATTGTACAGCTCTTCTCCGCCCTTTTTCCGAAAACTTATCTCCATTACGGGAACAAACTCTTCTTCACGGACATTAACTACTGCTTCGTAGCCGCCGTATACGGAATAGGTGCAGTTTTCGTCAAGCGGTATAACCGTGACAGCCTCATCGCCAACGTCTGTGCCGAATGCTGCTTTTACCGCCTCGGAAGCGTCACCCGAATGAGCAAAGCTTTCCGCCGCAGTCTGACTGCAAAGGCTGATATGTTCAAGCATATCGCTCTCCTTTGATATGCCGTCCGCCGCCGAAAAAGCTCTGAGGATCACGGCAGAAGCGACCATAAAGAAGAACAGCACGATTATCATCTCAATATAAAACAAACCGAACGGAGTGTTCAATGTTTTCTTTTTTACGCTCATACCGCACCTCTTTTCTTTATCATTTTATCCTGCAAAGCGTTCGGAAAGATTCACCGTTTTCACTGCGAACACTGATTGCCAGCAGTTCACCGTCCATTTTGACAGAGAAGTCCCCGACCGTGAAAAGCTGCTCGCCGCTCTCTGCCTTTATCTCCGCATCTTCGGGGAAAAGCCGCTCATACAGCACACCGTCACGCTCGTATATCAGCGTTGAAAAAACGTTGTTTTTTATAAGAAGCTCTTTGTCCGAAAGGAGCTCCGCACTTTCGCAGGCGTGAAGCTTGTTGGAAACATACCTCACCGCCGCTGTCGAATTGAAGACCGCACCGTAGCTGTCGTCAATGCGCTTGTATGCGGAAGCTGCGACCGTTATCATTATCAGGCAGCAGACGGCAAAAATAAGGAACAGCGTCATTCCTGCGGCGGAGCTTACCGTTTCCGCAAGCCGCCTTGTCTGTGGTCTTATCATAGTTATTCCCTCTCAACGACCGTTATCGTCGGGCGGATATTCGCCCCGAAATAGTCATATCCGACGATGTATTTATCGCTATTCACGGTTATCCCGTAGTTTTCTTCAAGGTAGGAAAGGCTTGGCGGATATTCGCCCTCTATTGAATAGCAAAGCACAGCGCCGTTCATTATCTCGTCCTCTACCGAGCTGCACTGCTTCTCACGGGCGGCTTCGTCCGCATTTCCCACCGAAACTAAAAACCATACTATTATTAATGCAAAAAGAACAGCAGAAACAATATACATTTTCACGGGGTTGCCCGTCCTGCTTTTTCTCATAAAACGCTCCTTATCCAAGCGAAGAAATTATATCCGTCATCGGCAGCATTACCGCAAGCAGCAGTGAGCCTATCATCACCGCGATAATTCCTATCATTATCGGCTCGATGAGCGATACTGCACCATAAATTCGGCGGTCGCACTCGTTCTGACAGCGTTCGCTTATCTTTCGCCAAGCCGTTTCAAACGTTCCTGCCTTGTATGCCGAACGAAGCGAATGTGAATCCATTGGATTCAGAAGTCCCGATTTTTTCACAGCGTCAGCGAAGCCTTCGCCCTCCAGCACAAGCTTTTCACACTCGTCTAATCTCGCAGAAATACGCTTGTTGCCCGTCAGTCCTTTCGCAAGTTCAAGCGACTCTTCGGGCGAGATTCCGCACTCCGCCATCATGCAAAGTGCGCTCGTCACATCAGCCATTGCCACTGCTTCGGAAATTTTTCTCATGAAAATAAAATTCGTGCCTGCACCGTAAAGAGCTTTTCTCGTCCTCGGAAAAGCCGACAGAAGAGCCGTCACAACTGCAATTACAAGCACTGCCAGCAGCACTGTCATAAGCACGATGCCGAGCTTATACGCAAAATCAACGCTGCTCTCAGCCGCCGCAGCCGCACTTTCATCAAAGCGGAAGAAGATATCGCGGAACATCGGGATTATCTTCACCACCATTACAATGACAACAACTGTCATCATCGCAAGCAAAAGCAGCGGGTGAGAAAATGCGCTCGTCACCGTGCTTCGTATGTCTGCGCGCTTTTCGTAATATTCCGAAAGTCCTTTCAGCGTGTTTTCAAGCCGTCCCGTTACAAGACCTATCTTGACGGTTTTCACGGCGTAGTCGGGGAAAATGCCCGACCTTTCCATTGCCGCCGCAAGCGTGATATCCTCATTCATCGCGGTGCAAAGCTGCTCGGCGACCTCTTTGAGCCGCTGATCGTCAGCCTCCTGCGCCAGCGCTTCAAGTCCGTCCGCAAGCGGAATTCCTGCTTCGATCATCATTCCGAGCTGCTCGCAGAAATACGCGACTTCTTCATTTGTAAGCGGTTTCTGTTTCATATATTTTTCCTCTCAATATCTGTACATTGCGGAATAGTTGCTGCTGTCGGAGATGTATTCCCCGATCTTCTTTTTGTCCTTTTGTCCCGAATAGAATGTCGCATCGGCAATGTTGTAGCCTTTATTTTTCAGGAAAAGTTCGGGCGTTATCCAACCCGTTTCCTCTGTGTAAATTTCGTTCCAAGCGTGATAGATGTTCTCCTTTGCATAGCCGACAACGATGCGTGAGGGTATCCCCTGCGAACGGCACATCGCCGTCATCAGCGAAGCATAGTCGAAGCATATCCCCTTGCCGTTTTTCAGCGTTCGGTCAGGGTCGGGGGTATATCCCGTAAGTCCGTTCGTGACCTTTTTCGCAAGCTCCTTGTCATAGGAAATGTTATCCGTGACATAGCCAAATATCGCGGCGATCTTATCCACCGTCCCGCTTTTGTCCGAGCAAAGCTGCGAAGCTTTTTTCACGCAGTCGGAGTTTTTGTCGAAGTCGGAGTATTTGTTCGGGTAAAGATACATATCCGTTTCGCTCTTTATTTTTACATCGAACGAAGCCTCTGCCGCAAGCGAGTAGCTTTTTCCCGAAAGCTGTTCATAAACTCTTACCGTGTAGCTTCCACTGTCCATAAGCGGAAAGAATTCCGTTGTTCCGCCGCCCGAAAGGTCATGGTCGTACTGCGTTTTTCCGCATAAAACACGAAGCTTAGCCTTTTCGCTCTTGCCGCTGTAAGCCGCGGCGATGTAGCCGTCGTCGGCATTGCTGTAGTCGATGAGAGCAGTGTCCGTTTTTTCGGCTTTTTTGCCGTTAGCCGACGGCATTTTTATCACATACGGCTTGATATTTGCTTTCGGGGCGGCATTCGTTTCCGTTTTTTCCGCGTTTCCCGAAAAAGTCGAAGTTTCCTCTATAAGGCTCGGCGAAATCGTTGTAACAACGGTATTTTCGACAGTTTCCTCTGTTTCGGCTGTTGTTTCCGTTGAAATATCGTTTTCCAAAGATATTTCCGTTTCGGTTTGCGTTTCGGAGGAGGTCTGCGAAGTCGTTTCCGTCGGTTCGGAAGTTATTTCTTCCGTTTCGGCAGACGTTGTTTCGGTCATGCTCGTCAAAACAGTGCTTACAATGCTTGTATCAGCCGTGACTTCGTTTTCAGCCGCTCCCGTGTCGTTTTTCGAGCAAGCCGAAAACGTCAAAGTGCCAAGCAATGCCGCGCAAAGCAGGAGTGCCGAAGCGTTATGTATTCTTTTTTTCATCAGCACTCCCCTTTCGTTTTATAGTTATAATAATTTTACCATTCCGCTTAAATTTTGTCAACTGATAAAGAAAAATTGAGGGTATTCTTACCTGAATTATTTTAATGCGAAATTATTATGATGTGCAAATTTTGGATAAACCGTAAGAACGAACATTGTACCGAAAAATTTTTTGCGAGATATTACATCACCATTCACATCGCGATTTCAACAAAGAAAACAGAAAGGCGCAATTCACATTTTGAGGGTTGCAAAACTGTTACGTTTTGCCTTACCTTTTCGTGTGAATTGCGCCTTTTGATCTATTGGCTGTTATGATTTTTTCATCAAAGCTTTGCCATAACTTTTTACTTTACTGCTGCTTTGAGTTCTTCGACCTTGTCTGTCTTTTCCCATGCTACACCAAGGTCTTCTCTTCCCATGTGGCCGTATGCTGCGAGCTGTCTGTACTGCGGCTTGCGGAGGTCGAGTGCTTCGATTATTGCTGCTGGGCGGAGGTCAAACACTTTGCTTACTGCTTCGGAAAGCTTATCATCGGAAACCTTACCCGTACCAAAGCTGTCAACGAGTACGGAAACGGGTTCAGCCTTACCGATAGCATAAGCGATCTCTATTTCGCACTTATCGGCAAGTCCTGCTGCTACGATATTCTTTGCAACATATCTTGCTGCGTAAGCTGCGCTTCTGTCTACCTTTGTCGGGTCTTTGCCGCTGAAAGCTCCGCCGCCGTGACGGGAATATCCGCCGTAGGTATCGACGATGATCTTTCTGCCCGTAAGACCGCTGTCGCCCTGAGGTCCGCCGATAACGAAACGTCCTGTCGGGTTTACATAATACTTTGTATCAACGAGGAGTTCGGCAGGAATGATCGGCTTTATTACCTTTTCAATGATATCGGCACGGATCTGTTCGAGTGTAACTGCCTCGGAATGCTGTGTGGAAACGACTACTGTATCTACACGAACAGGCTTGTTGTCATCATACTCAACGGTTACCTGAGTTTTTCCGTCTGGGCGAAGATAAGGGATAGTTCCGTTCTTTCTTACTTCGGTCAATCTCTTTGCGAGCTTATGTGCAAGCGAGATAGGCATAGGCATAAGTTCGGGTGTTTCGTTGCAGGCAAAGCCGAACATCATACCCTGGTCACCTGCGCCAGTCATAAAGCGGTCGGACTTTTCGCCCTGCTTATGTTCGAGAGCTTCGTCAACGCCGAGTGCGATATCTGCAGACTGCTCATCGATAGCAGTGAGAACGGAGCAAGTATGACCGTCAAAGCCGAACTTTGCGCGGTCATAACCGATATCGATAACGACCTGACGTGCGATCTTCGGGATATCGACATAGCAATTAGTGGAGATCTCGCCCATACAGAGTATCATACCCGTTGTTGTAGCTGTTTCGCAGGCAACTCTGCCCATTGGGTCTTCTTTAAGGATAGCATCGAGAACGGCATCCGAGATCTGGTCGCATATTTTGTCGGGATGACCTTCAGTTACGGATTCCGATGTAAAAAACTTCTTTGACATTTAAATTCCTCCTTATAAAAATAAAAAAAGCACCTGAAAAACTTTTCAAGCGCAGACGTTAAAGACAAATCTTACTCATCTCTCGGATCATACCGCAGGATTTAGCACCTTTCCTGTCAGAATAACTTCTGCAATTAGGTTGCCGGGCTTCACAGGACCAGTTCCTCCGCCACTCTTGATAAGTTTTCTACATTATATCATATAGAAAGCATTAAGTCAATAGCAAATCATAAAAATTCACAAAAAAGGTACGCTTTTAAGAAAAGCATCGCCAATAATACTAATTTTTAATCAAAGTGTAGACAAAAATCGACGCAAAAGCCATATATGCGAGCTTTTGCTTGATTTTTTGTACACTTTCAGTTTAAAAATTAGTATAAGTATCACATCATCAAATGAAAAGCAAAAGGGCGTCCCTTTCGGAACGCCCTTATTGTTTTACTTTATCGAACCCTGACGAACACCGATGTATGCAGATGTTGCGCCGATAGCAGCATTGATCTTTGTCTGATAGTCAGAATCCTTTGGATTGTAGAGAATATAAACATCGATCAATTTTCCGTCTGAATCCTGGAGTGTGAGTGAGTAAACTGCCTGTGTGTCAGTGTTTGTGATAGTCGGTCTTTCGGAGTATGCAACATAGTAGCTGAAATATCCAACATCCTTGCGGACGATATCATTTCTCTTTACATAGTCGCAGCCTGTTGTCGGAACTATCATATATCTGTTTTCATTTGTGCCCTTTACCCACTGAATTACCTTGTAGCTGATAGGATCAACAGTTGGAAGTGTGCTGTAAACAGTGTATGCGGCAGCGCTTATATTCGTGTTCATGTCCTTGTTCTTGATGTCATTTACCTTTGTGTCATCATAGCCGAAAGGAACAAGCATATATCTTGCAACGGTTTCAGCCTTGCCTGTAGCTGCATTTGATCTGGTTATTGTCCAGGAAAGAATTTCATCTGAGAATATCTGTAAAGTTGGCTTTTCTGTGTAAACGGTGTAGTAATCATAAACTCCCGAATACTTTGCGAATACCGTGTCAACGAATGCGCTGTCATAGCCGTAAGGTGCGAGAACATATCTTGCCTGTGTTGTTCCATTGAAAACAACATTCTTAGAAACTACCTGATCGTTTGCGAGCTTTTTCTGAGGTGTTGTATCGTAAACAAGGTTGTAGCTGTAAGAATTGAGCGACTTTGCTGCAACGGAGTTTGCGTAAGCAGGGTCATATCCGTAAGGAACGAGCATATAGTAAGATGTTGTTCCGTTCTGGAATGCGATGACCATATCGGTCTGGAGTATCTTTGTTGTTGGCTTTACTGTGAGAAGCTTGTAATACTGTGCGTCAGCCGTTACAGTTACGGGGATAGTTACAGAAAGCCTGCTGTCAGCTGTCGAATATACCTTGATCGTACCTGTTTCTGCGCTGTAGCCGTATACTGTTACAATGAGAGCATTCTTTGATGTGTCAGCTGTGGTCTTTACGCCGAAGCCGAAGAAGCTCGAAGAATTTACTTTAAGGCTGGAAAGAACGCTTGCGGAAGAAGCATATACTGTGAACGACTGTGTTGCGCCCTCAGCAACGCTTATCGATGAAACGCTCGACTGGATCTTTCCGTTTGTTGTTGTGTTGTCATTGCCGCTGTCACCGTCATCGATAATATCATCATCATCTTCTCCGATAACATCAACATCAATGTATTTGTAGATAGACTTGGGGTAATTCTTTGCATATACCTTTACTCTTGCGGAACCCGAGCCTACAGCCCTGAGTGTAAGGTTGATGTAATTTCCGCTGAACTTTGCTCCCGACCATGAAGCCTTTACAACGCTTGAATCGGTAGTGCTTACGGAAAGGCTGTGTGTTCCGAGAGCCTTGATGCGAACCTTTGTTGTATCGCCCGGCGTCATTTCAACGCTGCTCTGTCCAACAGCGATCTTGCCTGCAACAACAGTGACTTTGCATTTGAGCGTAGAAGAATTTACCTTTGCGTAAATGTAGGTTGAACCGACCTTTTTGCCTACTACCTTACCCTTGCTTGAAACGGTAGCAACGTTCTTGTTGCCCGTTGTCCATGTAACGCTGCTTGTTGTGCCGCTTACGGAAAGAGTTGTCGAATAACCCTTTGTAAGCGAGATCGATGACTTGCTGAGCTTTGCCGTAGCTGCCGATGACGGAACAGCCGCAACTGTTACTATCATCATAAGAGCAAGGAGTGTGCTAAGGAATGATTTAAAAAAGTTTTTACTCATAATCCATACCTCCTGTATTATTTTTATTGTGGGATCTTACTTTAAGTCTATTTTACCATCGGAGATAATAAAAGTCAATTAAAAAGGAAATACAATAAAATTACAATATGGTTACATTATCAATATACTCTTTTCCAAGTATTTATATTGTATTTTTTCGTGTAAGCGCTCCATACTTTGTCAAGACGGAGCTCATCAACACTGCCATCGGCGAGGATATACCTTATTTCCTTTTCCTTTTTGCCATTGATCTCTATCTCATATTCAAACATAGCACTGCTGTCGCCGTACTTTGCAGCGGCAGGCTTTGTCGCATATACTTTATAATAATCATAAGCGCCGAAATACAGTCCGAATACGGAGTTGGAATATGCTTCATCATAATCCTTTTCCACAAGAAGATATCTTGTAACCTTTTTGCCGTTCAGCTTTTCGCTATTGGAAAGGATAACGTCGGTCGAAAGTTCCTTTTTGGGTCTGTTTTCATAAACTGTCCAGTATTCGTATTTCTCGGTATGCTTTGCAAGAAGCGATTCAGCGTGAGCAGAGTCGCCGTCCTGCGGTTCGAGAACATAATACTTCGTGTATCCGCTGTTAGCCACATAAATGACATCTGTCGAAACGCGCTTTTTCGGCTCTCTGTTCCATACAACAACGTCATAGGCATTATTCGTTACCGTTACGGGGATAAAAATATCCACACTCTTGTCATTAGGGTCGAAGATGCGGAGATTTCCGTCGCCCTCAGCATAACCGCTGATCGTTATATTGGCTGTACCCTTTTCAAGATCATATTTCGTATCAACATCAAAATTATACTTTGCAGTGGAAACGATAGTGACCTTTTTCAAGATATCGGACGAAGCCTTTACCGTCAGCTTTGCTGTAAGGTTCTCGTTGACCTCAACGTAATCTGCGGAAACCGTAATCCCCGATGAAAATACCGTTTCCGTCGGCTTGCCCTTTCCGACCTTTACTTCGATATATTTATATACGCTCTTTTCGTAACCCTTTGCGTATATTTTGATCTTAGTTGTTCCGTCGGAAACGCCCTTGACATTTACCGAGGTGATATTGCCGTTAAAGCTGCCCGAAAGAGTCGCCTTTGCTATGGATTCGTCCGAGCTTTTGACAACAAGATCGTGAATGCCGACAGCCTTTACCGATACAGGTTCTGTCTTGCCTACCTCGACCGAAAGCTTGTTTCCGTTAGTGGAAACACTGCCTTCCTTAACTGTCACCTTGCATTTAAGAACGCTCTTTCCGAACGAAGCGCTTATAGTAGCTGTTCCGAGGCCTTTGCCTGTTACCTTACCCTTTTTTGAAACCTCTGCGACCGAGGTATCATCGGACGACCAAGTTACCTTTTTAGTTGTTCCGTTCACACTAAGAGTAACGGAATATCCTTTTACTATTGAAACAGAGCTTTTGTTAAGGGAAACCTTAGCAGCAGACGACGGAATAACAGCCAGTGAAAGCACCATCAAAAGCGCCATAAACAAACTGAAAAACGATCTTGCAAATTTTTTGTTCATACAAAAGCCTCCTGTCTGTCAAAGAGCTTAGTTTGAATATGCGAACATCTGCACCCAGTAAGTTCCCGATCTTCCAACGCCAAGACGGTTGTAGTCCGAGCTGAGGATATTGGCTTTGTGTCCCGGTGAATTCATCCAACCCTCAACGACCTCTTTCGCGGTGCTGTATCCCCATGCGATATTCTCGCCTGCTGCACGATATGAATATCCTGCATCATCGATCGCTGTGAAGCATTTTCTTCCGTCGGGACGGGTGTGGCTGAACGTATCAGTTATCTCATCTGCTCTTACAGCAGCTGCCGAGCAAAGCGTATCATCGAGCGCAAGCGGAGAAACTCCTGCCTTTTCGCGCTCGATATTGCAGTAGTAAAGCACCTCTTCGGCAAAGCTCATACCGTCTGTCGAACTGTCGCTCTCATCTTTTGATATGGTTGCGGAAGCGACCTTGGCAAATTCATCTTCCTTTACGCTTTCAACATTTACATTGATATAAGCATAAACTGATTTCGGATATTTCTTGGAATAAACCTTTACGGTAGTTTCACCTGCATAAATACCTGTTATTTTCAGCTTGATGATGTCGCCGTCCCATTTTGAGCCCTTGAAGCTTACCGTTGCAATGTTTTCATTCATCGATTCAGCTGCTATCGAGTGTCCGCCGAGCGCTTTGATCTTTACCTTGACAGTTTCGTTCGATTTGAGTGAAACGTCCGATTTTCCGACCGTGATCTTTCCGTTGATGACCTTGACCTTGCATTTATAGCTTGTTTTTCCGACTTTTGCAACTATGTAGGTCGAACCTGTTGCCTTTGCCGTGACCTTGCCCTTGCTTGAAACGGTAGCAATGTCATCTGCCATTGATGACCATTTTACGGTCTTTTTCGTTCCCGTAAGCTTTAACGTTGTCGAAGTGCCCGTGATGAGTGTTATCGACTTCTTGTTGAGCTTGACCGAAGCCGCAGCCGACGGAATGATCACTGCCGAAACAGCTATCATAAGCGCAAGCATGAGCGAGCTGAACATTTTGATAAATCTTTTCATTTTTCTGCCCCCAAATGTCAAATTATTTGCCGAATTGATCGGCTGTTTTGTGCCGTTGTTTATTACCGTTTATTATACCATTTGTGAATAATAATGTCAAGCAGACATAACGATTTTGCCGCGGAATAAATTTGTTGCAAATTTGCTTTTGCGTATTGAAGTTTTACAGAAAATATGATATAATTATTATAACTTTTTAATTGGAGGAATCAATATGCAAAAGCTGCTGAACGAACTGAAAAAAATCGGCTTAAAAAAATTCCTCGGTCTTACCGCCGCAGGAATCATAAACGCCATTGGAATAACGATGTTCCTCGCCCCCGTGAATCTCTACGACAGCGGAATTTCAGGCACATCGATACTTCTTTCCGGCATAACGCCTCTCTCGCTCTCTTTTTTCCTTATAGTCCTGAATGTTCCGCTTTTTCTCTACGGCGTGAAAAAACAAGGTATTGCTTTCACCGTGTCTGCGATATACGCCGTTATGATATATTCGCTTTCCGCGTGGCTGATAACGGACGTTCTCCCCATTGATGTCAGCTTCGTTTCGCCGCTCGCAGGCTCAGACCTGCTCCTCTGCTCGCTTTTCGGCGGACTTATCTCAGGCATCGGCAGCGGACTTGCCATTCGCTTCGGCGGCGCAATGGACGGCATTGAAATAATGGCTGTCATCTTTGCAAAGCGTATAGGCATCACGGTAGGCACTTTCGTTATGGGATACAACATCATTCTTTACATAGTCTGCGGAATTATCCTCAAAAGCTGGATACTGCCTCTCTACTCGGTCGTTGCATACACCGCTGCGCTCAAAGCCGTTGACTTCATCGTCGAAGGTATCGACCGCTCAAAATCCGCTTTCGTCATTACGGATAAAGCCGAGGATGTCAGCAAAGCTCTCTCCGAAGAATTCGGCTGCGGCATAACGCTCATCGATGCGCAGGGCTACTACTCAAAATCACCCAAGACCGTGCTTTACATCGTTGTCAACCGTTTCCAGATAACACGAATGAGAACGATCGTCCAGAACTGCGACCCGAAAGCTTATGTCACCATTTCCGAAGTCGCAGATGTGTTCAAATTCAACACCGCAAAACCCGAATGACCCTATCGTCCCCGTGACACTGCATCACGGGGAGATTTTTTTATACTAAACACCAAAAGCGTGACCGTTTGACAGATATATGCGGAAAATATACAAAAAAGGCTTCAATATCTTCAGATATTTGCATTGTTAACAGAAAAATAATCTATGGTTTATATTACATACTATGTCTTTCATTGACTTTATCGGCAAGCTTTGATATAATTATATATAGTATAGAATATTTATCTGTTATAATCAAATCTTTTATCCGCGGCATACATCTTTAAAGGAGATAAAGCTGAATCATGTTTAATATTACCGCAGAGTGCATCGCACTTTATATTTCGCTCATAATCGGAGTTTCCGTATCCCTTAGCATCACAAAATGGAATTATGAAAAAAAGATGTTCGCTGTCTGCTCATTCTGCATAGCAGCAAGCTCATTTTTCAACATTCTTTCCGCATTCTTTATCAATAATTACGGCATTGTTCCCGTTTGGGCGAACTATATCGCTACAATGCTGTATTTTACATTTCTGTTCTTCACAATGGCGGCGTTTTTCGCATACTTCGTCTATATCATTGACCGAGAGGATTCCCCTTGGAAAAGGCATCTTACAAAAGCCGTTGAGATACCGCTTTATTTGATGCTCGCTGTTATCTACACCACTCCGTTCACAAAATTTATATTCAGTTTTGATGATAACGGCTATGTACGCGGACCTTTGAACAAACTCACATACATCTTTATGATATATATTGCCGTTCTTCTCACGATCGCAGCTTTCAAAAACGGCAGGAAAACAACTTTCCATGTAAAAATACTCGTGCTGTTCTTCCCTATCCTTTCGGGCATCATAATGTTTGTACAGTTTCTCGAAAACAATATCCTGCTTACGGGTACATCAGCAATAGGTCCGCTTATCCTTATGTTCCTTTTCATCAGCTCCGACCTTGTCGATATCGACAGCGACACGGGATTCTTCGGCAGCAAGAGTTTCATCGAATCTGCCGAAAAAAGATTCCAGAAAGGCTCTGAATTCTGCTGCATCATCGCAGGCATCGATAATAAGCAGGAACTGAAAGACACCTTTGGCAGCATGAAGCTCCGGCAGATCATAACCCTCGCAGCCGCAGGAATTGAGAACGCACTTCCAAGGATAGAAGGCTTCCGCTATTCCGAAACAAAGTTCGCATTCATCCTTGATAAGACCGACCCGGAATATATCCAAAGCGTTGCAGACAAGATAGACGGCGCGTTCTCAAAGGAATATACCTTTAATAATAACGCAGTCAATTTCCGAGCAAGCATTGCCATTGTCAAATGCCCCGAGCAGGCAAACAACACCGACCGCCTCGTTGAGCTTCTTGAACACTGCCTGCTAACAGCCAGAACCAAGAAAACCAACATTTTCTACTGCGATGACGACGCTATCCGCCGTATCGGCAGAAAGAAAGAGATCACAGAGATACTCAAACGTGAGCTTAGCTCCGACGACAACAACTTTGAGATCTTCTATCAGCCTATCTATGCCGTTTCCGAGGGCAAATTCCGCACCGCAGAAGCGCTCGTCCGCCTTAACAAGACCGAGATAGGTCCTATCTACCCCGATGAATTTATCCCAATTGCCGAGGAAATGGGTATGATCGTCCGTCTTGGCGATATCGTTCTTGAAAAATCCTGCAAGTTCATCTCAGAGCTTATAAAAGATGGCATCGACTTTGACGCGATATCCGTAAACTTCTCCGTTCACCAGATAATGCGCGGCGATATTGTTGAAAAAGTCACGAAAATGGTGAAGAAGTACAATATTCCTCCCGAAAAGCTCCGCATTGAGATAACCGAAAGCGTTATCATCGACAACTTCCAGTATGTCAAGAAAATGATGAACAAGCTCGGTGATATCGGCATCAAGTTCTATATGGACGACTTCGGAACGGGTTATTCCAACCTCTCAAATATGATAGAGCTGCCGTTTGAATACCTCAAGATCGATAAGTCGCTTGTCCACAGCGCCGAAAAATCGGAAAAGGCTTACTTTATCCTCACCTTTATCTCGCAGGCATTCATCAAGCAGAATATCAAGATCCTCACAGAGGGCGTTGAAACCGAAAATCAGGAAAAGATCGTCGATACGATCGGTGCTTCCTATATCCAAGGCTTCCGCTTCGCACGTCCCGTCAACGGCGAAACCGCAAAGGAGTATTTCCTCGGTATCAGAAATGACGCAGTATAAAAATACAAGCTGTTCCCAAATTGGTTTTCATTTTTGGGAACAGTTTTTCATTAAAAGGAAAAATCATCAATGACCAAAGACCTCACCACGGGCAGCGTTACAAAAACTATGCTGCTTTTCGCCTGCCCGATGATACTCGGAAATCTTTTGCAGCAGCTCTACAATGTCGCCGACTCATTCATCGTCGGAAAATTTATCGGCTCTGATGCGCTCGCAGCAGTCGGCTCGGCTTACTCTCTTATGACATTCATCACCTCCGTACTCATCGGACTTTGCATGGGCAGCGGTACTGTATTTTCCGTCTGCTTCGGCAAGGGCGACAGGACGAAGCTGAAAAACAGTGCAGCGGCTTCGTTCATTTTCATTGCCGCAGTGACCGTGATAATAAACATTATCATCTTCGCCGCAATTGACCCGATCCTGCATATCCTCAACGTCCCCGATGATGTTTATGCGATGATGCGAAGCTATGTCGTAATAGTTTTCGGCGGATTGATATTCGTTTTTCTGTACAATTATTTCGCATTTCTGCTCCGTGCGATAGGAAATTCAGCAGTGCCGCTGTATTTTCTCGGAGCGGCAGCGGTGATAAATATTGCGCTCGATATCCTGCTCGTTGCGGTTTTCGATATGGGAACGGGCGGAGCTGCGATAGCGACCGTTATTGCTCAGGCGGTTTCGGGAGTGGGACTTGGCACTTATGTGCTGATAAAAGAACCCGAGCTTCTGCCGAAAAAGAGCGAGCTTCACATCACCTCTGCACTTGTGAAAGAAGTCACCCGTCACTCTTTTGCTGCCTGCATACAGCAGTCGGTGATGAACTTCGGCATTTTGATGATACAAGGTCTTGTCAACAGCTTCGGAACGGCTGTAATGGCGGCGTTTGCGGCTGCGGTAAAGATAGACTCATTTGCATATATGCCTGCGCAGGAGTTCGGCAACGCCTTTTCAATTTTTATCTCGCAGAATCACGGCGGCGGAAAGCACGACCGAGTGAAAGAGGGTATGCGCCGCGCGGCTGTAGTTTCGGCGGCGTTCTGTCTGTTCGTTTCAGCGCTTATCTTCGTGCTTGCAAAATATCTTATGCAGATATTCATTGACCCGTCTGAAGCCGAGATAATCAATATAGGCATCGGCTATCTTCGCATCGAGGGCAGCTTTTACATCGGCATAGGCGTTCTGTTCCTGCTTTACGGCTTTTACCGCGGCATTGAAAAGCCCGAAATGTCACTCGTACTGACGATAATATCACTCGGAACAAGAGTATTGCTCGCGTATGCCCTCTCGCCCGTCCCCGCGATAGGCGTTGTCGGAATATGGTCGGCAATACCGATAGGCTGGTTTCTCGCCGATGCTGTCGGAATACTGTATATGAAAAAAGCGCTCAGAAGCGTGCAAAACAAAAACGGCTGAATCTTGTCAGCCGTTTTTATTTGAACAATTATTTCACTTCGCCGCTCAAAGCTTTATAGCCATATTCATCAAACGTTTCATTGATAAAATCAATATCCTTTCGTTTTTTCAAGGCAAAAATTATTATCGCATCGTGCTTATCCTTGGCATAGAGAGGACGCATACACGCGATCTTCAGCAGCTTTTGCGTATCGCCGAAATTGAGCTTCATTCCCACCGCTATCGCGATGAGCTTATCTCGGCTCGGCTTTTCCTTGCTCCCCTCGAATATCTGATAAACATAGCCCTTGTTGAGTCCCGAAGCGGAAACAACATCTGCAACGGACATATCTTTCGCCCCAAGAAGCTTATTGAGATGATCCGAAAGCTTTTCGCTCACAAAATTACCCGAATTGTTATTTATATAATCGCTTATATCGGATATTTCCGAAAGTTCATTTTCAAGTTTATCCGTGCTGACTGCGTTCATTTTTTCTCCCCCATATTGAATTTTCTGTAAAAATATGTTACCATATTAACAGATAAATTTCAAGAGCTTTGGATACTTTTTTGCCTAAAATGAAAATTTAAGCTGACAGCATACCTTTTTATCACTGTAATGATGTATAATAAATTTGATTATGTTTTAATACTGACTTTAAAGTGCAAACCAAAATCAGTATAACGGGATTTGATAATGAATATTAATGAAATAAAAACCAAATATACTGCTGTCCGGCTTCTTGACAAAGACGAAAAGGGAACGATCGAAATTGTTGAGTCCGAGGGCAGGAACTTCGTTTTAAGGACGATGAACGGCAGGATAAGCTCATATAAGGCGCTGTTGAAAATATCTTCACCCTATCTCCCCAAAATCGAACTCGCCGAATATGAAAACGGCAAAACGATAGTTGTTGAGGAATATATCGAGGGCGAAAGAAACATAGCTTCGCTGACCGATGAAAAAGCGATAATCTCCGCATTTTGTGAGCTTTGCGATGTTCTGACCGTTCTGCACAGCCGTGGCATTATCCACCGTGATATAAAGCCTTCCAACGTTCTCATTGCCCCCGACGGGCATATAAGGCTCATCGACCTTGATGCTTCGCGATACTATGACGACAGCAAAGACAGCGACACGCGCTATCTCGGCACAAAGGGATATGCGCCGCCCGAACAGTTCGGCTACAGCCAGACGAATGCTACCGCCGATATATATTCGCTCGGTGTGACGCTCAAAAATGTCCTCGGTGATAAAGCCGAAAAGCGGAAATTCAGCCGTATCATACGAAAATGCACCGAATTTGACCCCAAAAACCGTTATCCCAGCACAGCTGCCGTAAAAAAGGCTCTGCTCGCAAGCAATATGAGCTTTCTGCCGATGATATTGATAGGCTCGGCTGCCGTTATTGCATTTATACTATACCTGCTCCATGCACAATTGCCCGCCGAGCCGGAAAATATTGATTTAGGCACTTCTGCAGCCGAAACAAGCACTGTTTCTTCATTGACTTTACGCGAAACAACAACCACTTCCACATCTTCATTGAGTACCGCGGCTTCATCAACAAAAATTACTACTGAAGAAACGACCGCCGTTCCCGAAACAGAACCGACCTCGAAAACGGAGGAAACGACCGTTACCGCCGAAACCTCAGCATCGCTGACCGAAACAGCCGCACTGACCGAAACTTCTGTACCGACAGAAACAGAACCAACTTCGTCTGTCACATCGGCTTCGACCACAAAACCTCAGACAACCACAGCCACAACTAAAACCTCAAAAACGACGACATCAAAACCTAAAGTAACGGAATCCGCGGCAACGACCGCAGCAAGCAAAAGCGCACCTGCAGGCACAATACTTATGACTTGCGTTACCGACAAGCTGCGCACTCCTGCTTCGTCATTGATAAAGATCGATGGCAAAAACTTTGATAAACTGAACGAGCCATGGGAATTTGACCTCGATGAAGCCATGATAGGAACATGGAACTATCTTTGCAGCACGGGTCAGGGAGCGACTATCTACGACCAGATGTATTATAAAAAAATAGTAAGTGACGCGAAAAATGCGACCTACCCCAAACGGCTTCGTTTCGATGATGACGGAACGTGCATATTCATAAATTATTTTCCCACCAGCGGAGCATTTTACAGCGATCCTCTTAACTGGACATACGGTCTTATCGAAGAACCTGCCGTCGGCGAATTATATTTTTATGATCATTATTACCTTTATACGACGGAGGACGGAAAGGAATATCTTTTCCTTGAAATAAAAAACGGCGACTACATGAACGCCTCCGACCCAAGTTCAGAAATACATTATATGATATATGAAAGATTCACGGAAGAATAAATACATAACATCCCCATAAGGTCAGTTTCCTTATGGGGACAATTTTTGTCAAAATTAAGCTGACAGCGTACCTTTCATGTAAAAATATGGTGTATAATGGTTTTATAAAAAATAAAAAGGGGGGCAAAAACCATGAACACCGAAAATGAGATCATCAGAGCAAAGGTCAGCAATACGGCTTTGATACCGTCCGTATTTTTTGCACTTATCATCGATGCGATTTTGTTGAGTTATGGATTTGCAAACAATATAATGGATCCGTATTATGCGTATGGATTTTACTGTTCTTTTGCGGTTATAATCATTCCTATCGTGTTTATCAGCATCAAATTATTCGTCATTAAACATGTACAGCTTGTACTTACCGACAGAAGAATTTACGGCAAAACGGGTATAATCAACACAAAGTCGGTAGATTCGCCTATCAGCAAGGTAAACAGCGTATCCATTGAGCAGGGATTTTGGGGAAAGGTATTCAGATACAGCACTGTACTTATCTCGACATCTTCGGGAAACTACAAGTTCGATTTTCTGAACGACGCCGAAAGATTCAAGGAAAAAACCATGGAGCAGATCGAGCTTTACGAAAATGATAAGCTCCAAAAACAGGCAGCTGCTCTTGCGGAAACTATGACAAAATAAATTTAAAGGAGTTAATCACTATGGGCGCAGAAACAACACTTTTCAAGGCAGAAGTAAACAAGCTCGTTCTTGTTTCACCGATAATCTGGTCATTACTCATCGTTATCATCGCAGGCGTTGCAGCAGGAGGCGGTGGAGTTGTCGTTGGTCTTATCATCGCGGCAATACTCGTCGGCACAAAGTATCTTGCTGTCAGCCACACGAACATCTCCCTTACAAATACAAGACTTATGGGAAAAACGGGCGTTATCAACACAAAGTCAATGGATTCACCGTTGAGCAAGGTAAACAACGTTTCCGTTGAACAGGGTCTTGGCGGAAAGATATTCAACTACTCCACGCTTGCTATCTCGACTTCATCGGGAAGCTACAATTTCAAGTACATAAAGGACGCTGATTTCTTCAAGAGCAAGGTCATGGAGCAGATCGAAAACTGCGAAAACGAAAGACTTAAAAATCAGGCGGCTCAGCTTATGGGAGCAATGACCCAAAACCGCTGAGAAGCCTACAGATCAACTTTTTAGGAGGAATTTTTATGTCAAAAAGAGCTAAAGAAGCAGTTGGCACTACAGGCGGCGTTATTGCAGGCGCTATCGCAGGTGCAAAAATGGGTGCAGGTGTCGGCATTGTGGCTGGTCCTCTTGGCGGCATCGCAGGAACTATCCCCGGTGCGATCGTTGGCGGCATCGTCGGAGGTCTTGGCGGAAACAAGATCGGCAGCGAAATGGATCGCCACGATGAAAAGAAAGACAAGTAAAAACTGTATAAAAAATGTCCTCGAAAATTCGGGGACATTTTTTATAACAGCCTAAACCTATTCTTCTCAAACTCAATAAGCCCCTCATCACGAAGCTTGCACAGCTCGTTCGACATCGCACTGCGGTCAACGGACAGAAAATCCGCAAGCTGCTGACGGTTGAACGGTATGGAAAAACTGCCGCTGTTCTGCCGCTTTGCTTCTTCGGAAAGATATGCTATCAGCTTTTCGCGCGTTGTGCGGCGCGACATATACCCGAGCTTTCGGACGAGCTTTCGGTTCTTTTCCGATATCGCAAAAAACAGATTTTTCACTGCCATTGCGTGAAATTTGCAACCGTTCGGGCAGACCGTCAGCAGCTTGCCTATATCAAGGAATATCACAGCGCTGTCCTCGACCGCAAGCACGTCATTCATCAGAGGTCCGCTCTCGGGAGCGGCGTATGCTTCACCAAACATCTCGCCGACACCTACCATGCTTATTATGCTGCGGTTGCCCCAGTAGTCGTCACGCTGAATATGCAGCTCGCCCTTGACGAGCATCATCAGCCGCTCAACGCGCTCGCCCTCGCGCAGAACATACTCGCCCTTTTTATATGTGCAAAGCTTCGCCTGCAAACAGCCGAGCATCGCTTCGATATCTTCGTCCGAAGCGCCCGAAAAAAGCTGTGTATTTTTCAGTATGGGAATATATTTCTTCATAAGCATCTCTTTTCTGTTGTAAAAACAACCGACTTGTTGTAAATATTATATTATAATCTTATCAGAAAGTCAAGAAAACCGAACTTTCATTTTTTTGAAAACAAGGAGAAAACCAAAATGATAAGAAAGATAATAAAAATAGACGAAGAAAAATGCAACGGCTGCGGACTTTGTGCCGATGCCTGCCACGAGGGCGCTATCGACATTGTTGACGGCAAAGCAAAGCTTATGCGTGAGAATTACTGTGACGGACTTGGCGACTGCCTCCCCGCCTGCCCCGTGAACGCTATCTCGTTTGAGGAACGCGAAGCGCCTGCTTATGACGAAGCAGCTGTTCTTGCGGCGAAAAAGGCGAAAGCAGAAAAGGCAGGCGGAGTTCTCCTCTGCGGCTGTCCCGGCTCACATTCAAGAGCTATCAAGCACGAAACATCGCCTGCTCCGACAGCATCTATCCCGGGTCAGCTTTCGCAATGGCCCGTTCAGATAAAGCTTGTTCCCGTTTATGCTCCGTATTTCGACGGCGCAGACGTTCTCGTTGCCGCAGACTGCACGGCTTATGCTTACGGCAGTTTCCACAATGACTTCATCAGGGGAAGGATAACCCTTATCGGCTGTCCGAAGCTTGACGAGGGCGATTATGCCGAAAAGCTTACCGCGATTTTTGCAGGAAACGACATAAAGAGCGTTGTTGTTACGCGAATGGAAGTTCCTTGCTGCGGCGGCATTGAAAACGCTGTAAAGAGAACGCTCAACGCCTGCGGAAAGAACATTCCGCTCAGAGTTGTGACTATCTCCGCTGACGGAAGAATACTTAACGGCTGAATTTGATGCAATAACAAATTAGGACGATGCAGCATTTTATTCCGACACTATATGTCAGTAAAAACAGTATTTTCTGAATTTGTATTTTCCCGTTCATTTCCCATAGCTGTTCATATTGCGTTGCAGATAATATATACTCACTTTGTTCGCATATATTATCTGCAAGGACAGTTTATTTGAGAAAAAAAGAAAGGCGCAATTCACATTTTTTAGGTTTTACGAAACTTGATTTCTCACGTTCTGTTTTACCTTTTTGATGTGAATTGCGCCTTTTTTATTTATAGATATTACGCTTTTGCTACAAAGCCTTTCGATGTTAGTTTAGAGTATTTCGCTTCTGCGGAAGCGACAAGGGACGCTGTCCCCTTGACCCCTGCCACCCTTTAAAAAGCGTGGACGTAAACTTTATGCGCTTCGCGATGTTGACCCTACTTATTGTGGATTTACAGCGGTTAGTTTTGTTATTTTTATTCTCTCGGGATTTTTTTGTAAAAACCCTTGACAACGGTTTCCAACCGTGCTATACTCAAAACATCATATTTTGAAAGGAGACGGGCAGAATGTTCGTGAATATCTTAAACACATCAAGCTATCATTACGGCATTTTTATGGGAAAAAGAACGCTGCCCGTCCTCGCGGACTAAAATTTTAGGGTAAATAAAAGCGTCCCTGCTGTGCCTAATGGTGCAGTCAGGGGCGCTTTTTTGCGTTCAAACAGAAAGGGGTAACATAATGGCTTACTTTACGCAGACAGAAAAAGAAGAGAAAAAAGACGAGCTTCACAAGGAATACGGCGTTATAAGCAACTGTATCTACATACTGAAAAGGTTCGTCAAATACCGCAAGTCGCTGATATTTTTCCTGCTGACGGGAACGTTCGCGGCGGCTTCGATGTCATATATCTGGAGCTTTATCGGAAAGCTTGTCATTGATATGATACAGACGAGCGCAGGCGGCGGAAACATCATTCCGCTCATAAAGCTTGTGACGGCAACGAGCCTTGCGGAGCTTTTCATAATGTGGCTCAACACAATATCATTGACAAAATTGGGTGTAGGATTTACCTATATCCGACTTATGATAGTCAAGGAGCGCATCGCGAAAACGCTCGGCATGGACTATGAATCGCTCGAAACGCCCGATATGCTCGACCGACTTCAGAAAGCCAAGCGCGCAACGGACGGCGACTGGGTGGGCGTTCAGGGAATGATGACCTTTATGCAGGTTCTTCTCACGCAGATTATTTCCATTATCATCGCAGTTGTCATTATGACAAGCTTTGATCCGCTCATAATTCTGGTCATTGCTGTGCTGTCCGTTATCCAGTATCTTTACTTTGAACATATTCGCAAAAAGGATAAAAAGGAAATGTGGGACGCAATGATGCCCCACTGGCGAAAGCTTGAATATATGGAAACCGTAACGACCGATTTTTCCTACGCAAAGGATATTCGCCTTTTCGGAATGAAGAATTTCCTCTCAAAAAGACAGCACGAGGTCTATGATGAGGAGCTTTCACACTGGATAAAGTCACGCCAATACTGGATATACAACACGATATTCTCGCACGGAATATCGCTCATTCGTCAGCTTATCATCACGGGCTGGCTCGTTTACGGCGTTATAAAGGACGGACTTTCGATCGGTGATTTCACGCTCTATCTTGCCAGTGCAGGCGCATTCTCCAATGCGGTAAGCCAAGTTCTCTCGGCACTTTCGGGTCTGAGAGAGCGAAGCGCACACACGGACGATTACCGCAGCTTTATGGATATCCCAACGAGCGAAGACAAGGACACTATCCCCGTTCCAAAGTCCGACCGCTATGTTTTCACATTCGAGAATGTTTCGTTCAAATACAAGGGTCAGGATAAATACGCGCTGAAAAATCTGAATTTGACCCTCGAAGCAGGTGAAAAGCTTGCCGTTGTCGGCTTGAACGGCGCAGGAAAAAGCACATTTATCAAGCTTCTCCTGCGGCTTTACGATGTCACCGAGGGACGTATCCTTATGAACGGAACGGACATACGCCGATTTAACAGAGCAGAGTATTACCGGCTGTTCTCGCCTGCATTTCAGGACGTGACCGTGTTCGCATTTCCGATGGCGGAGAATGTTTCGATGGATCCTCCCGGTGAAACGGACAAAGCGAAGGCTGACAAGTGCCTGCGCGAAGCAGGACTTTCCGAAAAGATAGACAGCCTTTCAAAAGGCATCGACACCGAACTTCTCAAAGTTCTCTACGATGACGGCGTTGACCTTTCGGGCGGCGAAAAACAGAAGCTTGCCCTTGCAAGGGCGCTCTACAAGGGCAGTAATGTGATAGTTCTTGACGAACCTACAGCCGCGCTTGATGCGCTTGCCGAATACAAGCTTTACAAGAGCTTCAACGGACTTGTCGGAAACAGAACCGCGGTCTATATCTCACACCGACTTTCCTCAACGCGCTTCTGTGACCGAGTTGCGATGTTCAAGGACGGCGAAATGACCGAAACGGGAACTCACGATGAGCTTATGGCGAAAAACGGCGATTATGCCGAAATGTTCCGCGTTCAGGCGCAGTATTACATCGAAGACAAGGATATTTTCGACGGTGAAGCGACCGAAGCCGCCGTTGCCGACTGAAAGGAGTGACAGCTATGAAGAAACTGAAAGAAAAGAAAAATTCTCCCGTTAAGGAGTCGCTTAAATACTGTTTCCGACAGATGAAGCAGTACAAAAGATCGTATCTGCCGCTGTCTGTGCTGAATGTTATCATCGGTGCGGCTATGCCTTTCCCTGAGCTTTTGCTTCTGCCCGTTGCTGTCGATGCGCTTATGGCGGAAGAAAAGGATATACCATTCATCATCACCTGCTTTGCGGTAATGACGGTTTCGTCCATTCTTCTTGCGGCGCTGAACAGCGTTCTGACCGTTCATCTTTCCAAGTGTGAGGACCTTTTCAACAACGCTTCGAGCATGGAAGTTTCCGCAAGATGTATGGAAATAGATTTCTCGCTCACCGAGGACAAAGACGCTCTTGACAGCATCAAAAAAGCAAGGGACGGCTTATGGTGGTCGGGCGGAACGCACAACATCGCATCGGCGTTTTTTGCGCTTATTTCAAACGTGATAAAGATCGCAGGCGTTATTGCCGTACTTATTATAAATGCGCCCGTACTGCTCATAATCATCGGAATTCTGCTTGCACTCACGGCTATCATCAACTCGAAGAAAAACAAGATAGATATTGAAAATTTCTCCGAACTTTCGGGAATAAACCGTATCTTCGGACATATCTGCTGGGAAATGGAGGATTTTCGCTGCGGAAAGGACGTTCGTCTTTACAGCGCCGCAGGAATGATGCTCGCCAAGACTTCACAGCAGATAAAACGTCTTTCCGACTACTGGGAAAACATCAACAAGCTGAAATTTCCGCTCAATATCCTTGACATTATTGTCGGCGTTCTGCGCGATTTCGGAACTTACCTTTACCTCGGAATCCTCGCCGTTACGGGAAAGATAACGATAGGTACATTCTCGCAGATGCTCAGCGCAGGCGGAACGCTCCACGCATCGATGCAGGCGCTTATCCTCGGGATTCAGGATATCGCCAAGCGCAGCAACTATATGTACGAGATAATCAAGTTTATGGACTATCCGCCTGCAATGGAAAAGGGCGACAAAAAGGTCGAGAACCTCAGCGGCGGTCACGTTATCGAGTTCAGAAACGTCAGCTTTAAATATCCTCACACGGATAAATACGTTCTCAACAATGTTTCGCTCACGCTCCGAGCAGGTGAAAAGCTCTCGGTAGTCGGACTTAACGGCGCAGGAAAGACAACCTTCATCAAGCTTTTGTGCCGTCTTTACGATGCCGACAGCGGAGAAATTCTTCTCGACGGCGTGAATATCCGCGACTATGATTACGCCGAATATATGAAGCTTTTCTCGGTCGTTTTCCAGGACTTCAAACTGCTTGCATTCTCGGCGCAGGACAACATTCTCCTCGGCAAAGAGGACAGCGGCGAAACGGTCGATGAGCTTTTCCGCAAGACGGGACTTCTCGACAAGATAAACTCGCTCCCCAAGGGCAGAGATACGATGATGTTCAAGCAGTTCGACAATGACGGCGTTGAGCTTTCGGGCGGCGAACAGCAGAAAATGGCTATCACCCGTGCGCTTTACAAGAACGCTCCCGTTATAATCCTCGACGAGCCGACAGCGGCGCTTGACCCCGTTGCGGAGTATGAAATTTACCGCCAGTTCGACAGTCTTGTCAACGGCAAAACAGCAGTATACATTTCTCACCGTCTTTCCTCCTGCAAATTCTGCGACAACATTGCGGTGTTCTCGGAGGGCACGGTCAAGGAATACGGCACTCACAGCGAGCTTGTTCACAAGCCGAACGGAATTTACGCCGAGATGTTCAAGGCGCAGGCACAATACTATGTTTAATGTTTAATGCGTAATGCTTAATGCGTAATTATTATTGCTTTTCCCGAAACAATGTGCTAAAATATATCTATCCTGCAAAAAGAAAGGTGGTCTTGTATGAAAAAATTCAAAACGGTAGGGTCAGTTATCATAATGGCAATTGCGGCTGTGGTCGGATTTTTCATTGGCTCGGCAGTCAGCGGCTCTGACGGCGGCTTCGGCTGTGCGATACTGCTTGCGCTTATTTCGGGCATTGCCTGCATCGTTTATGCTATCGATAACAGAGAAAATTGATTTTTGTATATTCCAAAAAACCCTCACTGCGACCGACAAACCGTAGTGAGGGGCGTTTTTTATAATCTGAATCCGCTCAGCATATCCTTGAGCGTGTTTGCCTGACCGCTGAGTTCCTCGCTCGATGCGGCGCTTTCTTCGGCGGTGGCTGTGTTTATCTGAACGACCTCGGAAATATGTCCTATCTCCTCGGTTATTGATTCAAGCTCGGTCTTTTCCTCGGCGGCATCGTCAGATATAGATCGAATATGTTCCTGCATCTTCCGTGCGTCCGAAACGATATCGGAAAGCTTTGCGGAGGTCTCTTCCGTGAGGGCAGCACCGCTTTCAACTGCGGCACAGGATGTTTCTATAAGCTTTGTGGTGGTGTTGGCAGCCTCGGCACTCTTTGATGCAAGGTTGCGCACCTCATCGGCAACGACTGCGAAGCCCTTGCCTGCCGCACCCGCTCTTGCCGCTTCGACAGCCGCATTGAGCGCAAGGATATTCGTCTGGAATGCGATATCCTCAACGGTCTTGGTTATAACTCTTATCTGCTCGGTGGATGTGCTGATGTTGTTCATCGCTTCGCCGAGCCTTTCCATGCTCTCGCTGCATTCATCGACCTTTCTGCCCATATCGCCTGCGATGAAATCAGCCTTATCCGCACTTTCAAAGGTGTTTTTCAGCTTGTCGCCGAAGCTTTCCGATGAACGTGTGAGCCTGTCGACTGCCTCGCTCTGCTTGACAGCACCCTCGGAAAGCTCCTGCGCACCGTTTGCAACAAGGTCAGAGCCGTTTGCGACCTGATCGGTGACGGAGTTTATCTTCTGCAAAGTCTCATTGAGCGAATTTCTTATCTTGATAAGTGAGTCCTTTATACTTGCAAAGTCGCCGATATACTCGATATCGATATCCCTGTCAAAGCTTCCGTCAGCCATTGCGGAGAGGTTTTCATCAATATCGCAGATGTAACCGTATATCATCCGGTTGGCATTTTCAACGGCAATGCAGGCTCTGCCTATTTCGTCATTGCTTCTGTATCGGCTCGTGTAACCGAGGTTTCCTGCGGTCATTGCCTCAGCCGCAGATTCGAGTTCGCCAAGCGGTTTCAGTTTCATGGAAACGGCTCTTGAAATTACTATAGTATCGACAATGAGGAAAACTACGAATATCAGCGCATAACCGAAGGTCATCTTTGTTGTTTCACTGTAATAAACTGAATAAGGCACGGCAAGGAGATACTTCCAACCCGTTCCGCCGATATCAGACTTGGCGAAAACTGTCTTTGTACCGTCATAGTCAGCGGCTGTAAAAAGAGTTTCGTCCGGAACAGCTCCGCTTTTCAGCATATTGTCGGCAGAGGTCAGCGCATCGCTGCCGTCATCGCCTACGGACGGCAGAAAATCGGGATTTTTATGTACTATTATATTGTTATCCGAGTCGATGAGAATAGGATAGCTGTCGGGGTCGCTGTTGCTCTCGGCAATGTCGGTCACGGACGTAACGAAAATATCCGCCGCAACGACCGCTGTTGTTTTGCCGCCGCTGTCCTTTATCGGCTCGGAAACGGTTATAACCATTTTGCCCGATTCAACGTCGACATAAGGTGCGGAGATGACCGCAGAATCAGCGTTCACAGCGTCTTTGTACCAGTCACGCTCGGTCGGGTCATAGTTTTCGGCGGCAGCGTCCCAGCCGTCCGAAAATACGCACGATTTATCGGCACGACCCATATATATCGCATAGATATTGCTGTCCATTGCGGTCATATCGGCAAGATGGCTGACCGCAGAATCAAACCTTTCCGCATCATAGCCATTGCTGTGGAGTGAAATTGCAAGCTCGTCCAGCATTCGTTCCTGAACGCTGAACCATTCCGCCATTTGCTGCGAGCGGATAACAGTTGTCTGCTCGAAATTTGCATTTTTCCTTTTGATGATCGAAGACGAGGACGAAGTAACGCATATCGCAGCCAGTATCAGACAGGAAATGCCGAAAATTATCAGCACAAGTGCCGAAAGATCCTTTTTTATACTTTTATTTTTCAAGATTTACCCTCCAAATGCAGTTTACAAATGCGAAGCCAAAAGCCATACATTTTCCTGAACCGCTGTCAAATTGCAGTAATTATACCACAGTATTAAATCAAAATCAACACATAATTATTTAAAATAAATAAATATGTGTTGATGCTTTGTCATATTTCTTTAATTGGTAAGCACCTGAACCACAAGTTTCTTCTTGGTTCTTTTCAACAACGCTTACTTTACCTTGTTTGTATTTTGAGTAGTGATCTGCACTAGTGATTCCCATTGCACCAAATGATGAGATCGCATCAATTTGAGGTGATACTAAGTGGAATACAACTGTGTAATCATCTGGTGTTTCGATACCAGTTAATTCTTTAGCAGCTCCGCTATTATATTCTTTATATCCTACTAGGTTATCCAATCCACCACCATTAGGACCAGCATAGCTAGGGTCAGCTAATGTTGTGAATGTAAATTTAACATCTTTAGAAGTAACTTCAGTACCATCACTGAAT
>ERZ1026854.394-NODE-394-length-30686-cov-19.623812_pt1 | contig 30686 bp, 29 predicted proteins | sample MGYA00380157_ERZ1026854 | MGnify/ENA primary metagenome ERZ1026854 (study PRJEB33269, sample SAMEA4719793) | human gut metagenome | biome: human-associated habitat; feature: organic feature; material: feces | place: Cameroon | collected 2013-10 ... | reverse complement strand
CTCCTTGAGAAACTCATAACCAATATGTTCGACAGTCTAAAGCCCATACAAAAAACGGATGGCTGCCTCTCTCAAGGCCGCCATCCGTAGCTTTTTCTCCATCCATGGTGTCTGTATTTTTCTATATAAATAATATCGACACAGCCCGGGGAAACTTTATAGTACAAAACTCTTGTTTTTTGCATATTGCCACTTTATAATAGCAGCAGTAATACCTAAAGTCAGCTTTAGATAATTTTATGCAGGGAGACGAAATCCTCTCCTCGACATGAAGCTCGGATTTTTGCTTTGCAAAAACAAGGAGAATTATATATGTATAGTATCGGACAAGTTTCCGCAATGACAAATTTACCGATTTCCACTTTAAGATATTATGATAAAGAGGGATTTTTCCCGAATCTGGAGAAGCAGTCCGGGATCCGGCGGTTCAGTCAGGCAGAACTGGATGCCATCCGTATGATCGAATGTCTGAAGCGCTCCGGTCTGGAGATCAAGGACATACGACAGTTTTTTGGATGGGTAGAGGAAGGGCCTTCCACTTATACGAACCGCAAGGCGATGTTCGAAGCCAGAAAAGCGGCTGTGGAAGAAGAAATGAAGCAGTTGGAAAAAACTCTGGATATGCTGAAATTCAAATGCTGGTACTACGGGAAGGCTATGGAAGACGGCAATGAAGACGGAATCCATGCCATGCTGCCGGATAAGCTTCCTGCGGAGATCCAGGTACTGTATGACAACAGCCACGACCGATAATACATGAAAGAAAAATCCCGTCTCGCCCTGTTTCCGGAGTAAGATGGGATTTTCATCTTTTCATTATAATAATGAGCAAAAATAATTATAGATCATAATGTGTCCACATACGAATGATTTTTATGGTGCCTTGGTATTCTATAGCATTTTCTGTGAATTTTCCTTCATTTACCTGATACACAAGCCGGTGTTGTATATTGATTCTGCGTGAAAGAATACCTTCCAGATTTCCCACCAGTTTTTCATATCCCGGAGGATTCTGATAAGGATTTCCTCGGATAATATCAACCAGGCATTTCGCTTTTTCCGAAATCCCTGCCATCTTCAGCTTTTCCAGATCTTTCAAAGCCTGTTTTGTAAAAACAATTTTGTACATCACCATTTTACCATATCTTCTGATACGCAATCCTCAAGCGGTTCCCGAGCCCCGGCAATAATGGATGCCGTCATATTGGGAATGGAGTCCAGATATAAAGTCTCTTGTATTGCGTTCCAATCATCTTCAGAGATAAGCACAGCATTCCCTTTTTTCCCAACAATCAATGTTGGTTCATGATATATGCTTACGTTCTCTACAAGATTATAAAGATCCTTTCTTGCGTTAGTAATATTGATTGTTGACATAATAAATCTCCTCGTATAATGTAAAGTATTGAAATTATGAAATTTATCATAATTATCAGAGTAATCATTCACACAACCGTGTGTTGTATCATAGTAGTCTCGTCAGTATAATAATCAGTTCATATAGTAATTGATATAACGATTGATATAATAAAATAATTGGTATAATTCTGATCTTTTCTAAAATATAGCTATAATATCAAAATTCGCATAAACTAAATTTTATTTGTTTTGACGAGATTCTTATGTCATTGCCTATAGTATAGCGTACGCTTTAGCGTACGTCAATAACTAATTTTATTATATGCAAATATACACTGGAAATTCCTCATATTTTACTTTCAAAATTTCCTAAATGCAAAATTCTTCTGAAACGTATTTCCATATTGAATGTGATGTGGTAAGATGTCCTTAGTTAGTGGCGACTAACTTTTTTTACATAACTATATATTTAATGACAATTCAGAGGGAGAAATATTATGAAGGTAACAAATTTAGATGCACGGGTGCCTGGCAGAATCGGGCACGCCTTTGGATATTATGATTACGGAAAGGAAATCGGCATGGATTCTTTTTTCCGCAATAAAGACGTAGTAGCCGATTATATTGCCGGATATGTGCGGATGGCCTTTGCAGGCGGTATGCTTTATACCATCAACGAGCCGGGCAAGGGCTATATTGCCTATAAGCTGCCGGGACAAAAGTTGGGCTTTCAGGCAGGTATGGAGCTTATAAAGGCTCTTTTCCATTCTATGAGTCTCAAAGAAATCTTTCGTATGGGAACCGCTATCTCGAAGGGCGGAACTTCTTTGGAGGATCGGATGAAAAAAGAAAAAAAGCCTTGTATCTTTATCGGTATGGTCTGTGTACCGGAAGAATTTCAGGGGCAGGGCTATATGAGGAGCGTGATGGAACTTGCCTATGCAGAAGGTAACCGTCTGAAGGTTCCGGTGATTCTGGAGACAGATGCAAAGTCAAAATGCGATAAATACATACACCTCGGGATGCATCTTGAAGGCATCAGGGATTTAGGAAACTACGGAAAATTATACGATTTGATCAAATATCCCGATTAATCCGTACAACGTCAGAGGAGGAAAGCAGATTGCCTGCTTTCCTCCTCTGTTTTTAACGTTCTCCCTGACTTAATGTTTCTGAAGTTCATTATAAGCGGGGCTTCTTATGGAAGCAACCGAATTTTCTATGAATTTTTGTGATAATATTAAAAGACAGATACATAATCATAGCTACATATCCGTTCCTCATTCTTGTAATTCTGCCATCTACGGAAATCATCATGTGGCAGATAATGGAATCTTCACACCTTTATTTAAAGTTAATACCTTCTGATACATTTCTATTTCCGGACAGCTTTATCATAATGCCTAAAGCTAGCTTTAGGTCAATATTTTTTTACTGGACAAGGCTCTTATTTAGAAATGTTCACAATTTATACAAGCTGACTGCATAGCCATAAATTTTTGATTGCATCACAGAAAATCGTATGTTATACTGTAAAAAATAAATTTAACAAGAATCAGGTAGCAATGTCAGCGTGGACATCTTCGGATGTCTGCGCTTTTTCTTTTACCTGAAAACAGAGAGGAGAATGTATATGGTAGAGTTCATTACGAATGTGAACAGTGCCGTCAATGGATTCGTATGGGGTGTCCCCATGCTGGTACTGCTGGTAGGTACCGGTATTCTGATGACGATCCTGACGAAATTTTTCCAGTTATCCCATCTGGGACACTGGTTCAAAAACACGGTGGGCGGCATCTTTCACGATGAGCATGTAACGAAACATACGGAGGCTGGAGATCAGTCCATTTCCCAGTTCCAGTCGCTGTGCACCGCATTGGCTGCCACCATCGGCACCGGTAATATCGTCGGTGTGGCAAGTGCCCTGGTCGCCGGCGGTCCCGGTGCCATCTTCTGGATGTGGGTTGTTGCTTTCTTTGGCATGATGACCAACTACTCGGAAAATGTGCTGGGTATCTACTACCGCCGCCGGAACTCCAGAGGGGAGTGGAGCGGCGGTGCCATGTACTACTTAAAGGACGGTCTCGGCTCCTATAAGGGCTGCAAACAGATCGGTGCCGTACTGGCTGTGCTGTTCTCTGCTTTCTGCCTGCTGGCTTCCTTCGGTATCGGCAACATGAGTCAGGTCAATTCCATTGCAGCCAACATGACTTCCGCCTTCTCCATTCCCGCTACGGTAACCGGCATCGTACTGGTGATCATCGGTGCACTGGTCATTGTCGGTGGGTTAAAGCGCATCGCTGCCGTCACCGAGAAGCTGGTTCCCTTTATGGCCATCGCTTATGTCATCGGTGCACTGGTAATCTTCTTTGCAAATATCGGTCACGTGGGTGCCGTATTTACCGCTATTTTCAAAGGAGCATTCGGTCTGCGCGCCGTGGGCGGCGGTATCGTAGGTTCCGGTGTGAAGCTGGCTCTGACCTGGGGCATGAAGCGTGGCGTCTTCTCCAACGAAGCCGGTCTTGGTTCCTCCGTTATGGTACATTCCAGTTCCAATGTAAAAGAACCCGTACGTCAGGGTATGTGGGGCATCTTCGAAGTCTTCGCCGACACCATGGTCGTATGTACACTGACAGCTTTCGCAGTTCTGTCCTCCGGACTGATCGACCTGGATACCGGTGCCGTACTGGTGGATGTGTCCGGTTCCGCTCTGGTGGGTCAGGCTTTTGCTACCGTATTCGGCAGCTTCGGTCCCGCCTTCATCGCCATTGCAATCCTGCTGTTCGCCTTCTCTACTGTACTGGGCTGGAGTCACTACGGATCCAAGGCATGTGAATATTTATTCGGTACGAAATCCACCATTGTCTACAAGATTGCATTCGTACTGATGATCTTCATCGGCTGCACCATGAACTTAGGCCTTGCCTGGGATCTGTCCGATACCTTCAACGGTCTGATGGCGATCCCCAACCTGATCGGTGTCATAGCCCTGTCTCCCGTAGTAATGAAGATCACGAAAAATTACGTGGCACGTATCATTAAAAAAGAAGACGTAAAGCCCATGTTATCTGTCTTCCCTGAAATTCAGGAAGAGCAGGAAAAAGCTATGTAATTAAATTCAGGATCATACTTCTTCTCTGGTAATATTCTTCGCCCATTTGCCCTCGCGGTAATGCTTAATGACCCAGGGCCATTTGACGAATTCATCGGTGCATAACAGGAAATAGACCCACAGCACCGGGAGTTTCAGTACAAATGCGGCGAAGAATCCCAGAGGGATCGCATAGCACCACATATCGATCGTATCGCAGATCAGTCCGAACTTCGTATCTCCGCCGGCACGGAATACTCCGGCGATCAGCGCCGTATTCACGGCAGCGCCCATAATATAATAAGTATTGATGAGCAGCATATATTTCAGATAATGCATGGCAGTGTCATTCAATGTAGCAAACCGTAACACAAAGGGTGTAATCGCCAGTACGATCAGGCCGCCTATTGCTCCGGTGATTACCGTCATCTTCAACATCCGGGAAGCGTAACTCTTCGACTTCTCCAGATCGCCTTGTCCCATAATATTTCCCAGTAATATGCCACCTGCACTGGCAATGGCAAAACAGAACACCGTACCGATATTGCGCACTACGACGACCAGTGAATTAGCGGCCACCGCATCTGTTCCCAGATGCCCCAGGATCACGGAATACATGGAAAACGCCACACTCCAGGACACATCATTGCAAAGTGCGGGCAGAGACAGACGCATGAAATCTTGTGTCAGCACCTTACTGTGAACAAACAGGTACTTCGGATGAAGTTTTACATTTTTGCTCAAGGAAGATACAATGACGCATGCCACCAGTTCCACCAGTCGGGACAGGGCTGTGGCGATTGCCACACCGGTGGCTCCCAGCTTCGGCATTCCGAATAATCCGAAGATAAATGTGGCATTCAGAATGACATTCAATACGAAAGCCAGCATATTCAACGCCATACTGACCGTCACACGGCCTACGCTTCGCAGGATGGCAAGATACACCTCCGTGATGCCCCAGCACAGGTATGTGATGCCCATGATCCGCAGATAAGAGGCACCGATGGTGATCAGCTCCGTATCCGAAGTAAACAGAAGCATCATCTTCTGAGGGAAGAAAAATGCAATCAGCGCAACAATACCTGAGATTGCCATAGAGAAACGAAGTGTGATTCCCTCTACAGTATGAATTGCTTCCAGATTTCCCTTTCCATAATATTGGGCGCACAAGAGAGTGGCTCCCGTCCCCAGTCCGTAATATACCATAAACAGGACATTCGAAAAATTTGACGCCAGGGATACTGCGGATATTGCGGACTGTCCCACATAGTTTAACATAATGACATCCGCGGAATTCACTGCTGCACTGAGCAGATTCTGTATAATGATCGGGATGGTCAGTTTGAACATCTGCCTGTAAAAATCGTCTTTTTTCATTGCTTCTAATTTCATGGTATTCCTCTCCATTGGTTCCTATTTTGCCGTTGGATTGTATTATATGTTGTTCTCGGAAAATACGCAATATCATAAGAGCGATCTGCCGGTAAACAAAGCAGATCGCTCCTTGTGAAATTATTTTATATACGATTTCTTTGTGCTTCGCACTTTCTAAATTATAACTTCCAGCCGGCAGCCTCCATCTGAGTGGCTTTCATATGCCGGTAAATGCCGTCTTTTGCTTCCAGTTCGGCAGGCGTTCCCTGCTCTGCCACCACGCCATCCTTCAATACAACAATCTTGTCTGCGTCCGCCACGGTACGCATGCGGTGCGCAATGATCATAACGGTCTTATTGCGGATCAGCCTGGAAAGGGATTCCTGAATCAGTGTCTCGTTATCTACATCCAGAGAAGCGGTTGCCTCATCCATGAGGATGATGGGAGCATCCTTTAAAAAGGCTCTGGCAATGGAGATCCGCTGTCTCTCACCGCCGGACAGTTCCGAACCGTTCTCACCGATCATGGTCTGCCAGCCGTTCGGAAGTTTCTCCGCGAACTCATCGCAATGCGCCAGTTTTGCCGCTGCCAGCACTTCTTCGTCCGTAGCATCCTGCTTGCCGATACGGATGTTTTCCATCACCGTATTATTGAACAGCGTCACATCCTGGAATACGATAGCATACAGAGACATCAAGGTCTCCGGATCAATGGTGGAGATGTCCATGCCGCCCACGGTGATCTTACCTTTATGGATATCCCAGAACCGGGAAGCCAGTCTGGACACGGTGGTCTTACCACCGCCGGAAGGTCCGATCAATGCGGTCACTTCGCCCTGTTTTGCCGTGAAAGTGACATCGCGCAGTACGGTATTCTGACTGTCATAGGAGAATCCCACATTGGAAAATGCAATGTCATACCCCTTAGGATCCATGGTGTCGGCACCGGTCTGGATCTCATGGGACAGGATCTCGTCGAGACGGTCACACTGCACACTGGTACTGATAATAGCTGCCAGATTCTGCAGTGCCACCTGCAGGGGATCATACATTCTGGATACCAACAGGAGGAATACGAAGAAGGTCAGGATGTCGATCTCTCCCTTTACTAACAACACACCGCCGGTCAATGCCACGGTAGCGATGCCAAGCTTTAAGATCATCTGGGCACCGCCTACAAAGACTGCCGTACCAAGCTCCGTCACCAGTGCATGTTTTTCCACGGCACGGATCTTGCCCTCTAAGCCTTCCATGTACTCAGCCTGGGCATTGTTGGCCCGGAGGTCACGTACGGTCTCCAGGCATTCCTGAATGCCGTCCGCGCAGTCCATTTTTAATTTCATCTGCTTCTTACTTAAGCTCTTCTGTACCCTGCCGGAACATCCCACAATGAGGAAAGACACAGGCAGTACCCACAGTGCTGCGATTGCCATTCTCCAGTTCATGAAAAAGGTACCCACAGCGATCAGTGTGGTGGAGATACAGGAACCAACCAGTTCCGGAATGAAATGGGAGGATGCAGTCTCCATGGTGGCACAGTCCGCCATAATGGTACTGGTCAGATCGGACAGATCCTTTTTCCCGAAGAAAGACAGCGGTATCTTACGCAGCTGCTCTGCCAGAGCAATTCTGCGCACGCCGCTCTCCACATAAGTTGCCAGGAACGTGGCACGATACTGCACCAACGTTGTCAGCGCGATCAGAAGAAGACAGAGTACGCAGCCCACAATGTAGAAAACACCTCTGCCTGCCATGGTGCCCTGTAAATAATCTCTTACCAGAAAATACAGCATCCATACCGGGAACATCAACACCAGATCGGAACATGTTACGGATACAAATGCCTTTATCATATCCTTCGCACCTTTTTCGGAAAGCGCGTATTTATGCTGCAATTTTGCCTGTAAGCTACTCATTCTATTTCTCCCCCTTTCCTACTTTCCAGCTGACGGATTTATTGTACTCTTCCCACATATGGGCATACAGTCCGTTTTGTCCCAGCAATATTTCATGGTTTCCCTGTTCCACAATTCCGCCATCCTTCAACACACAGATGCGGTCGGCATCCACAACCGAGGACAATCTGTGTGCGATCATGATCACGGTCTTGCCTGCGGAAAGCTTCGTAAATGCCTGCCGTACCTTCGCCTCATTATCCGGATCAGCAAAAGCGGTAGCTTCATCCAGGATCAGGATCGGTGCATTTTTTAACATCGCTCTCGCAATGGACAGGCGCTGTGCCTCACCTCCGGATACATAAGTACCCTGGCTTCCGATGACGGTATCCACACCGTCCGGCAGCTTTGCAATAATGTCCTCACACTGGGCATTTTTCAGAGCTTCCATGACTTCTTCTCTGGTGGCATCCTTTTTGCCCATGCGGACATTATCGTAAATGGACATCTTAAGCAATTTGCTGTCCTGAAATACGAAGGACACCATATTCATCAACTGTGCGGAAGGAATATCCTTCACATCCACGCCGCCGATGCATACCTTACCTTCTGTGGTATCATAGAAACGGGCAATGAGACTTGCCAGCGTGGTCTTACCGCCGCCGGAGGGACCGACAAATGCCACATGCTCTCCTTCTTTGATATCGAGATTGATCTGATGCAGAGCATCTCTTCCCGCATTTTCATAGCGGAAGGATACATTTTGTAACGCAATGGAATGATCCTTGATGTTCTGCTCTTTTTCTGCTTCCGGCAGAGGATTACGGCTTAAGATACCATCAGTTCTTTTCAGAGCATCCTCCACGATCATCTGATTCTCTCCGCCGTACATGATCTTGCCTAATGTAACGGTCAGTACCGGAGTGATAATGATGTAGAACAGAAGGTTGATCAGCACCTCAGGATCCCCGCCTGCTCCACCGAACCAATATGCGGCACCGATCAGAACGGCGAAGATCGCATTGATCAGTGTGGTAAAGCCTACCATGGGCCACATCAGTTCTTTGGTATAAGCGATGGTCCATTTTTCATATTTTTTAATAGAGGTCTGGAAACGCTTGAAAGAAAATACCGACTGTCCGAAGGTCTTCACTACCGGAATACCGCGGACATATTCCACGGCTTCACTGGACATCTCCTCTAACGCATTCTGGTATTCTGTCATTTTATCTTTCATGCGCTGTCCGGTCATGGCACCCATGATGAGGAATGCAAATACCACAGGCACCAGACTTAACAGTCCCAGTCTCCAGTCAAATATCACCAAAAGCAACAGCAGTCCCACGGGCGTTGCCATGGCACCAGCCTTATCCGGCATCTGGTGTGCCAGATAGGTCTCGGTGGCTGCGGTGGATTCGTTGACGATCTTGCGGATTTTGCCACTGCCTTCACTTTCCATGAACCCCATGGGAAGTGTCAGAATGTGCCGCATCAGGATGCTGCGCATGTTGGCCTGCACATGGAATGCCGCAATGTGGGAGCACAGCAGTCCGCAGATATAGATGAACATAGATAACAGTGCAAATCCCACCGCACGCCAGCCCAAGACGTACAGATTCTGCGCTTTGCTGTAATCCGGTGCTACCAACACCACTTCCTGCATGATCCGCCATATGTAATAGAACGGCAATAATGCAATCAGTGCACTGACCGCGGACAGAATCCATGACGCAATGGTCAGGTACTTGTAGTTGCCCGCATAAGCGAACAGCTTCTGCATAGAGCTTTCTTTTTTCATGTGATCTTTCCCTCTTTCCCTTTGATTTAAATTAATTTTTTGGATTTAATGTAACTCTTTAATTTCTAGAATTTCTTTTCATTTTGCCCTGCTTTTCATCATTTCTCTTTTCCGGACATTTGAGGCTCTATTGTCTTTCCTATCTAACACCGCTTATTGATAATTAGTTTCAACTAACCGTCGGTTTTTAAGATAGAATGCTACCGTAATCTTCCATAGCAGTCTTATCTTATGCTTCACCCCAGCTTGATGATGGCTCCCCATCCGCCGTAGTGATACTTCTCCAGCATATGCAGATATTTTCTGGCAGTATCCCTGTCCATGCGGTGTCTGACGACTTCGAACATACTGTCAAACATGGCTCTCGACATGATATGTAGGAACTCCTCGGTGATCATGCTGCCTTCCTGTAGGAATTGTGTGGCTTCCATATACTTGTAGGTATACTCCGTCTCAATGTCCACCAGATGTTCCACGAAATCCTGATACTTGGTACCATAAGAGGCATCCAGCAGTAACCGGAAATCATCGAACCGGTCATAGACATAATCCAGCATTTCATCCATGCCGTCCATCACGTAGGTTTCCATCACCTTCGGCTGTTCCTCTGCCTCCCTGGCATGAAACGCCTCCTGGGTCTTAAGGAATATCTGCGTCAGCCCTTCCGCCGCCGGTTCCACAATCGCACAAAACAATCCTTCCTTGTCCCCGAACCGGGAATAGATGGATCCGGTAGTAGTGTCTGCCTTGGCTGCAATCGTGCGAAGCGACGCTTCGGAATAGCCCTTCTCCAGGAATTCTTCTCTGGCACAGGCGAGAATTCTCTCTGAAACTCCTTCGATTGGTTTTGTCACTTTTTCCTCCAAAAAAATATTCATAACGGCGTTATATAACACTGTTATGAATATAAACACATTTCACTTTTTTGTCAAGAGGGTTCATAGTTTTTTCTCTGCCAAAGCTGTCAGCTCCTGCAACGTACATTCAGCCAGTTTTGCCTTTACACCGGCGATATTTCCACTGCTCATAGACAGCTTTCTCGCTCCCAGTCCCACCAGCAATTGGGCGGTCTCCGGATTTCCTGCCATTTCTCCGCAGACAGATATCTCCTTTTCCCGTTTGGAAAACTCCCGGAATACAAACCCAAGTAGCCGAAGCATTGCCGTAGAATCGCTTTTGTAATAAGCGGCCACCTCCGGATTCATCCGATCCGCAGCCGACAAATACTGCGTCAGGTCATTGGATCCTATGCTTGCAAAATCCACCTCTTCCGCCGCCAGATCTGCAATCAAGGCAATCGCGGGAATCTCTATCATAATACCGATTCGGATCTGTTCATCAAACTGCTGCTTTCTCTCTTTCAGCTGCTCTTTTGCCAGATTCAGGTACTCTTTTGCCTTGCGAATATCTTCCAGACTCCCGACCATCGGAAACATGATTTGCAGAGGTCCGTAAGCAGAAGCACGCAGTGCCGCACGCAGTTGCGTTAAAAATAACTCTTTTTCCGCAAAACAAAGCCTGATTGCTCTTTTCCCCAAAAAAGGATTGTCCTCTTTTGGCAATTCCATGTAGGGCAATGTCTTATCTCCGCCGATATCCAGTGTCCGCAAAGTAACCGGATGTCCTTTTGCCTTTTGCACAACCTGCCTATAGGCTTCAAATTGTGTTTCTTCCCCCGGAAGTTCCTTCCCTTCCATATAAAGAAATTCTGTACGGAACAAGCCGATGAAATCGTACCGGTCTGTCGGAACATCAAATTCCTGCGAGCCGATATTGATTCCTATCTTTATTTCTGTTCCGTCCTTCATAATTGCAGGTTTGTTTAAAAAATTTTTTTCTGCTTCTTTTTTGCGGAAAAAAGATGTCTGTTTTTCCCTGATATCGCGAATACATTCTTCTCCCGGTGTGACAAATATTTCTCCGGTCAAACCATCCATGGCAAGCATAGTATCTGTAGGAATTTTTTCCGTAACATTCGGAACTCCCAGAATTGCAGGAATTCCGTAACTTCTTGACAGGATTGCGGAATGTGAATTCACTCCGCCAACCTCCGTCAGGATTCCTTTGATATGTTTTCTGTCCATGGTGGCCGTATCACTGGGTAATAGGTCATGGGCTACCAGAATTACATCTTCCGAAAACGAAGACAGCTTAGACGTTTCCTGCCCCGACAGAATCCGGAGCAGCCGGTCTCTGACATCTCTAAGATCCGCCGCGCGCTCGGCAATCAACGGATCCTCCACACCGAACAACAATTCTGCAAATTCTGTATACACCTTACTGACCGCGCTGTCCGGATTCATGTTTTCCTCACAGATTGTCTCCCGGATCTCATCAAGGATTTCTTCATCCTGAAGTAATTCCCGATGTGCACTGAAGATTTTTGCCTTATCCGGATCCTCTTTACACATACCGTTGTACAATGTCACCAGTTCACTGTCTGCCTTTTCACAGGATTCCCTGAATTCCCGATATTTTTCCTCTTCCTGACCCTTGGGAAAAAATTCCGGAGCCTTTGTCAGTGTACCGGGAATGTAGATATAAGATTTCGCATAAGCAATTCCCTCAGATACCGGATTTCCCTGTAATCTTTCTTCCATACACATTTACCGCCTTTATTCTCCAAATCCGCTTTCCACCAAGGCTGCAAGAGACGCTGCCGCCTGCTCTTCATCTGTGCCTTCCGCAGCAATCTCTATTTTTGTTCCCTGTCCGATTCCTTCCGCCAGAATCCGTACAACGGATTTTGCATTCACCGGTACTCCGTTTTCCCTGCAAATCGTAATCTTGCTTTCATATTTTTTGGCTTCCAGTACAAAATCAGAAGCCGGTCTGGCATGCAGTCCTGTCTTATTCACAATCTCAACCTGTTTTTTTGTCATAATTTATCCTCTTTTTTATTCGTGGAAAGTACGCTGGCTCCGTTCGTCCTGATGCACTCCCGATACCAGGCAAAGGAATCTTTTTTCTTTCGTTCCAAGGTTCCTTTTCCTTTATCGTCTTTGTCCACATAGATAAAGCCATAGCGTTTTTTCATTTCACCGGTGCTTGCACTGATCAAATCGATACATCCCCACGGAGTGTATCCCAGTAACTCCACACCATCATTTACTGCTTCCCACATCTGTCTGATATGTTCGCTTAAATAAGCAATCCGGTAATCATCATGAATCTGTCCGTCTTCTGTCACACGATCCACCGCTCCCAGTCCGTTCTCTACGACCATCAGCGGAATCTGATATCTGCCGTACAGTTCATTCAGGAGGTAACGTAATCCCTTAGGATCAATGATCCATCCCCATTCGCTTGCTTCCAGATAGGGATTCGGCACACCAAGCATCATATTCCCCGCCGTCTGTATCACTTTCGGATCTGCCGTGGCACAACGGGAACTGTAATAACTGAAGCTTAAGAAATCCACTTTTCCATTCTTCAATATTTCATCATCCCCGGCCTCTTTTCGGATCTGTACCCCATTTTCCCTAAAAAAGCGTTCCGCAAAATAAGGATATGCTCCTCTTACGCACACATCTCCGCACAACCAGTTGCTGCGTTCCATCTGTGCCTGTGCTTCCAATACATCTTCCGGACTACAAGTATATGGATATACACCGGCCGCAGACAGCATACATCCCACTTTATTTTCGGGATTGATCTCGTGTGCCATTTTTACTGCCTGTGCACCGGCCAGAAACTGATGATGCAATGCAGTAAATCTGCGACTCTTTTCTGCCGCAGTCTCGGGGGATCCCAGTCGTTTTCTCCCGAACAAGTCTTCTCCGTCCTCGGGTAAAATGCCCCCTGCAAGGAGCGTTCCGAAACGGCTGACCAGTGTATTCATTTCATTAAATGTCAGCCAGTAATGAACCAGATCCTGATACTCTCTGAATACCGTTTCACAATACCGCAGGAAAAATGCAATCGTCTGTCGGTTGGTCCAGCCGCCGTAATGTTCGCACAGATAATAAGGCATTTCATAATGAGACAAGGTAACTAACGGTTCTATTCCGTATTTTTTACAGGTTTCAAATCTCTCCACTGTGCTTTGCAATATCTTGTCGGGATCATTTTCTGTAAGGGTCCGCCTTGCAAGCTCAATTCCAAGTGTAGTTACCGGAACTCTGACCTGCCGGATTGGAATTTCCAGTTCATTTTCTATCTCCAGAAGCATTTCTCCCAAAAAACTACTATCATAGATGACCAGAATTCCCTTGCCCTGCTGCACTTTTTTCAGGAAATTTCTCAGTGTCCCATATACCTCTGCGGAGGCTCTCTCACTGGTAATTTCATAAGAAAAAATATTATCCAGCTTTGTCATGTTACTGACCGTCTGTGCTATGGAGGAAGCTATTCCCACACCGTAGAATGCAAATATCAATACCGGTCTTGCATTTTCCGTCTTTTCCTCATTTTGATAGCACAAAAACATTGTGAGAAGTAAGATTTCTTCCATGGACAATTCCACTGCGTATTCTGCTTTGATCTGTTCTGCAAGTTCTTCGCTTAGCAGATATTCTGCTCTGTGATATACCAGTATTTCTGCAATACTTTCTTTGTCCGGAGCACTTTTTTCTCTTTTTCCCGTAATCACTGCATTGAGATGAAGGCACAGCCCATATAGTACAGACGGAGAGAAATTACGTTTCAGCTGTTCCTTTGCCTTTTGCAAAAATGCTTCCACAATATTGATCAGCTTTTCTTCCACCAGGATTTCCAACTGTTTTTTATCCGTCACATCCTGTATCAGGGCTTTCCGATATTTATCAAAAGTCCTTTCTACCTCCATGCTCAGCAAAAGGTTGATCTCTTCCTCCTCTATTCCTGTCTCCTTTAATGCTGCTGCCTTCCGGCTGATTCTGTCATATAGTGTTCCGTCTTCCGGCCTGCTGACCCGGATTTCTTTTCCGCTGAACGTGAATCTCTGTTCAAAATCGATCAACTCCTCTGCTTCTCTCCGGTACTTTAACATGCCTTTGCGCACATTATTGGAAAAATCGCTGATAAATAATGAAATATCTCCTGTTTTCCCATATTCTCTCACATAGGCATTGGCGCAGCCGATCTTGATATCTCCTTTGAGCTGATAATAATTTGCTTCACACTCATAGAAAAGCAGGCATGTCATCAAATCTCCTCTGACGATCAGCGGTCTCTGTATCCGCACAGCCTCTTTGGAAAAAAGGTGTTTTATCATTTCCATCCGTTCCCTCAGCGGCCGCTCCGACAATGTCGGTAACTGTAACTGTACTGAAAATTCTGCCAGAAACTCATCCGACAGCTGTTCTTTGTCTGTACAGCTTACCGCCACCGCATATTTTCTGGATGGTGACTGCAGATACTCCAGCACCCTTTTTCTGGCTCTCGGGCTTAAAAACTGAATATTATCGAAAAATACAAAGCCCTGCTCCGACTGTTTCCAGCTGTCATCCGACTCAGCACTGACTTCTCCGCCTGCTGCATAATCGTGGCAATCGATGTGAAGAAACGGAGCATTTTCCGGCAGAATCTTCTGTTCCACCGCAAAACGGTACATTCTTTGTGCCAAGCGGCTCTTACCGGTTCCACGGGCTCCCACCAATAACGTATTGAGACTTCGCTGTGGATAGAGTACTGCTGCCTTTGCCAGCTGAATGGTCTGCCTCAGACTTCCGTCCGCTCCGATCAAATCAGAAAAGCATTCTTCCAATGTGCTTTCTTCTCTTCCAACCTTATAGAGAACCGGTCTGCCGTTACATTTTTGTATCCTGCCTTCCTGTACCAGAAGATTCAGTATGCTGCTTACATTCGTTCGCTGTAGTTCCATGGCATCCGCTATGTATGCGGTGGATATTCCTCTGTCTGCCTTTTCATCTGCATGAAGTCTGATAAAGTCATATACCTTTTCTTTGTTTGATTTCATAGGGTGCATCTCCTTTTCAACGTTTGCATCTATGTGTATATCCAAAGAAAATTATACACTCTATACAATATGCAATCTATCATTTTCCGAATATTTCGTCAAAAGAAGTTGTGTATCTGTTTTTGTCATAAAAAATATATTTATTCATTGATTTTGATGATTTTTATTATGATTTTTTGGTACTTTTTTACAGAACCATAAAAAGAATCCGGATGAAGGATCATTCGGATTCTTTTTAGTGTATATGATTTTATTTTGTTTTTGAGAAGTGTATAAGTTTTTTGTTATGGTGTTGTGAATTCTATCGGCTGCGCATCTTTTCCATACGCATCCCATGCCTGCAGATACTCCTCCTCAGTACTTTCCACACTCTGTCCCCGGCTGTCCAGACGATAATAGGTTTCATTGCCGTTCTCGTCAAAGTTTTCTGTATTGGAACCGGTCAGTACCAGCTGTCCGGTCGCGGTATCAAGGTTGTACACTTCGATGCTGTGTCCGGAGGTCACGTAGAACCCAGACATTCCGACGCAGATCGGATATGCGGTTCCCTCACTTAGGAGCTCGCCAATCTGCACCGGTGTTCCATCCTCTCCGACGCCGTAGACATCACAGTACATGGCATAGGTATGCTCTCCGTCCTGATAAATCCCGTCCGACAATAACAACAGAGTCGTATCACCAAGCTTTACCTGCGCATACGCTGCATCTCCCTTTCCCGTTACAAAACCGGCGGTTGCACCGTCCTGCATATTCATCCATGTCGTAGTATTACCATTCTGTTGCATCGGAACCCAGCCGGCAGGATTCTCCGCTGCCTGTTTCTCCTGCTCTGCCGCACTTGCTTCCTTCACCGCCTCTGCCCGTTCTCTCTGTTTATCCAGCGCCTCCTGCAATGCGGTGTCCGTCTCCTGTTGTGCATTGACTTCGTCTGCGCTTGCGACATTCCCGGCATCCACACCGTTTTCGCTCTTTCCGGTCTCATTCGTCAGCAGGATTGTGGTTGTCGTCCCCTGCTTTGGATTCGTCAGAAAACATACCGCTACGATCACACAGACCGCCACCGCGGCAAGCACCACCCAAAAGGTCGGCTTCTTATAATTCAATATCTCTTTCACTCTCTTTTTCACCCCAACTTCTCCAAAGGCCAACGGGCATACCGTCACCAGCCGCCTTTGTATACTACAGGAAAGCAGTGCATAGGAATAGTCTTTTCGCTCCTGAGGATTCAGCTTCTTCACCGCGCTCTCATCGCATGCCAGTTCCAGATCGTTGCAGAACAGGATGTACGCTGCCCAGACAAAAGGGTTGAACCAATGAATCGCTAAGATCAGAAATCCAAGCGGCTTCCACCACTGGTCGCCCCGTTTCAGATGCGCCTGCTCATGAGCGATGACGTAAGGGTACTGCGCTTCATCCATACTGGAGGACAGATAGATCTTCGGCTTATGCAGTCCCAGGATAAAAGGAGATTTTACCTCATCACAGATCCACAGGTTCTCCCGCAGCCACATAGCTTCCGCTACCTGTCTTCGTACTCTGACGTAACTGCATACCGCATAACCTGCAAAAAGGATCACACCGACCAGCCAGAGAATCGTGAATGCAGATAATAGCCGTTCCGTTATCCTCCATGCTCCTGTTCCAAATGCTCCCATTCCGCTTCCGGTAATTCCAAAAACTCCGACCACACCGGATCCGGCTGCGCTCATACTACCGTCTAACGCTGTCTGGGAAATATTGTTGGAAAAATTAGTCCCGCTTTGCAGCGTATCAGCCCGGAACGCATTTCCTGCCGAATTGCCTATCATATTTCCGTACAAATAGCCCGACAATATCGGCAGCTTCGGCATCAGACTGAACCGGCTCTCCGGCACAAAAGGGCACACCAGCCGCAGTCCCACAAGCCCCCACAGCACAAGATTCACCCACTTCGGTGCCCGTTTCAGCAAAAGTCTGAACACCATTACGATAGGGATCATCCATGCCGCGACAATACTCATCTGTAATACATCTGAAAATATGCGGCTCATTCTTTTCCCCCTTCTGCCTCATCGATCATCCTATGGATCTTCGCAGCTTCTTCTGCGGTCAGCGCACGATCTTTCGTAAATGCGGCAAGGAACGCAGGCAATGACCCCTCAAAGGTGTCTTCCACAAACTGTCTGCTCTGCATCGCATAGAACTCATCCCTGGAGATCAGGGAAGTCACCGTTCCGTTGTCATTGCGAAACAGCCCCTTATCGCACAGTCTGCGCAGCACATTATGCGCCGTGGTGCGCTTCCAGTGAAATGCTTCCTCTGTCAGCTTCACCAGCTCCGAAGAAGACACCGGTTCGTGCTCCCAGATGATATCTGCATACCGCGCCTCGACCACACCTAACTGAATCTCTGCCATGTTGTTTCCTCCTACTACTGTTTTCCTGATGACATCAATTTTGATATTTCACGTTTACTTTTGCAAAAGTATAGAGACCACATGTTGTGGTCTAGCTACAGACTACAGCATGTGGTCTCTATTGTCAAGTATCTTTTCTATTGCAAATGATATGTCTGTGGCCATCCTGCCCGTTTTCCACACTCGATCTCCCGGCCGATCCTTTCAAAGATATATTGGTTTTTGTGCTCCAGATCGATCAGCTGCAGCATTTCCTCATCCGTCAGCTCACGCTCCGGCTCATAGAACCTCGCATCACTGATGCAATAGGCAAGCTCCTGTCCATCGTATTCTCTTGTCAGCTGCTCATAAATGCTCCGTTCTCTGGCTGTCAACTCTCTACTGAATTCTGCTGTGACATTGCCCTGCTCCGCTACCATCTCCAAATGCCCCAACTCCTCGGTACCAATATTGGATGCGATATTGCTCCCGCCATTTCCTAGATAGAAAACTTCTTCACTTCTTCCTGTGTAAGTTCGACCAGCTTCTTTCCACATCTTTTTGCATATCTTGATAATTCAAGCAAATTTACATGACAAGATGGTGCATTAACATATGGATTTGGCTGTTCAAAGTAGCTCTGCGTCAGAATCTGATTTTCCATAAACTTAGGTCTCGTTCCATTCATAGTGATACACCTCCAATAGATTTTTTGCTTGTTCCTCGTCAATAAAGAACTGGTACTGATGAAGCATTCCCAAATACTCCGCATGGAATACATCCATATAATGCTTAATTTGTACTCCTATATTCCGAAAGGGAATGAGATTAAATATTACCGCTTCCTGCGATGAATATAAAGTAATTCTATCCCTCAATTCGGCAAAAGACCCTTTAAATTTAACAACAACAATTGCAAATAGTAGAATAATATATGCCCACCAAATCGCTTTTTCTATTTCATTTCTATTCATAATAATTTCTCCCGAAAAATCACATGTTATTTTTCAAGTAGCATTGTGCAAGTGCTTCTAACAAATTATCATCAGAGTATATCTTATCATAATCATTAACAGAAAGAGTAATAATCGCTTCTCCATCCCAGAGACCTGCTTCACTTTCCTCATAAGTTTGGCGGTCCACCTTTTCCCCAATAATCTCTTTTACATAACCTGTGTTTTCATCTCGTATAATATCCGAAACATTGACATAATACTCAACGCTAAAGGTGGCATCTGCATACTCTTCCTCAATATAATTATAAACAGCATGCACCATTTCAATATTAGCATTCGACGAGGTACAGGTCAAAGTATCCAAATCCCATACATCCATTTTGGACATGGAATCTGTTACATTATCAATCACATCTGTCTCACTATCATATGTTGTAAAATCATATATATAATAATAATCGCAATAAACCATACCCTTTCGTTCTACATAGCTGAAAGGTTTATTATATCCGTAGAAATCATCTATCGTTTCTACACCCGGCGTCAGAAGTACCGCTTCTCCATTTTTATAAGTGTATAAGTAATTTCGCAAATTACATCTATCATCATAATCCAAATCAGTACATCCGTGACTAAATAACATTTCTGGAATTTCATCATCATTCAGATATATAAAACAGACATTTGCATAGTAACGTTCGGGATTTTCATAATAGGTACTATTTTCTCTATAATACTCCCTCAAAATATCCTCATAAGCTTTTAACCATTGCTGGGATAAGATTTCATCATCTACTTTTACATCGGAATCCAAGGTTATAATTCTTTCTCTTTCCACATATTCTATATAAGGCCAATCACTTCTTATCCCACGCTCTATCTCATCCTCTATTCTTTGTCTACAATAATCAACTTTTATTTGAAAATCAATTAGCTCTAAAAGCTGTTCATCGCTCAATTCATCATTCGGAAAATAAAAAGTACAATTATTAACACAAAACGCTATATCTTCCCCACTATATTCACTCTCCTTTTGAATGATAGGCATTGTGTTCTCCGGCTGCTTTTCTCCGCTTTTATAAAGCATTTTCAGAACTTTTCTTCTTCCCAATTCATCAAAGGATAACTCTCTATTGTAAAAGCTAGTCTCCGTATTGGCAGAACTATAATTTATGTATAATTCGTCAACCTCCTGCATGGTCATTTGTTCTAAAGCATTCAAATAGTACAAAGGGTTGCTCGCTTTCACATATGCCTCATAATCAACATATCGTCCCAGCAGATTAAATACCACAAGCTGAAGGATTTCTTCGTCCGTCATTTCCTGCATAGGAAGGTTTAAGATACCCTCTTCTTTAGAAAACGCAATTCCCTCTCCATTGTATTCATCTTTTGAAGAAATAACAGCAACTTCTCCCTCCGGCTCTGCCATATCTCTACAATACAAATCATATAATTCGCTAAAACGTCTCTCCTCATCTGCAGACATAGATCTGGACATATATTTACTATCATACTGGAAGATATTCTCATACAAATCAATAACTTCTTCAGCTTCCATGTTTCTTATTTTTTCTAAATGACTTATATAGGCTTTTACAGATAAAAAAGTACCACCCGATAACAATACAACTGCCCCGAATACAACTGCAATTTTAGCAAGAGCATTCACATTTTTCCATTTAGAAATTTTCACAATATTTTTATCTGTTTCTTTTTCCATTTTAATTTGTTTAATAGCATTCTGATATCCTTCCCATACAACATCAGGCACCTGCACATTATCACTAATTTTTTTGTATTCATCTATTTTCATAAGCAAACCTCCAACTAATCCATTGCTCTTACCGTAAGAATCTGTTCCAGTTGCTTCCGCCCTCTGACCATTCTACTACGGACATTCACTTCTGTTATATGTAGCATCCTTGCAATTTCTTTGGTAGAAAACCCATCCACATAATACAGTTCCATAACAATCTGGTACTTTCCATTTAAATTACTTAATATTTTTCTCCATTCATTGGTAAAGTAATGATCCTCATGTATAAGTTCCGGAAACTCTTCAAGTGAAACAACCTTTTTTCTTTCTTTCAAAATATCTTTGCATTGATTTATTAGTATTCTAGTGAGCCACGATCCAAAATACTCTTCACTTTTCAGTTGTCCAATTTTTTGCCAGCATTTAAGAACCGTTTCCTGTATTGCATCTGCAGCATCTTCTTCATTATGCAACATAGAAATTGCAACACGATACATTCTTTGTAATTGTGGCTGTATAAGCTGTTCAAACGCATCCGGATTCTTATTTTTAGCATCTTCAATAAGACTCATCGCCCTCTCCTTTCCAAACTTGATAAGCACTAAAATATAATTCATATCAAGTTCTTTGTTTCTGTCTATTAGACACTTGAAACATGCATTATGTGACAAATAAATCAATTTATAATTACCAAAATTTTCCTGTTTATTTAGAAAAAACTTTTCATCATCTTTCAAAGCGAAATAAATTATAGCTACATGTGGTTTACAAAGCTTTCTTTTTCTTCCTCTAACTACTAAATATTGTATTGTGCACTTTTTTGTTGGAAAATTATATCCGAAATATAAGAATTGAAACACCCCACCCTGCATGATACACTTCTTGAGAAGCAACCGTGTTGCAAGGTGGTAGCCTCCCGGCTTATTTTTCTAACTAAGAAGGGAGGGCGCACGAAGTCCGGGGGACTTCGGCCTTGCGCGGACCGAAGCGGAGCGGAGAAGGTGCTAATGGATATGTATGAAGTATTAAGCCTGTTATTTTTGGGTGGTACATTTCTCATTGCGCTGCTTGCCTACATAGACAGTAGGGTAAACAAGCGAAAATAAATAAACCTACCTTGTCACTTGGCCAGTACAGGTAGGTTTACTAAACAATTACCGGGAGGCTAACCACTTGTGGGCGGTTGCTTCTCTTTATGTCTTGATTATAATATCTTTCTTTCTTTCAAGCCTTAGTTTTAAAAATTATTTTCTCACCACTTACGGTCTCTGTCCCATAGCGCCTTCCAGTGTCAGAGTCTCACCGCTCATATACTTGAAATCAGGGGAAGCCAGCTGTACGCAGACGCGGCCGATCTCCTTCTCCACGTCGCCGTAATGTCCCATAGGAGGCATCTTGACGTTTGCCTTGAAAGCATCGGGATATGCCTGCTCGAATTTCTCCAGCTGTGCGGTCCATGCCAGAGGACATACAACGTTGACATTGATGCCATCGGGACCCCACTCGGTAGCTGCGACTCTGGTCAGTCCGCGGATGCCTTCCTTGGCCGCTGCATAAGCGCACTGTCCGAAATTACCGAAGAGACCTGCGCCGGAGGCAAAGTTAATAACAGAACCCTTCGTCTCCTTCAGATAAGGATAGCAAGCCTTCATATAGTAGAATGCTGCATACAGACCGGAATATACCGCCAGGTCAAACTGCTCGGTGGTATGATCTGCGATGGTTACACCGGAAGCGGAAGCCTGGGCATTGTTGATCAGTACATCGATCCTTCCGAAAGTGTCAATCGCCTGCTTCACCACATTCTGTACGATCGCTTCGTTGTCTGAGCCGGCGCTGACATCTGCCTGTACGGGAAGTACCTTGATACCGTACTTTTTCTCCAGTTCTTCCTTCGCATCCGTCAGCTTCTGTACATTGCGTCCGGTCAGCACCAGATTGGCACCTTCTTTTGCATAAGCGGTTGCGATTCCGTAACCGATGGATCCGCACTCTCCGTTACTCAATACCGCTCTTCCTCCACCGGTGATGATTGCTGTCTTTCCTGTTAAAAATCCCATAAATAACCTCCCTTTCCAATCTGACAATCTGCTATTCTAAAATATACCATGCCTTCCGGAACATATGTCATTGATTTCTATTTATGATACAAGTCCATGTAAGTACTTACATTTATTATAGCACACTTGTCAGACTTTTCCACAACTTTTTTCACATATTCAGTATTTATTCCCACTACTTGAGAAAAATACTCACCAATATCCCCACGATTCCGCCAATAATCAGCGCAGCCGGCACACCGTAAGCATCTTTTTTTGCCAGCCGCTCCCACTCGATACGTGTGGGGGTCATCTTCGTATGGCTCATGCTCTGATAGCAGAGGTAAATATGTTTCCAACGGCACAGGTAGCCCACCAGATTATAGATGCCATCCAGCAATATACCCAGTGCCAGAACGCACAGCATGGTATTTCTATCCCGGAACAGTTCCGCCAGCAGTCCAGCTAGCAGAATCAGTACCGGATAGACATAACGATCCAGATATGCCAGGACACACATCACTGTGACTGAACTGTGCTTTGGCTTCTTGTCAACGATCACTTCCGTACACCCCCAGCCGTTCTGCCTCCTGCAAGAACCGGATCTCGATCTCTCCCGGTGTATGCTCCGCCAGATCCGGTACCGACAATAACTTCGGTACCTCTCGGTTCTCTTCTCCGTGAAGCAGCGTCTTCAGTTCCAGTTCCAGGATCTCATCATCAATCTGCTTCCAACGACAGCTCTCTTCTTCCGTCAGGTCATCCAGTCCGAAATGCGTGAGGATCGTTCCCATAATCTTACTTTCAATTTCCAGATAATTGGACAGGTATATCTTCACCGGGCGAATAATATCAGAAATATATCCCTCACTGGCATCATGAAGCAGACAGGCGAGCTGCTGCCTCTCCGACCACCCTCTGGCTTTCGCTTCCGTAGCACAGTTGAGCGAATGCTGTCCCACCGAATAAAAATAGGTCAGCTGTCCACCGCCCCGGCACAGTAAGCTCAGCGCATGGGCGATATCTTCGATATAGACATCTCCCGGTGTCATCTGCATGGGATCGAATTTTCTGCCGGAATAGGTCGTCATGGTGTTCATAGCTTTTGCTCCTTATTTCTCCGCACGGATCAGATTCTTGTAAAAACGGACTGCTCCGGGCAGACAGTTATACTCAATATTTTCGTTCAATCCATGCATTCCCTTCATCTGCTCCGGTCCATAGATCACCGGTGCAAAACGGATACAGCTCTTACAGATAGGCTGATAGAACTGTGCATCTGTTGCGCCTGTCATAACATAAGGGCTGGAAGGCAGTCCCGGGAAAGTATCTGCGATGGTCTGCTCCACCAGATGGAATGCTTCTCCGTGAATATCCACAGGCGGCGTATAATCATTGGCATGCAGCACTTCGGTCTCCAGACCGTATTTGTCTGCCACTTTTTTGATGATCTCCAGGCTCTCTTTCTCTCCCTGATGGGGAATAAAACGCATGTTGGCACCCACATAAGCCTCCTGGGGCAGCACATTATAGGCATCGGATCCCTTCTGTACCGTAAACGCTATCGTGGTCTTTAACATCGCTCCTGCCTGTGCACTGAGCGATGGCATCACCGCTTTTAATAAGGGGCCAAACAGCCACAGATTTCCAAATACCAGTTTCATTCCAAACCCGGCATAAGGCGCCAGTGCTGTGAACATGGCGGATACCTCCGGCAGCATCTTTTTCCGGAACGGTGAATGCGTCTCCACTTCATTGACGAATGCCGACAATCTGGCGATAGGGGTTCCCTTTACCGGTGTGCTGGCATGGCCGCCGTTGCTCCTTGCGGTAAATTTCACATCCGCCTTGCCTTTTTCAAATACTCCCACCATGGCAAAATTACCGTGGATTCCACCGATGGGCTCCGTGATGATACCACCGCCCTCATCACATACCAGGAACAGTTCAATCCCCCTGCGCTGCAGCTCCGCTACGATCTTCGGTGCACCGTCCCCACCCCACTCTTCCGTACAGGAACTTGCCAGATAGACATCAGTGGGTGGTATGAAGCCCTCTGCCAACAATTCTTCCACTGCCTGGAAAAATGCCATCACAGAGCATTTGGTATCGGACGCACCTCGCCCCCATACCTTTCCTTCCGCAATATCTCCGGAAAAAGGTGCATGGATCCACTCACCCTCCGCCGGCACTACGTCCTGATGGCTCATGAGCAGGATCGGCTTCTCAGAGCTTTTTCCCTTCCAGTAAAATAACAGGTTGCCGTCAATCTCTGTCTTTTCCAGTTTCTCATGTACCAAAGGAAACAATTCCTCCAACACTTTGTGGAACCCCAGGAACTTCTCCACCTCTGCCACATTGGCATGGGAGGTGGTATCATATTGGATCATTTTGGAAAGTTTCTGTGCTAGTACCAGGGATTCCTCCTCCGGTTCCTCTGCCACGTAGGAAGAGGTCTTCCCAGGCATCAGTAAGGTACGGATCACCGCGATCAGTAACAACAATATAATTGCAATGATCACTGCCAGTAAAATGAAACCTATATATTTCATATTTCCTCTTTTCCGGGCGCTTCCTTCTATTACTCACATAACCTGACAGGTTTGGCCCTTTTTCCGTTCATCTGTTTTCTATTCGTATAGCCTTCTGACTATTCATGCCCGGTATTTGCCCTGTCGGGATCAGCTTTTGTCTGTTCCGGGCTCTGCATATTCTTTTTCCGGAACATCAGATATGCCACACCGATGGCAATGGCACCGGACGGAACGATCATAAAGCTGGTGGAGCCGATCAGTGACGGCACCAGAATAAACAGCAGACTCATAAGGATCAGCGGCAATGCGGCGATCTTCATATTTTTGCGGTAATATTTATAAGCCATGGCTCCGAACAGCGCCGGAACCACATTTTCAAAAGCCGGCTGCAATACTTCGCTCTGCAGCACGGGCTGCAGCGGCACCATCAACAACACGCCCAGTGCCAGAACGAGGATTGTCACCAGAGAAGAGGTAGCAATAGAGATTGTGGAAATGATCTCATTCTCCGGGGTTCCTGTCTTCGCTCCTACCATATCTCTCGCATTGACCGCGCAGGGGATCTTCATATTGATCAGGTTACCAGTGATAAATGCCAGGTATCCGCCGCCGGCTCCCAGCATCGGTGTGTAGATCAAAAACTCCGCGATGCTGCTGACCAGCCATACGATTCCCACAGAGAGGAACCCCTTGCCGGCAGCCCCCAGATCCGGATACGCACCTAAAAGCTTACCGATGAGAAACGGTGCTCCCACTAGCATCACCAGCGTAATGATGCTCACAGTCCGCCCGATGACATGTGTTTTCTTTGTATAAATATCCCAGGCAGACTTGTCACCCTGTGTTTGCTGTGTATTTGCATCGACACCGACTGTGCCGGGAGTATTTACACCTGTATTATCTAGTTCGATATTATTTAATTCTAAATTATTTTCCATAATTTTTATTCCTTTCATCTTGGAATATATTGCTCTTCCTAATGATTCAGCTTTCAGCTTCGGACGCTCAATCCTGAATATCTGTTTCAGATTTCAGCTTTTCTGTTTTCCACACAATATCTTTATTTCAACTATTTCATTTGCTTTCCCACATTTCATAGATACTTAAAACTTTTTCAGAAGAGTACTTTACAGTAGCCCCACCAGTACGGCTGCTGTCATGCCGATGATCATGCTTCCGGCAATGGAAAAGCTGTCCACCCAGGCTTTTCCTTTTTTCTCAATGAGGTATACAAATCCTGCCATCACCAGTGCCGATACCGCCATTACCACTAACGGAATGTAATCTCCGTGAAACATAAACAATCCGTTCTCCGATATAAAACCGCCGAGATATCTTCCGATGTAGGTGCTGACCAGTCCGATGAACATGGCAGTCATTGCCATATCTCCGAAGCCCGGCTTGCCGGATTTTTTATTCGAGGTCAGCTTCTGTGTATATTTTTTATTCAGGAAAATGGACAATGTCATGCCCCAGATAATGCAGATACTCATGAGCAGTGCAATCGTGGAAAATGCCTGCGGTGTCATTTCCACAGCAGACAATGTATCCATTCCCACCTGCTCCGCTGCTGCCTGTGCCACCTGGGTCTCATAATGCAGGGCACCGATCACGGATAATCGAAGCCACGGCCAGGGCGTTCCCAGACTTCCCGACAGGGCGATGACACCTAACAGAATCCCCACACTGGGCAACAGGGAAAAAGTCGCACTGGAGATAATCGTACGCTTCATTTTCGTGGTATCCATACCAAGTGCCTGCCCGGCGCAGTAAGCCCTCACCAGAAAAATCACACAGACCACCGCCACAAAAGCAATGATCCCTCCACAGATCAGGTACATCGGTACACTGTTTAACTGACTTAAGATTGACATGTCTCTTCCTCCTTCAGGATCTCTCTGATTTTATCTTCCTGTAAATGCTCTCCGATGACGATCAGCACCTCCTGCCCCACTGCGATTGGCTGCATCGTACGACTGTCCGGTGTAGCATTCAATTCCATCCATTGTCCTGCTCCGTTTTTCACAAAACCCTTGATCCGGAATACTTCTCCGCAGGACTTGTCGGCAAACAGTCTGGGGACTGCCCGTTCCAGAGCCTCCGCTGTAATCTTCTCTTCCATGAAAAATAAAGAGTCGAAGCTCTGCCCATTCTCTAAATCCATCTTGCGGTAACTTTCCAGACGATAACCGCATTTGGATACTTCCTCTAAATCTTCTTTTGTCAGATCCGTGAGATTTTTCTGCAAGATATCCTTCTTGGGGTCGATTCTCCGGTCACAGCGGATCTGTTCCAGTGCCCGGTTGAGATGTGCCACCGTGTCCTCACACTGTTCCCTGGTAGCTGCATCCGCATGGCTCAGGATCACTTTTCCGGCATTGGCAGCCTCCGATGCCAGCAGATAGTCAGCCTGCTCTGAGAGATTTTTCTCCAATCTTGCATCCAGTATGGCGATGACATTGCCGATCTCGTACCACTGGTCCAGCGGCTCCTCCCGAAGTACATCAAAAAACTCATCTACATCATAGATGCCCGACGGCTCCACCAGCACCCTGTCATAACCGCACATCCGCATGGAGATCAGCTTCGTACGGAAACGCCTCCTGTGGCTCTCCGCATCGCATCCTCCGGCGATCATCTCCAGTTCGCACTGATCTCCCCTGAGTTCGTGGAGCATCAGCATATCCACGTTAATAGCACCGAAATCATTTTCCAGAATACCGATATGCAGTCCCTGATCCATGAGATATTCCGCATATTTTTTCAGAAAAGTAGTCTTTCCGGATCCCAGAAAGCCCGTGATCAGATCGATCGTTACCATATATCGTCTTTCCTCTCTGTTTCATTGATTTCTATTACATTGATTTCTGTTTCATTGATTTGCGTAGTGATCACTTCTATAATTCTTTCTCATAACACCAGTAGGCATGACCGAAAAGTTCACATTCCCCTGCCGTGGTAAAATGCAATTTTTCATAAGAGCGTAACGCTTTCACATTGTCCTTTGCCACTAAAATGTGTGCCGCCTTATAACCCTGTGATTTCAATTCCGCCATAGCTTCCTGCAACAGGAGCCTGGCAATGCCGCGATTCTGATATTCTGCCGCCACTCCCAGTCTGGACAGCTCTGCCACCGGGGTAAGGTCCTCTGACCAACAGGACAGTGCCTCCACTTCCGGGTCATCATCTATGGAGATTGTGCCTATTAATCGTCCTCTCGTAACCGGCAACGGTTCCTCTGTCTGCTCTTCCGACAGCCTCACCCCCTGTTCTCTCTCATCAGGTTCCGGCATTCTCTCATACAGACAAAACAATGCATTTCTCGACAGATCAAATTCCACTTCCCGTTCTGTGGGATAATTTTCTGTCCAGACACAATATTCGGTTCCGATCAGAGAACGGTATAATTGCAGGATTTCTTCTGCTTCTTCTCTGCGTGCCCTGCGAAATTCCATATAACAATCCTTCATGCTGTTCCATTCCTTTACTGACTTATCTTTTACGTTTTATAGTTCTCCGCTGCCGCCGCATACAGTACACTTTTTTTCTCCGTGACACAGAATGCAGTCATCAGAGATCACACCCTTGCCATGACAGATACTACAAGACTTACCGCCGCTTCCGCCGCACTGCTGGCAGGTATTTCCACCACTGCCTCCACAATGTCTGCAGCTGGTTCCGCTGGTAGCATCCACACCGCTGCCGCCACATCCGGGACAGGTCTGTCTACCACTGCCTCCACAGGTGCCACAGGTCTCCCACAAGGATCCCCCACAACGCTTACAAGGTGCTGTACCACCCTGGCATTCCTGGCAGATTCCGGTTCCGTCACAGGCACTACATTTTGTCTTCTGTGAAACGTTTGTTGCCGATCCATTACCTGTAATTCCGTTGTCCGGAACTGCATTGTTTTCTCCGCTTTCCGACACATTTCCAGCCTTATCTGAATTATCTGTATTACCTGTATTATCTGTATTACCTGTCTTGCCTGTATTACCTGTATTATCCGGAATAGTATCCCCGGCTCCTGTGTCGGTTCCTTCGATGACGATCGGCGTACCGGCATCCTGCAGCTCCAAGACAGCATCCACACCTTGTTCTTTTAATTCCGTAGTAACTGCAGACGCAATCACCTGTTCCACTGTGTCTGCCTGCCCGGACTCCGTTGATTTTTCCAGATCTATGGTAATATTTTTACCATCTGCCAGATACTCTTTTGTCACTGCCTGCTGTATGATCACAGGCATAGCCTTTTCCACATCCATTCCCGTGAGGTCCGTCTCTGAGAACAGATCTTCCGCATCCTGGTTCAGGCATGCAACCGCCACTACCTTTGACTGCTCATCCAGATATAACCTGAATTCGGGATTGATCGTGATATGCAGCCGGTATGCATAATCCAGCGTTTCCGGATCTGCTGTCTCTGCCTGCGCTTCTGCCGCAGCAATCTGTTCTGTGGCAGCTACAGCGATGTCTGTCTGTACCTGTGCTTCTTCCGCTTCCTGTGCTTTATTACCGCAGCCGGATAACAGCAACAGGCTTATTCCCGTTAACAGCGCCGCTATTTTGATTCTTTGACCGGATAACACTTCTGCCTTGTTTCTCTTTTTCATATCCTACCTCATAGCTTTCTTGCTTCTGTATATCCGCGATGCTTTATCTGTATTTCTACTTTGCTTCATCTACTGCTTTTCATGCTTTATCTGCATTTCTACCGTGGTGTGATCTGACTGCACACATGCGATTTTACGCTTTTGCGGGTATCACCACATTTACACCTTTAATGTTTTCAGATACTCTTTCTGCTCCCGGGTGATCCGGTAGCTTTCCCTCGCCTTCTGTATAGTCTTGTTATGAGTCCAAGGATCCAAGCATTTTTTCTCGATATAGCCAACGGCCGCATCCCATTGCTTTGCCAGCGCTGTAGCGTAGAACCAGGCAATCATCATGTTCACATAATATTCCCCGGAATGTACCGCTGCCGGGATCTCCAGATATTCCACCCGGAAATCCTCATCCAGGAAATGCGTCATCAGCATTTCCATCCCGAAGCGGCAGGTATATGGGTGTTCTGAGGCAGCCCATTCCTTTATTTTTTCTATGAGTTTGTCTTTGTTTTTACGGAACACCTTCGGGGAAAAAATATCGCACACCGCCCAGTTATCCACATAAGGCAGGAAGCGCTCCACTTCTTTTACACAGACTTCGTAATCTTTGATCTCCGCCACCAGCAGCGCATGCAAAATATTTTCATCATAATAAGTGTGCGGCAGCTGCTTCAGAAACTCTACACACTCCGGATCCTTTCCATACTCCTTCGCAAGCTTACGAATAGCGGGAATACGGACGCCGATAATCGTCTCCGCAGGAATCGTCGGGATTAATTTGCTCTGGAAATCACGGTAACCTTTATCTTGCAATTGAAATAATAATTCCTGTGCTTTCATACAATTTTCTCCTCAAAATGCCTGCTTTCTGTTTATTGTACCACATGCATAGAAGATATGCAAAACAGTCATGGATGGAAAATGAGTGTGATACGGCGAGCTTTCGTAACGTAGGGAGCCGTAAAATCCACGCAGAAAGGACTGCCCGCCTCGGACTC
>ERZ1026854.393-NODE-393-length-30694-cov-22.177943_pt1 | contig 30694 bp, 20 predicted proteins | sample MGYA00380157_ERZ1026854 | MGnify/ENA primary metagenome ERZ1026854 (study PRJEB33269, sample SAMEA4719793) | human gut metagenome | biome: human-associated habitat; feature: organic feature; material: feces | place: Cameroon | collected 2013-10 ... | reverse complement strand
TTTGGGGTATAGGTTACGGATAGGTAACGTTCCTCTGTCTCATCTTGTCGTATTCTCGTCTTCGTCTGTCCTCGCTACTTTTAACCAAAAATGAGGAAAGTACTGATAACCAGTAAACTTTCCTCATTCTTCCCTCAAACACTTTTTATATGTACTTTCATCTTTTATCTATATTGCAGGCATTGTGTGTGGCAATAGATAGGCAGTATCATTATGTTCTCTTTCATTTATTGCATACAGCCCTGATGCAGAATCCGTAGGCGCGGTTGGCACTCCATCTGCCGCTAAAGCCAGTGAAGTTGAGGTTGTAGGCTGCAGAGGAATATTCGTCAGACAAAGAGCTTGTCCAATAATAGCCTGTGGAGCCAACGTTGATAGGAGCGTTGCGCCATTGACCGGCAGCAGGAAGGAATATCTCTTTGCCCGAAGGACCAACTATGCGATATCCGTTCACCTCCTTTTGTGCAGTCCATGTCCATGTGCAGTTCTTTGCCAATTCCTCCACCTCGTTGATATTAGGCATGCGCCATTCTCCTTTCCATATTGCTGTTGCAGTATCATATTCTGTGCCAGCTATATCCTTAGGCAAATCTTTGTATGTGCCATTCTCAGCATACACGTAGTTTTCTTCCGTATAGCTGTCCTTTGTTGCTGTCTCGCCCCATGCAAAATAGTTGCCATATTCCTCAGGTGTCGCAGCTCCGATGTTGCATGTAGCCCAAAGCACACTCAGTCCTAAGTCTACATATTCGTGTTCCTCCACAGCATCCTCGAATGTTATGCTGTCGACCGAAGCCACATCTATGCGCAGAGGAGTTCGTCCGTCACGGTAAACCACCATCTGCTTTTCCTGTGCCATAGTAGCCAAAGACAGACACATCAATATAGCTAATAATAAGTTTCTCATATAAAAGATAGAAAACATAGGCTAATCAAGGGTAGGAGAGAAAGCCTACCACTTGACTATGCCTGTGTTGAAGTTAGGGATTAGAAGTTCTTGTGTGGTTTAGCAAATACGTCAGATCCATCTGCATATTCGTCGCCAGCTATGCCAACGCCGGTATTGCCAGTTGTATTCTTATACTTCTTGATATAATCAATACGACTGCGCTTTGTATATACATACTTGAAGTTGTTGGCTGTGGTAATGGCTGTGAAATTATATCCACCATATGTTGCATCCACGAAGTCTGCTAAGATAACGCCCAAACGATTGTTCTTAGAAACAATATAAGGGTTTACCGAAGACATAATAGCTTTAGCATGACCAGATATTGATGATCCATTTGCACCTGCATAGCTGGCGAAATTAAATATCAGACGATGGTCTTTAGAACCAGTTGCATCATCGATATATTTTTTAACCATGCTAACTTTAGCATTATCGCTCTTTACGCCACCTTTCTGTACGAAGTATCCACTTATGCCACTATTATTATCTTCTTTATTTGAACTTTCATAGATATCTTGGTAAGATATAAGGAAGTCGTTAATTTCGTTGCCGTTTGTGCCACGAACTTTAACAGTACGTGCAATATTATCATTCCATGCAACCTTTGCGGCATTATAGATTTGATTATCGCCTTTCAAATCATCACGGTAGATAAAGATAATTTTTCCCTTATAGTCAGCCAACTTTGCACCCTTTGACAATGCTTCCAAAGCATAGCCTCCATCTACGGCAGCCTTTACAAGCTTGTATACATTGTTGCTCCATTTCTTTGTTTTATTATCGTCTGTTGAACCCTCCAAATGAATCGTAGCATATATAAACTCAGTAGGATTCTTTTCAAGATAACTCTTCATGCTTTCGATAGCTTGGGCAAGAGTAACACCTGTACTAAAACTACTATGCTTTATCTCAAGATTATTTGTAGCAGAAGGACGCAAGTCTAAAGCACGTACACCAAGTTCAAGCTGTTCTGCAATGGTCTTGTTTTGAGTTTTAGCTGCAGAAATTGCGGAGCTTGTTGCTGCATCATGTGAGCCAGGCACACTCAGCATAGTATAGAATACATTCTGAGGAATACAAGACATCCATGCGCCCTTGCGAGCTTTGTCAATAGTACCGAAGTTATACTTCTTATAGTAAGGTTTAACGATGCTGCTGATATTATTGTCGGTTGAAGAAATCTTGAAATCTTCTGTTGTATATTCTGTACCTACGCTTGCGCTTGCTTTCTTAGTATAGTATTTACCATTCTTTGTGCGAACAGTAATCTCCACACCATTATTAAGTTTTACAGGCAAGATATAGAAGCGAACCACCTTGTTGCTTGCATCAATACTTGTATAATTGATATTGCCTTTCTCGTCTTCGCTTTCGAAGAAGCTAACTTCCACAACATTGCTACGGCTTGAATAGTTGTAGTCGCAACCACCATCGCCAGTTGTTGTCAGCGCATGCGAGTTACAGTCGTAAGAGAAGTTGGCAGCAATGGTTTTATTGCTCATGTCGCGAAGATAAACAGCTGCAACAGCATCGCCACTTTCCAATACAGTCTTACTAATGTCTACATCAACAACAGATGCAAGAGGTGTAAACGAGAATGAGAGCTGTGTCTCATTATTTGTAGTCTTTACCTCAGCAGCCTTGGTAGTGATATAGTATCCGCCAAAGTTATTGCCGTTGGTAGCCTTTCCCATATTCTCGATGTAGCTTTGCTGAGCAAATATCTGTCCTTTCACCTCAGAACCATTCCAACGACCTACGCCATTAGCCTCGGTAATAGCACGGCGAGGATATATAGCATAGAAGTTGTCGTTGCCATCTGAAGTATGTGCAGCATGACCTTCAGCAACATTAAATGAAGCAGTCTTTCCTTCATCAAAAGTTTTGGTTACGTTGTAGCTATACATCAATGTTCCGTTGCTTATAGATAGTTCGTCGCCAGCAGTCCATGTAGCATTCAAGTTGGCATCCAATCCTGCACGCGAACCTATCTGTGTTCCTGCATCCAAATCTTCTACAGCCTGGTTGTCGTAGTTGCCAACGATGTTGCTCTGCACAGCGCTAACTTCTTTTCCTTCTGTAGGCTCCTGTGCGCCAGGAGTCACTACAATATCATCATTACTACATGCAGCCAATGCCAGCAATGCAGCAGTTCCTAATATATATTTTTTCATCTTTGATGCTTATTAAATATGTTTTCTACAATTCTGAGTCCCAATCAGAGTAAAACTTCACTTTATCCTCGTCCATGCCATCTCCTTTTGTACCTGCACCTTCATAGCCGCCAGTTCCTGTAGTGCCGTCAGATGCTGCGAGTATAGCTTCATTCTCAGTCATTTCCAATACGTTAATGCTTGGCTTAATATATGTTTTTTTCATTTTTTTGTATACCTTTCTTTATTTCTTTATTACTTTCTTACCATTTATAATATAAACACCCTTCTGAGCCTTTGCCACTCTGCGTCCGCTGAGGTCGAAGATTTCAGCCTTATTGTTGTCAGAAGTGATTTCCTTAATGCCTGTAGCTTCGCCGTCGAATACCACCTTGATGAACTGCTTAGCATTTGTAGACTGAGGTTTAATATATGCACGGAATGGTTTCACAGTTGGCTTGGTGTTGTTAACCAAGTAGAATGCTACACGGTCGTCGTGCTTCTGCAATACATAGCTATTCTCAATAGCCTCCATAGCCTTGTAGGTACCTACCAATTGTCCATTCTCGTATGTAGACTTCGTTGCAGCAATAGCTACTTTATTAGCAGTATAAGTGCCTTTAGCGGTAACGATTGTAGGAGTGTTGGCAGCGATAGAAGAAACCTCTGTTGCATGAATATCTTCACCCCAAACAACGTTGTTCTCAAGAGAGTAAGCCTTAGCACCATTTGGCAAAGAGTTTATTGCAAATGGAAGCATGATAGTTCCAAAGCTCTTGTCGGTAGATGCTGCAATAGCTGTCATTTCGTATGTCGCATTTGTTGCTTTAAAGTTCTTTGTTGCAGTAAATGTATGACCATCTGTGAGAACGAGGTTAGCGCAAGTGCCGTTTACAACGATGTTGTTGCCATTGTCGGCAGTAGAGCCTTCTGCAAGATATACTATACCATTAGGGTTGTTGCGAACGATAGTGGCATTTGTGATTTTAGCATTTGTTGCATCTACCACAGGAACCTCGTCTGTTAGAGTGAACTCAGGAGCATCACATGAAGTATAATAATAATGTACATCGCCTACAATCTCGTCTGCAGCTTGTGCATAATATGTAAGTGTGAAGTTGTTGTAGCAAGTCCATGCTTGGCGATTTCCATCATTACCAAGGCGAGTAGGATTCTGTATACCAAACTTCAAAGTTCCTGTGCTTGCACCTTCGTCAGCGTTTACATATACATAAACATCGTTTACATACATATTCTTTGCAAAAGCTTGGTTTGCAGCACCCATGCTGTTAGGATAGTTTTTGCCTTCTGATTGTAAGTTAGGATTCCATCCTTCTGTGTAGGCTTCGTCAGAATACTCTTCAGCAATAGATTTCAGCTGTGTCTTTGCATCGTTGGCATAAACATAAATCTTTCCTCGTGCGCCACCTGCATTCATCACATCGTTGAACAATGTAGCACGTTGGAAAGCATTAACGCTAAGCTTATACAAACCTGGTCTAAGACCATTAACGGTTTCTGCAAAAATATCCAAAGGCTTGCTGACTTGTTCATTCGAAGAACCATGTTGATAGTCTTCTTTTACTGCGCCTTGTGTTCCCTTGATAGCAATCTGCTGAGGATATATGTTTCCTACCTTGAGTGTATTCTCAAGTTCTGCCTTGTTTGAAACTACTATGCTGGCTGCTGTTGCTGCAGCTTTAGCTTGTGAATCTTCGTAAGTCTTAACTACAGCCAAGTGGTCATTAACACTCTCTAAAGTCCAGATATTAGATTTGCCTTGCAGATTACCACCCTCTACAGCATCACCAACAACCTGACCATCGTATGTTGCAAGATACTTTTTGTTTGTTGTATTAAGGAATTTATATCCTCTGTCAACTTTTGAAGCATTAAACTTGCGAATATTGTTATCTTTAGTATCTGTATACATAAAACCATCTAAGCCTAGGTTCAAGTAGCTGTCAAATGGTTTAAGTTCTGTATTGTTTTCAGCATCTGTTTTCACGACAATAGCAATACCATATTCGTCAACAATAGCTTGTGTTCCCCAATTGCCACCACGGCTAAGATATTTCTTATTATCTGTATTGTATAAATAGTATGCGCCATCAAAGATAGCAGGAGTATGCAAAGTGATAGTCTGAGCTGCATTCATGGTGTGACCTGTGTATCCGAATGCTTCTGCAGGAATATTGAGTGTGTAAGTTGTTGAAGTTTCTGTATTTTCAGGCATTACAAATGTAAATGCTTTGTCTGCAAGGTTAACCTTAACAGCTTCTCCATTCAATGTGATAGGTTTATGTTGTTCAAATTTAGCATTTGGATCTGTGGTAATAGCATTTGCAAACGAAACAGTAATAGTCTGACCTTTCTGAACATAGTCTACATCTGTAGAAGCTGTGCCTACTTCGTATGTAAAAGTATTAGCTACAAATGTGATAGTAGCGGCTTCCGAAGCCTTTACATAAAGCTTACCTTTTGCTAAAGCCAATTGAGTAGCTTCGGTGATAGATGTTGTTATTTCAGATGGGAACAACTCGCCATTCTGTGTATAGTATATTGTACCTACAGATGGAGTTATGGTGTAGTCTCCTGCTACAGGCACATCAAAAGCATACCATGTATCAGCAGCTACTTCTGCTGGCGAAGTTGTTGAAGTTGCTCTGCCAGAAACACTTGGGCCATAGTAGTAGAGTTCAACGTTGTCGAAGTTTGCCCAGCTATTTACTGCTGATGCTGTTGAATGGAATCTAATGGTTAAATTACCATCGCTATTCAATTTGTTATATGATTCAAACCATTGCCATCCTTGTCTGCAGGTTTCTTGGTTTGGTGTTACTGTTGCACCTGTTTGATCAATATTACCACCTTTGTCTCCTATTGAATTCAAGGTTGTAACTTCTCCACCACAATCCATTGTAAAAGTTGTTCCTGTTGAAGCCTGACCAGCAGCTCTAACCTTGTATTTTCCAGCAGGTAAGTTGCTTATAGTTTGCGTTACTGTTATATCAAAGCTTGACGCCCACCAATCGCTTGGTTCAAAGATTCCTGCAATACCATCGAAACCTACTAGATTGCCATTTCTCACGAATTTATCGCTTGTTCCAGTCCAACCATTCTTGCCATTAAACCCAGCATTTGCGTTCTGAATCTTGTAAGACAAATTCGCTGGATTATTTTCAGAAGCTTGTTTTATCCAATCAACCTTGCTTCTTGGTATTGCATATAGATAAAAGTTGCCAATGTTGCTGCCTGTTTTGTTTCCTGCAACTTCTTGACCATTTACAAAGTTGGCATCTGTCCAAGGGCCTATATAAACATTGTCGCTTGCAAATGTTGTATTTTTGATATTATATGCTCCGTTATTCAGTTTGAATTCCCATTCTCCCCAACTTTTACTACCTCCTCCGTTGTCGTGAGTACGAACGAATAGGCTTTTTTCCCATTCCGTTTGTATAAACTTACTCGTATTGCCTGCATTTCTAATGAGATAAGAAGAATTACTTTTCTCAAGTGTCCACAGCATAGCAGGGTTCATCTCAGCCTTTTGGCTTGTACGATAAACCATGGTTTTGTATTCTGCTTTTTCACTTTGATTTACACCTTCTTCAAACGATAGCATCAAGTCTTTGTCTTTATCGACAAAGGCAAAATAATAATCACTAAGGGTTAGAGGACTAAGGTCGGTAATTTTTTGCCAACCATTCTCCGTGGTAAGAAGATTCGTATCTGCCCACGAACTTCCTACACCAGCGACGCACAGCACCGCCAGGGATAATAATCTTTTTAGTTTCATAGAATAATTATATATATGTGTTAAGTTAGATAATTCTTAGGTGTTAATTTCCTCTACAAATAAACTCTTATTTAGGTTTGATCATTTAGGTGTTAGAAAACTTGGTGGCAAAGTTAATAAAAAAATAAAAGCATCCAACTTTTTTTGCAAATAATTAGTGTGATATATACCATAAATCGTCTTTTTTAAAGGTCTGGGGGGGGTAAAAAGCATATTTTACTCCTTTTTTCTCTATTTGTTACCCTCTCTTATACTAAATAAATAGTAAATTTGCAACGAAAATCTACGTTTCCATCGTGATAAAACTTAAATAAAATAATAATATTACTAATTAACTTATCCTGAAAATGAAGAAAGTATTACTTATGTCTCTTGCTGCGGCATTCAGCTTTTCAGCTTTCGCACAAGAGGAAGATGTAACACATCTTATTACTAACGCAGGTTTCGATGAGGGCTTAACTTTCACAGACGAAGGTAAACCAACTTCTGAAACTAAAGCAACAGGCGAAACTGGTGAAGGTGCTCGCGTTCTGTTGTCTGCAAATGGTGATTACTATGCCGAACCTACTGATGGTAAAGGTACCAGTGCTACAGGAGACCTCTCTTGGTATGGTTTCCTTGGTGCTCCTAAGGGATGGACTGTTGCTAAAGAATATGCAACAACAAAGCCTTTCTGGAAGTATTTCGGAGTTCTCCCTTATAGCTTGAAAGAGGGTTATCTTGGTGCAGGTCGCGGTAAAGATGGCGCTGCTGCTGAATCAATAACTGTTCCAGCTAAGCCTGAGGCTGATGATACTGACGATAACACAGGTCTCCTATATATGCGTGCAGGATGGAATGGAGCTGTAGCTTATCAGCAGACAGTATCTTTGCCATGCGCTAAATATCGCTTGGAATACTGGACTATCAACTTGAACCCAAATATTGATGAAAGTAAACCTGAATTTGTGGCTTCAGACCTTACAAAGATTATTTGCCGTAAGGATGAATTCTCTGATCCAACAGGTCTTACCAAAACAGAATGGACAAAGCACCAGTTTACCTTTACTCCAACTTCAGATTTTACACTTCAGTTTGGTTATAAGTCAGGTAACATAGGGTCAAACAAAAGCCCTTGGGTTATTATTGATGGTGTAAAGCTTTATAAGGTAGGTGAAGCTACTGTTGAGGAAATCTACACTTCAGATTTGAGCAATCTCTATGATGAATTGACAGAGTTGTCAGAAAAATATGCTGAGTATTCAGGTCTTGTTAGTCAGCTTGATAAAGCTACTGATAATGTTGATAAAGCAATGGCTTCTGGTGATGCTGATCTGATGAAGAAGACTATTGATGAAGTTACAGCACTTAAGGATTCTATCATTAAGACTGCTGATCTTGTACCTTCAGTCATTGCTGCATACAACAAGGCTACAGCTGCTGTAAAGAAAGCTTATCCAGGTCTCGCTGCTCTACAGACTGTTCTTGCAAAGTACGACCAGACTGTAAATAATGGTAAGTGGGAAGATATCGTTGCTTACGCTACAGAGCTAAAGCAGGCTTATCTTACTTATATGTTGAGCCAGGTTGCTTCTGCTGACGCTCCTGCTGACTATACATTCCTTGTACAGAGCCCATTGTTCGTTAAGGAAGGCTCAGAGCCAACTATCGAGGATGGCGTATTCACATACCCTAATCAGGATACTTTCGAGGCTGGTAAGGCACCTGAAGTTGCAACATCTGAGGGTTGGACCAAGACAGGTACATGTACTGATGGCGACCAGCGTTTGAACTACGCTCAGGGTCGTATCTGCTGGAACGCATGGAAGAATAATGTCGATGGCAAGACACTTGAGGTTTCTCAGGTTATCAAGAATTTGCCTAACGGATACTATAAGGTTAGCGGCGATTTGATTACACAGGATGGCTTCGTAAACGATCAGCACGTATTCGCAACAAGCTCATTGCAGTCAAGCAACTCAGAGGCTTTGACAGCAGGTTTGTGGAATGACAACAACGCTGGAACTTGGACAACTCTTACATCTGACAAGATACTCGTTCACGATGGTGAAATCACTATCGGTGCTTCTGGTACACTTGCTAATAAAAACCAGACTGGTTGGTTCTGCGCAACAAACTTCCAGCTCCTATACCTCGGTGCTGCTACACAGGAAGAAATCAAGGCTGCTCTCGCTGCTAAGGCAGAGAATGCTAAGGCTCTCGTAGCTGCTATGCACTTCGGTGTAGATAAGGCTGCTGCTAACGACAGCATCGCTGAATATACAACTTCTGGCGAACTCGTTAAGCTCAACGCTGCTATCAAGCTCGCTAAGACCTCTGAGGCTAAGTACGAGGAAATCAATGCAGAGGGTAAGACTATTCCTACTGTTGCCGTTGCTGTTACAGATGGTACATACGGCGAGGCTACTGAAATTGCCAAGTCAGCTTACGACAACACATTGGCTTACATCAACAATGGTTCTTACAACAAGGTTGACAGCGTCATCAACATCTTGAAGGCTTATGTCAACAACTATGTTCCTGTTTACAACACTGCAGACGAAGCATTGAAGGCTCTCACATCTGCTTCTGCTAAGGAAGTTCTTACTTCCGTTATGACTGAACAGAAGAAGGCGCTCACATCTTCTCTACAGTCAGAGGATTATGTTAAGGCTGCTATCGTTCAGCTTACTGCTGCTACTGCTACTGCAAATGCACAGGAAGCTTATGAGAAGAATCCTAACGCTACCGACTACACAGGCTTTATCATCAACGCTAAGTCTGCAGCTACCGATGGATGGAATGTTATCAAGGGCAACGGCGATGGTCCTCTAAAGAAGGGACAGTACTTCACAGACGATGCTAACCGTACATACTTCGACTCATGGAACGGTACAGCAGGTAAGAACAACTTCTACATGGATCAGGCTATCGAAGGTCTGCCAAACGGAACATATACTCTTGCTGCCAACGTACGTACATCTGCAGAGGGTGCATTCCTCTTCGCATCTACAGGTGCTGAGGCTGCCGACACTACATGGATGGAAATCCCTGTTCAGACCTACACTTACTTCGATGAGACAGCAGGTAAGGACAGTACAGTAAACGCTTTGGACAAGTATGGTAAGCTTTGGGAAGAGGCTAAGGCTAAGATCGATGGTGGTTTGAGCGATACAGACCCTAACTACGCTACATACTCTGCTACATACAACGCAAATGGTTCTAATGGTCGTGGTTGGATGAACCTTCAGATTCCTAACATCGAGGTTACAAACCATGCTCTTACAATCGGTGTAACTTGCGACTCTACAAAGACCAATAAGCCTTCTAAGGTTACATGGTTCTCAGCAACCGACTTCACCCTCACCCTCGTAAAGGCTGGTGACAACGCAGGTTGGAATGGTCCTGCAACAGGTATCTCAGAGATTCAGACCGAGGCTCTTAAGGCAGACGCTATCTACAACATCAACGGACAGCGCATCGCTAACATGAACAAGCAGGGTCTCTACATCGTTGTTCGCAACGGTAAGGCCGTTAAGGTTCTTAAGAAGTAATCGTAGATTTCTTTAATATTATGAAAGGGGAATCGCCGTAAGGTGGTTCCTCTTTTTTTATTACTACACCTTATTATATATAAAAAAGGTGCCGGCTCACCAGACATCGGAAATAATCACCAAAATGGGTATCTAATGATACTTTGCAAAGTATTACGTGATACTTTGCAAAGTATCACGTATTACTTGCCCAAGTATCACGTAATACTTTTTTCGCTATCTTTTTTGTGTTTTTTCCCTGATTTCGCTAGACACTTTTTTGATTAACAAACTATTTCTATAGACAGTATCACAAGAACCATACTGGAATTGTAGACACTGGGGGCATTCGGGAATAAAAAAGAAAACTTCGTATTTCTTTTGTTATTCCACTCATTTGCATTATCTTTGCAAAAGATGATGCTTATAGAGCATTTAAAACCTAATAGATAATACAATGATTACCAATTACGAACTACGTTATGCAGCACATCCAGTAGATGCGAAATCTTATGATACAACACGCTTGCGCAAGGATTTCCTTATAGAAAATCTCTTTGTTAAAGATGAGGTAAATATGGTATACTCTATGTACGACCGTATGGTTGTAGGTGGTGCTATGCCTGTAGATGAGGCTTTGCTTCTTGAAGCCATAGATCCGTTAAAAGCTCCATATTTTACTACACGTCGTGAAGTCGGCATCTTCAATGTAGGTGGCGGCAATGCTATCGTGAAGGTTGGCGATGAAACATTCTCGCTCGCTTTCAAAGAGGCTTTGTATATTGGAAGTGGTGACAGAAACGTTGTCTTCGAAAGCGAAGATAAGGCAAATCCTGCAAAACTATATTTCAATAGTGCTGTGGCTCATACTTCATATCCTTGTAAGAAAATCACTAAGGCTGATGCTGTAAGCGTTAAGATGGGAGTATTGGAGACTTCTAACGAACGCACTATCAATAAGATGATAGTAAACCAGGTGTTGCCAACATGTCAGCTACAGATGGGAATGACCGAACTTGCACCAGGCTCTGTATGGAACACAATGCCTGCGCATGTTCATAGCCGTCGTATGGAGGCATATTTCTATTTCGATATGCCTGAAGACCAAGCAGTCTGTCATTTCATGGGCGAGCCACAAGAAACACGCCATATTTGGATGAAGACCAACGAGGCTGTGCTTTCGCCTGAATGGAGCATCCACTCTGCTGCAGCTACACATAACTATACTTTTATTTGGGGTATGGGAGGCGAAAACCTTGATTATGGCGACCAAGATTTCTTCGCTATCACAGACTTGAAATAAAAGACCTAAAAATGCCGTTTTTGGATTAACTTAAATATATAACAATGACAAGTTTAAAAGATTTTTCACTTGAGGGCAAGAATGCCTGGATTACAGGTGCCTCTTATGGTATCGGTTTCAACATTGCGTCAGCTTTCGCTGCTGCAGGTATCAAGACAATCATCTTCAACGACATCAAGCAGGAGCTCGTTGACCGTGGTCTCGCAGCTTACAAAGAAGCTGGTATCGAGAATGTAAAGGGTTACGTTTGTGACGTTACAAACGAGAATCAGGTTGCTGAACTCGTTAAGACTATCCACGAGGAAGTTGGTCAGATCGATATCTTGGTAAACAACGCCGGTATCATCAAGCGTATTCCTATGCACGAGATGAAGCGTGCTGAATTCCAGCAGGTTATCGATATCGACCTCGTTGGTCCATTCATCTGCTCAAGCGCTGTTATCCCTGAGATGATGGAGCGTCGTGAGGGTAAGATTATCAACATCTGCTCTATGATGAGTGAGCTCGGTCGTGAGACTGTTTCTGCATACGCAGCTGCTAAGGGTGGTTTGAAGATGCTTACTCGCAACATCTGCTCTGAGTATGGTGAGTACAACATCCAGTGTAATGGTATTGGCCCTGGCTATATCGCAACTCCTCAGACAGCTCCTCTTCGTGAGCGTCAGGCTGACGGTAGCCGTCACCCATTCGATAGCTTTATTTGCGCTAAGACTCCAGCTGGTCGTTGGCTCGATCCTTCTGAGCTTGGTGGTCCTGCAGTATTCTTGGCTTCTAAGGCTTCTGATGCTGTCAATGGTCACGTATTGTATGTTGATGGTGGTATCCTCGCATACATCGGTAAGCAGCCAAAGTAATAAACGCTTAAATATAGCAAACAAAAAAAGGACATGTCATTGCGACATGTCCTTTTTATTTTAAGTAAAAAAAGTTGCGGAATTATTAGAGGGCGTTAGCCAATTCTGCACCAGCCTTGAACTTAGCAACCTTCTTTGCCTCAATAGTGATAGTCTCCTTTGTTCTTGGGTTGATACCCTGACGAGCTGGACGCTCTGTTACAGCGAATGTACCAAAACCTACGAGCTGTACCTTATCACCTGCTACGAGTGCGTTCTTGATAGCCTCAGTTGTTGCATCCAAAGCCTTCTTTGCATCAGCCTTGCTAATACCTGCAGAAGCTGCGATGCTGTCGATTAATTCAGTCTTGTTCATAATTTTGTAAATGTAAAATTGATAATTATTTGGTTTGTTCTATATTCTGCTGACAAATATAGTTTATTCTTTTCATAAATCAAACAAAAATCTAAAAAAAATGATATAATTAGATATAAATAATGAATTTTTGCCTTAAAAGGCTTATAAATGTGTTGAATAACAGAGTTTTTTAGTACTTTTGCAGCCATAAAATAAAAAACATCATTTAGCAATTGAATTTATAAGTTTATGCGCAATATACCAACAATAACAAAGAATCTTCTCATCATCAACATATTAGCGTTTCTCGCTATGTATGTTTTGAAAGGAGCTATGGGCGTAGACCTTAACAATCTGTTGGGCCTGCATTTCTTTATGGCTTCCGACTTCCAAGTATACCAGCTCGTGACATACATGTTTATGCATGCCAACTTTGAGCACATTTTGTTCAATATGTTTGCATTGTGGATGTTTGGTTGTGTGGTTGAGAATGTATGGGGACCAAAAAAGTTCCTTTTTTATTACATTTTCTGTGGAGTCGGTGCTGGAATGCTGCAAGAGATAGCACAATTCTTCTCTGTATATTTAGAGTTCAATGCTCAGCAGCCAATGGGAGTGTTTGAGGCATTTGGATGGATGTCTAAATTGTCGCATCAGCTTAATGGACTCACCACGGTAGGAGCTTCTGGAGCCATATATTCTATATTGTTGGCTTTCGGTATGCTTTTCCCTGAAGAGCGTATATTTATCTTCCCATTGCCTATTCCTATCAAAGCAAAATGGTTTGTGATAGGATATGCTGGTATTGAATTGTTCTCTGCCCTTGCCACACCTGGCGACCATGTTGCCCACCTTGCCCACCTTGGAGGTATGATATTCGGTTTCTTCCTCATTAGATATTGGAGAAAGCAATCGAATGGAGGTGGTAGATATAATATCAATAATGGTTCAAGCTTCTTTGATAATATGCGCACAAAGTGGGAGGCGCATAATCAGAAGAAGGCAGAAAATAATAGTGGCTCCAATTATACAGGCAATAGCGACTGGGACTATAATGCACGTCAAAGAGCTAAGCAGGAAGAGGTAGACCGCATCTTGGACAAAGTGAGAAAAAGCGGCTATGAGAGCCTAACAAAAGAAGAGAAAAACACTCTTTTTGAGCAGAAAAGAAAATAATGATTAGTAAACTCAAGAATATGATATTTCAGATGATGGCAGGAGCAAATGTTGCTACTGTCATCATCATGCTATTAATAGGCTATAGCGACAGAGTGAACCCTCAGTCGTTCCACCTGTTTGCTAATGCAGGCTTGGCATATCCTATCTTCCTTATTTTTAATCTTTTATTCCTTATCTTTTGGTGTTTCGTAAAGATTAGATGGGTGGTAATTCCGCTACTTGGCTTTGTGTTCGGATTCCTTCCCACTCGCAACTATTGTCCTATAAATCTTACCGACGATACTGCAAAGTCTAATCTTAAAGTGTTGTCGTATAATGTCTGGGGCTTTGGCTATTTTGGTCACGGCGACGATGATTATTCTATTCCTGCATATATTGCCGAACAGGGTGCAGATATCGTATGTTTGCAAGAGGCTGGTGAAGCTTCACTTGCCAATAAGGAAATACAAGACACCATTTTCCCTCTTTATCAATATCGCGACACATTGAAGAAAGAAAATAGTGGCGACGTGTTGGCTTTCTATAGCAAATACCCTATCTTGAAGAAAGAACGCATACCATTTGAATCGAGAGGAAATATTGCTGGTGCGGTATGGCTCAATGTCGATGGCGATACCATTATCGTTGTTAATGCCCATTTCGAGACTACAGGTCTTGATGCCGATGATAAAGCTCATTTCAAACACATGGTAAAGGGTGATTATGCCACAGATAGCGTGGAGACAACATCCAAGCTGCTATACACCAAACTCAAGGAAGCTACCCTTAAGCGAGCACCACAGGCGGAAGCTGTGGCAGAGTTTATTGCCAAGCATCGTGGTACCACAATAATCTGTTGTGGCGACTTTAATGATGGCCCTAACTCTTATACCCATCAGACTATTGCTAACAAGCTCACCGACTGCTATGTAACTGCAGGAAATGGCCCTGGCATCAGCTACCACAAAGGCGGCTTCTATGTGAGAATAGATAACATTTTCTGTTCCACAGATTTAGAGCCGTTGAAATGTATTGTAGACAACAAAATTGCCACAAGCGACCATTATCCTATCATTTGCTGGCTAAAAAAGGGGTGAAATGCTTAAAAAATGAATAATAAACAGGGAATAATTTTCCAAAGTGTGAAAAAAATATTATCTTTGCACGTCTTATAGTGTTTTTTAACAGAGGCATACTGTATCAAACTACACCAAGACACGCTTAAACAGAAACAAAAATCATAAATAAATAAACAACAATCAAAATGCAAAACAAAGGAATTGTAATTGTAACAGCCGTCTTATTGACGCTTGCAAGCATCTTCTATTTGTCTTTCTCTGCTGCCACTTACTACTATGACAGCGAGGCTGCTAAGATTAAGGACCCTATCGCACAGCAGGACTATAAGGACTCTGTGAAGTATTTGGGTATCTACTCTTACCAGAAGTGCTTGGAAACTAAGATCGGTCTTGGACTTGACCTCAAGGGCGGTATGAACGTCATCCTTGAGATTTCCGTTCCAGACGTAGTAGAAACATTGGCAGACCACAAGACTGACGTGGCTTTCACAAAAGCTATGGAGCAGGCAAGAGCCGAAGAGGAGAAGAGCCAGGATGATTTCATCACTCTTTTCATCAACGCTTACCACAAGAATGCTCCTGGTCACAAGTTGGCTGAAATCTTCGCTACTCAGCAGCTTCAGGGCAAAGTAAGCCCACAGAGCTCTGATTCAGAAGTTGAGAAGGCTCTCCGTACAGAGGTTGCTGCTGCTATCGACAACTCATTCAACGTTGTTCGTACTCGTATCGACAAGTTCGGTGTTGTACAGCCTAACATCCAGAAGCTCGAAGGTCAGGAAGGCCGTATCATGGTAGAAATGCCTGGTATCAGCGAGCCTGAGCGTATGCGTAAGCTCCTTCAGGGTAGCGCAAACCTCGAATTCTGGGAGACATACAATGCTCAGGAAATTATCCCTTATCTCGTTCAGCTCGACAGCCAGTTGGCTAATGGTGGCGAGGGAGAGACTAAGGCTGATACTACTGCAGCTGCTAAGGCTGACACTACAGCTGCCGTAAAGGAGGCTCCAAAGAGCAAGTTCCAGATTAAGAAAGATACAAAGAAGGCTGATGTAAAGGCTACTCCAGAGGCTCAGCTCGCAGCGGCTAAGAAGCAGCATCCTTTGCTCGCTATGCTTCAGACCACTAACGGCAACTCACTTGCCCTCGTAGGTTATGCAAGCGTTCGCGATACAGCAGCTATCAATAAGCTCATCTACTCTAAGCTTGCTAAGCAGGTTCTTCCTTCTGACGTTAAGCTTCTTTGGGGTGCTAAGCCTGCTGATGGACTTTCTGTAAAGAACATCTTCGAGCTCTACGCTTTGAAGGTTACAACAACTACAGGTCGTGCTCCTCTCGAGGGTGATGTTATCACCGACGCTAAGGACCAGTTTGATCAGGTTACAGGTCAGCCACAGGTTAGCATGAGCATGAATACTGATGGTGCTCGTCGTTGGGCAGCCCTCACAAAGGCTAATATCGATAAGGCTATCGCTATCGTTCTCGACGGTGTTGTTTACTCAGCTCCTCGTGTAAATGGTGAGATTACTGGTGGACAGTCTTCTATCACAGGAAGCTTCACCATCGAAGATACTAAGGACTTGGCTAACACCTTGAAGTCTGGTCGTATGCCAGCACCTGCACGTATCGTACAGGAAGAGGTTGTAGGTCCTACCCTCGGTGCTCAGTCTATCCAGCAGGGTGTTATCTCATTCGTTATTGCCTTCATCGTATTGATGGTTTACATGGTTCTCATGTATAGCTTCGTACCAGGTATGTTGGCAAACTGTGCACTTCTCGTCAACCTCTTCTTCACCCTCGGTATTCTTACCTCGTTCCAGGCAGCGCTTACCATGAGTGGTATTGCCGGTATGGTATTGTCGTTGGGTACTGCGGTCGACGCTAACGTGCTTATCTATGAGCGTACTAAGGAAGAGCTTAAGGCTGGTAAGGGAATCAAGGATGCCGTAGCAGCTGGTTACAGCAATGCCTTCTCTGCTATCTTCGACTCTAACTTCACATCATTGCTTACAGGTATCATCCTCTATGCATTTGGTACAGGTCCTATCCGTGGTTTCGCTACCACATGGATGATTGGTATCGTTTGCTCATTCTTCAGTGCTGTTTACCTCACACGCCTTGTATGGGAAAAGAAGCTCGGCAAAGACAAGTGGCTTAAGGAGACTTTCACAACTCCATTCTCACGCAACTTGATGCAGGGTACTAAGTATAAGTTCATGGCTATGTACAAGAAGACATTCACTATAGCTATCGCAGCTGTAGTAATCTTCATCGTAAGCTTCTTCGTACGTGGTTTGGCACAGAGCATTGACTTTACTGGTGGTCGTAACTATGTAGTACAGTTCGAGAAGAGCGTACAGCCTGAGGATGTACGTGGCATCATTGCTGAGGCTTTCCCTGATTGTACAACAGGTGCTCTCTCACTTGGTACTGACAACAAGACTATCCGTATCTCTACCAACTATAAGATTGAATCTAACAATCCTGCTGTTGACGACGAGGCAGAGACAATCCTCTACAATGCTTTGAAGAAGGCTAACCTCGTTTCTCAGAAGAGTGTTAAGGTCTTCAAGAACCCAGACTTCCGTCATGGTGGTTCTATCATCAGTAGTTCTAAGGTAGGTCCTTCTGTAGCTAAGGATATCACAAATGGTGCTATCATCAGCGTCATCATCGCTTTGGTTGCAATCTTCCTCTACATCCTCGTACGTTTCCGCAACGTGGCCTTCTCTATCGGTTCTACCGTAGCTTTGGCATTGGATGCATTGGTAGTAATAGGTTTGTTCTCACTCCTCCAGGGTGTTCTTCCATTCTCTCTCGAGGTTGACCAGACATTCATCGGAGCTATCCTTACCGTTATCGGTTACTCTATCAACGATAAGGTGGTTGTATTCGACCGTATTCGTGAGAACCTCCGTCTACATCCTAAGCAGGATATTCAGAATGTATTCAACGACTCTATCAACCAGACTCTTGCACGTACCATCAATACATCTCTCTCTACATTGATCGTATTGTTGTGCATCCTCTTCCTTGGTGGTAAGAGCATCCAGCCATTCGCATTTGCGATGACATTGGGTGTAGTATTCGGTACCTTGAGTTCTATCTTCATCGCTTCTCCTATTGCTTACCTCGTAATGGGTCGTAAGATTAAGGAAGAAGTGGCAGAAGCATAATTAGACACCTTATTATATATATAGGGTTTACACCTTATTATATATATACATATAAAGGGTCGCAGCGCACGAGCGTTGCGACCCTTTTATTGTGTTATCAGAAATGATCGTCTTGCAAGACAAATATCATTGTCCTGTCTGTACTTTCTTTGTTAGTTCTTCGGTAACGGCAGTATACAATCTTTCCATTACCACAGGCTTTGTAAGGAACTGGTTAGCTCCCATCGAAAAGCCCTTGGTGATGTCGTCGTTAAAGTTCATTCCCGAAAGTATTATCAGTGGGAATTGTTCTTTATCTTTAGCGTTGATTTTGAATTCGTCGTTACAGCATCCTTTTCTCACGCTTTCTATTACCTGATAGCCATCAATCTCAGGCATCATCAAGTCTACGATAGCTAAATCGAAGGCATCTGGTGTGTCTTGTGTCTCTTGTATTAACTGCAGAGCCTCGCGACCATTGTGAGCCTTTGATATTTGAAACTCGTATGGTCGGAGCATCTTCTCAAGCAGAATCAAGTTTAATGGTATATCATCAACCAAAAGCAATTTAAAATTGTTTGTATCAATTCCTGCAATTTGTTTCATAATATATATGGTTTAGTTATTTATTCATTATTATTTTTATTCCATAGGATAATCGGTATATCGATTTCTGTCGTTTATCTTGTCTGTACCATCTGTTTTGGTATCAGTGATATATTCTTTTGCGCCTTTTCTTTCGTCGAGGATATTTTCACCATCATTCTTTAGTTGTTCGTGATAATATTCCTCATAGTCGGATAAATCTATCGAAGGTCTTACCACATGCGTATCAAAGATTATCTGTGCTACTCCCGAAGGGTATATATTACCGAATATTCGGATGATATGGCGTGCCAGTCCTATGTTTTTATCTGAATGATATATGAACCTAAGCGCCGCCTCTTCGCCAGGTGGTATCATATCGACATTAGCTTTGTCTACTTCTATAGTAGGCACCGCAGGCTGTATATCGCTTATCATGAGCATGTCTTTGCCTATGTTGCGAACCACATACACCATTTCTAAATCGTCGCCAAGGATGGTTGCTGGATAATGGCGTATTGAGTCGTCTATCTGTATAGCCGTAGGTTCAAGTCTCTTGTGGCATGATGTTAGCGACAATATTCCTACCATCAGCACTACCGCAATACCGATGCTGTTTCGTGCTATATTCTTTGCCTTTATTTCCATAGTTTCAAATATTCGTCAATAGTATGTCCCACCTCATCACGGTTTCTCATACCTTTTATTTCACTATGTCCTTTTAGTATCTCCTTCATCTCGTTTGCCATCTCCTCGTCTTTTGTCAGGAGTCCACAACGATACATCTCAAGCTGTGTATATGCAAGCGATGTTAGCAATATGTTTAGTCGTTTGCGTTCGTCGCCCATTGTCTGCTTGCTTGCAGCATCGAGCTTTCTGCGAAAGTCAACAAACTCGTCTACGTTGAGATATGCTTCGCACATTTCTTTCATGGTGCCATATAGTGGTAGCTCATGGTTGGTTTTCTTGGTGCGTTGCTCCAATGCCCAATAATATTTTGTTAATATTGGTGCGGTGATAGGATAGTGCTCCTTGAAATAGTTGCTAATGGCGTCATGAACGTTTATATCAGGATTATCCATCATCATAGCCAATACATGCGTTTGCATATCGTCGAAGGCAGAATAGTCGTCACCGCTACCATTGAAGAATACGCCCAACACTCCAAGTTGGCTATATAGTTGCAATCGTGATTGCATAGAGAGCAAACAAGGAAATGGCGACAGATAGTCGTCAAAGTTGCGCTCATAGTCCCACACATATATTCGTTGGCATTTCTCTTTCCATGCCTTTACCATTGTCTGAAACTCCTTATATCCTCTGCTCTTACTAAAGTCTACCTGTACAGGTAGTGGGAAACTTGATATAAATACGCCCACATTCTCAGGTAGGGTAGTGGTAGGAGCCTGCTTTGTGGTATGATAAGCTGAGGTGAAGAAATGATGACGCGGAAACTCCTTTGCGAGCTTTGTTACGAATGCTGTCACAGCAGGAGTGGCATTATCAGCAGTGTTGCCCTTTGCTTTACATTTCTTACAAGTGCAAGCCATCTTGTTGTCCATTGGCATTATGCTTATGCGTTCGCTGTAGTTATCATTGCCATATCCGTATTGGTCGATGATATAGTTGCGCACCACATCATATAGTGCGTTGCTTGAGAAGCATAGCTGTTTGGTATTCTTCTTGCCGTCTATGGTGGCATACATCTCGTCTTTAATCTCGTCTTTTATCACCTTCACGAGGTTGTGCCCCCATAATCCCCAGTCGTAGTCTGGATGGTTTGTGTGCATAGCTTCCTGCACCTCCTTCGTGTTTGAAGGTGTGTATAGTCCATGATATTCCGATAGTGGCAGCTCCACGATAGTTTGTGCTGTGCTCGTACAGCCACCTATGATTAGAGCTGTTGCGAGAGCTGCCATTCCTTTAGAAATGTATCGTAACATATGCATCTAAATATAAATAGTTCTTACTTTTGCCACCCTTTTTCACCAGCATAGTATCTTCTCCAAACATTTTCATCTCTTTGGTAGAAATTGCCATGTTGTACCATGTGCCCGATATGCCAAAGTCTATCATGGAGTTTATTACATATAGTCCACCACAGCCCAACATGGTGTTTAGCTGGTTAAACTTCACAGGCATGGAGTTGTCTATCAGCGATAATTCTGGTGCATTACCCACACTTCCAGTTACAAAGAAGTTAGAGCGGTTGCCCTCTATAGGGAAGCATCTTGCCGTAACACCGCCATTCACAAATAGCTTATTACTGAGTAGTTCAGTATCTTTGCCTGTCATAAAGAATGCTCGAACATCTGCCCCCAAACTAAAAGGTTCGATATCCTTTGTAGCGCCAATGCCTGCACCAATCAGCGATGTCTTGTTGTTCTGACCTATCAAGCGGTATGATATATCAGCCCTTCCTGTCCAGTCGTTGTCAAACTCATAGTTACCACCAATACCTAATTTAATTCTTGGTAAGAACCTTGTTGCCACACCTGCCGAGATGCTTGATGTGAATCGCTCGTCCCATTTGTGTTGCCATTCTCCAACCATCTGTATGCCACTACCGCCTTCTGCTTCTGTAGAGTCTGTTGCTGTAGTCAAACCATCTCTACCTACATATACCATGCTCAGAGTATAGGTGTTGTTCTTAAGTATTCGTGAATACGACACTGTGGCTTGCGATGTGATATTATCCTCGCTTGATGGTCGTGCTCTCTGATAGTCTATGGTGACAAGATTCTTAAGCAAATGGCGTTTCAGTGCCTCCATGCGAAGATAGTATTCATGTATCTCGCCATATGTAGGGTGATATAGCTTGTAGGTGTCGATAGCCTTCTCCCATTCCTTCATCTTCTCGTATACCATCGACTTTGCCAATATCAATGATTGGCTTTTAGGATTATATTCCAATCCTTCGTCGATAAGTTTCAGCGCAGCTTCATATCCCGAAGCGTTAGCATAGTTCATTGCCAACTCCTCGCAACAGCCTGCATAAGCTTTTACCATTGCTGTGTCGCCAATGTAGGTGTCTACCATATCGTGCAACATCTCGTAGGCTTTAGCATAGTTGCCTTCTGCAGCTGTTAGCTGAGCATCCTTTAGTAGGAAGAAAGGATTGTCGGGATAAAGCCTCTTTCCTTTTTCCACCAGCTCACGAGCCTTATCGTTGTTTTTAAGTACCAGTTCTGTAGAAATTGCCATACTCAGGATGTCGGCAGACGGATGCCCCTTATCGAGCACCTTCTGTATCTCCTCTTGAGCCTTATGCATCATACCATTGCTTATAAGCTGTTTGATATACGGCATCATTATTTCCTCATATAGTTCAGCCGTCATCTCCTGATTGTTGCTAATCTTGTCGAGCTGCATCAGCGCCTTTTGACGGTAGCCAGCATTCACATAGCATGTGAAGAGCCTACGTTCTATAGCATCTTTGGTTTCGCTATCCACCTTGTATGCCTCCAGTCTCTCCAACAATGTTGCAGCCTCGCCCCATTGCTGTAAGTCCATCATGTGGCGCACCTCCTCCATGCGTATAGAGCATAGTTCCTCGCTTGCATCCTCATTGTCAGGCCATCTTGAGTGAATCTTCTCCAACATCGCTGTTGCAGCTCTTGTATTACCCAAACGTCGCTGCACAACATACTCCCTATACATCAAGTTTTGAGAGTCGCCACGTCTGCGGCGAGCCTCACGGATATACATCAAAGCATCATCAAGATATCCACGTGACATAGATGTATTGAGCAGATATGTCAGAGCCTCCTCAGAATGTTCTTTCTCATACAGTCTGCCATAGGCTGTATAAGGATCGTTTTGTGCAGCTATGCGTGCTTGTTCTCTCTCAAGGTTGCTTCTTAGTCCATTCAATTTACCATAGCTTGGAGCAAGTGCAGGGATAGTGCTTTGCACCGTCCTTACATACGATAAAGCCTCACCATATCTTGACATGTCACCAAGTATCGATGCTTTCTTTTCTACAAAAGGGTAGGGATAAGTCACCACGGTAGCAGCATGGCCAGCCACATCCAGTGCTTCTTCCATACGTCCCGATTGTATCAGCAAATTGCATAAAGCCATCTGGAATTCAGCATCCTTTGGAACCAATTTTATTAGTTCTCTCAGCATCTCTTCCTGTCCTGCAATATTCCTCTTTTCTCTGAATTTGCGATATCGTGCTTCATAGTCGCCTGCAATTTCGCGTCTCACCTCCTCTCGATCAGGATATATCTCACCTAATCGCTTCAGCATTTTTGTTGCCTCTATATTATTTCCTTGCAGCCTGTATAGCTCTATTTTCTTTCGCCATAGATTGTATTCATATGGTGCCAACTCAAGTAGTTGGTTGCAATAAACAATAGCCGAGCTGTAGTGGTGTGTCATCTCCTCCACCTTCATCAGCATCTGCAATGTCTGTGGATTCTTGTTATCGTCGCGCAATGAACGTATAAGGAAATAGCGAGCCTTATCATATTTCTTATAGTGCAACCAATATGAGCCCATAAGCTCGTTTAGTGACCAAACAGTTTCGTATTTGCTAAGTCCTTCGTCAAGCAACTTCTTACCTGAGCCCCAAAGTCCTTGTTTGAATAGATGGCGCACAGTATAGTCATAATATCCGGGCGTACCTTTCTTAGTAGGCGTATAATTGTCATTACGCCTACTATTCTTTTGGTCTTGCGCCAACATTGGCTGAACCATCAAGCCCAGCATCAATATTATGCACCATCTATATATCAAAGCAATTCTCATGTTTCGTCTTTCTTTTACTTTCCTATGCAGCTCCCGTCTTTGGAGTTGCTGCAGAGTTAGCACGCTTCATACCCGTACGCTCCATAGATTTCCATACAGCCTTTTGGCGAGTTATGAACTTAATATATCCTACAACAGAGCATACTACGATTATCGGATGATATACTATAGGCTCCAATGCTGCTGCCACCAGCAGTTTCAGATAGCTTCTGATGCTGGTGTATGATGTTCCCAAGATGAAATCGTAGAACACCACAAAGGTAGAGAGCATAAAGCTGAAAGTATATATCGCAAAGAATGTTACAAAGAATGTGTCCCAGTTTATACCATCTGTAAAGATGAGGTATATCATGAACAACAAACCTGAAATCTCGATGACAGGAGCCATAAACTCAAAGAGAAAGGTGTATACCATCGTGATGAGTCCCAATCTTTTATATTTTCTATTCAGTATTAGGCGGCGATGTTCCCACATCAGCTGTATCAATCCTCGTCCCCAGCGCACACGCTGACGATAGAGCATTCGTAGATTTGATGGTCCTTCAGTCCAACAGCAGTTGTGTGGTATCTGAACAACTTTATATTTGCGTTTGAAATCGCAGCAATATGCTATAATTCGTGTCAGCATATCCATATCCTCGGCAAATGATGTGCTACTATAGCCACCAGCATCTCTAACCACCTCTGTAGAGAACAAACCGTAACCTCCCGACACATTGTTCATGGCGTTTATCTTACTCCATCCCATCTTTCCCACAAGGAATGAGCGCTTATACTCCAAATCCTGGAACAAAGGTATTGGACGGCTTGAAGGTCGTATGTCTACCAACTCTCCATTGTCGATGGTAGAACCATTACTCATCGACATGGTTCCTGATACGGCAATAATGCTTTCGTCGGTAATCACAGGGAACACGCATTGGTACATAGCGTCTTTCGACAAAATACAGTCTACGTCGGTATTGATGAAGTAAGGGTTGTCGATAACATTCAGTCCTGCATTCACAGCGTCAGCCTTAGTTCCACCATTCACTTTGTCAACCACGATAAGCTTCGCAAAGTTGAGATTTGTAGATTTAAACAGTCGTTTGAATGGTGCACAATGCACCTTCTCTACATATTCGAATGGCACCTCTACCAAGTCGAAAGTGTCGATGAGCAGTTCCAAAGTCTTGTCCTTACTACCATCGTTGACGATGCAAACCTCAAAGTTAGGATAGTCCATCCTTAATAGCGATTGCACATTGTCGATGATAGTCTTCTCTTCGTTATATGCCGGTGCAACAATAGAAATGCCAGGAACGTAAGGGGAACTCTGTACCATGTGACGGATATAGTCGTCCGACCATTGCTTACATCCTGTGCTGTATTGATATGAAAATATCAACAACATCACATACGACGCCAATAGCAATAGCGAATAAGCGAAGATGGCATATCCAAAGAAATATACTAAGAAATCCCACATAACGGTTATAGCATTCTCATTTGATTAAGTACTCCCATAGAATCTATCTGATCCATCAGCGTACGGTCTGTATTTGCTCTTATATATTCATCTCTCAACAGTTCGAAAGTCCGTCTGCCGTCATAACCATAGGTGTATAGGCATGTCAGTGCAACCTCCCGAGTAATCTTCGATGTTGAAGTATGATAAGCATTCACAAAAAAGTCGGTATGGTTTCCTGAGTTTATGGCATACACAGCCCTTAGCACCTCTTGTCTGATATGTTCAGGCTGTTGTTCGTAGGAGTCTATTGCTGCTTGCTCCTGATTGGTGTCACGCAGTATAGCTACAGCATGCAGTGCAGCCGTGCGATATTTATAGTTAGGCGATAAGAACCATTCATGCAGCGTAGCCTTCTCCTTTTCGCTACCCCAGTATGCCGTTTCTTGAATAAGGAAAGCCACCGATTCCTCGTTCTTCACCTTCTTTGCAAGAACCAGGAATTGAGGCATCTGGCGTTCGTTGGCAGTAGCCCAAGCAAATAGGCGGTGTAGCATCATTATTCGCCACAGTCCCAACTTGTCGTTAAACTCCTCAAGGAAATATTGGTATGGTTCGGCATTCGACGATATCACATAGCAAATACGTGCCATATGGCGAATGTTGGCATCATAATAATTGATATATATAGCCAACAAACCCTCTGATACAGGAATATGCATGTTAGCAAGATTCTGCAGTGTCAGCAAAACATTCTTTGATGTAGCAAGGTTTTTCTCATATAGAGCTTTTACGCCAGTATACTGACACAAGATGTCTGCATTTGGTATATCGCCAAGCTCGCGGCTTAGGTCCATACATATTTCCGAAATAAGCCGAGATAAGGTCTCGGCTTTATATGATAGTATGGTTTCTATTGGTGTACCGCATGCAACCTCAAACTCCCTTATGCTTGGTTTGTCGGCAGAAATCAATATCTGATAAAAACCATCATAAAGGTTCTTGCGAGCAGAGTTAAACTCTTTTTTTGCACGTCGGCTTTGTCGGATTTTTCTTATAAACAACACAAATAGAATAAGCATAGTGACTATGCATGCGAATATCAGTCCATAAAGCAGACGGATATTCCATGCATAGTCAGAATAGTAGAGCAGGAATCTCTTTAAGTAGAATCCCAAGACTTCAAATCCATAAAAGTCCATACCTTGCCCTGTTGGATATTCTATACCTGTTGTTAGTATCATTAATTAATTTATTCTGTGAAGAATGCGCTTGTAGCGCCCTTAAAGACAAGGTTCTCGTAAGTTTCTGGAGAAACCTTAACCTTTGAATTCTTCAATTTCATCCACACCTCTTCCTTAGTTAGATTCTTTGGATAAGTATGGATTTCCACAGTCACACCATCGCCATACTCTTTGCGCAAAGCATTGAGATATTTAGCATCGGTGCATGTTATAGTAAACACAGCCTTGTCGGCTCTGTGCTCAATAGTCACCTTTACAGGATTCTTGCTGTCAAGGACATACTCTGTACCATTTATAAACACCTTTTCACCTATTTCGAGGTCGTAGGTGCGGATGGCAAAGTCGTCAGCCTCGGCAATGTTTTCATATTCTAAAGGTATTTCTACCATCACCTTGTCTACAAGGTCGCGAATATGAACAGAGGTCTTCACTTCCTGCCAGTCAGAGTGTTGCTGCTGGTGGATGTCTACCTCTACATTTTTAAGTCCTGCAACTGGAGTCTCATCGGCTTTGTTGTCCAATGAAGGTTCGCCATAGTTGCCTCCAGGAATGTCTTCTACATCTTTCACATGGTCGAAGGTGAGTACTCCGTCGATATGCCATTTCCCATATGTATACTTAGCTACATACCAGATAATCTTCAATTTTGTGGTGTCTATGGCAGCAACATCTGCCATATCCTTCTTGTTCACCGACATCATCGATTTAAACGAAGGTACCTTGTCGATAATCTTCGATACAGCTTCACCTGTAGAATCGTAGAGATACTCGCGTACGCTGGTTGCGCCATTGGTGCTGTATAGCTTCCAATAAGGATAGTTGGTATCAACCAATCCACAGTTTGCAGCATTGAATACCGAGCCATTGTTGTATGGCCAATAGTCTTGTGGATTATACTGTCCCACTGTCTTTGGTATTCGACCATCGATGCGGATAAAGAAGTAGGCATTTACATAGTTAGCCCCCTCTGTAGCACGACTTTGCGCATAGTCTGCTGAACCACCAGCGCGAGTGCCATTTATCCCGTCAAGCATCTTACCCATTGCGTACACTTCCGTACTCTTCTGGTTCTTTGTTTGCCCGTCAGAGATAGCATCGTCCGACGAGCAGGCTGCAAACATCATTGCAGCCATAATAATCATCATTACTTTTTTCATAATCATAACTAATAATAAGCACTTTTTTTATCTTTATCTTTTACTTTTTTACCTTTTTACCTTTTTACTTTTTTACCCTTTTACCCTTTTACCTTTTCACCCTTCTCAAGCGCTTAGTTCAAACATATATCTTATGCCATCAGTATAGCCGATATCTCGGTATACTCTGCCACCCAAGAGTTTTGCCATCTTTTGGCATATTCTTAGTCGCAGTCCTAAGCCTTGTTTGTGGTCTTTCAGACTTCGTTCCACATCATGGAAAAACGAGTTGCCCTGTGAGTATGGCACATTTGCCGCAACCGAAATCTCCACTTTGTCATCTTCGTTGATGCTAACCTTCATATTTATCTTGCCTTTATTGATAAATTGGCAAGCATTGGTGAGCAAGTTTTGCACAACCTGGCGCACTCTTCGTCCATCACTCTGTATGGTGAAGCTTTCTGGCAAGTTTGACGATAGGTTAACCTCTACACTCGCAGGTTTGCATACGTCTACAGCCTCTATTGCTTCTTTCACAGCTGTTGCCACATCCACCGTGGTTATTTTTACGCTATACTTATGTGTGTCATAGCGAGTAGACACCATCAAGTCGTTGAGCAACATATCCAGCATATTGTAGCTGTTGTGGATATGAGTAGCATAAGCTTCACGTTCCTCGTCGCTCCATGTGCCGTTAGGCATACTCAGCAACTGTGCAAAACCATATACCGAGTTTAGCGAAGTGCGAATTTCGTGGCTCATATTCTGCAAGAATAGTTCCTTGCTATGCTGCAATCCTTCGCGCTCATACGACACCACATATATATATAGTATCAAGCACGACATTGCAACACCCATGCTACAGAATGGTGCATCTGGATATTGCAATTGGAATATGCTGAGGAATATAGGTATCAGCGAAGCTAAACACACAGCCCAATGTCGTGGGTCGTAGCTATTGTTGAGTAAACGGTTGTGTATTATCTTTATTAAAGTATAAAACCCTGCCGCTATACAAACAATGTCTTGGCACAATATTGTCAACGGGCGATACTTTCCCACCACATAGTCACCATCCTTAATGTCGAAAAGTATAGGCTCTGAGAAGTTTAATGCCACCATTACCATCTCTGCCGCTACCAGCAAGCCGTCTAATCCTAACAATATCGAGCCGTATGGTTCCCTACATTTCGTGTATGTTAGGATGAAATACAACCAGAAGAACATGTTGGCGACACATGCCGCATGGAATACTGCGGATGCTCCGAAGAATACAGCGTTGTTATTTATGATATTGCTGTAGCATAAGCCCCAAACAACATCCTGCACACAGTTGAATAGTGTGAAGTTTATCATCAAGAAAAACGCCCTGTCCGATTTGCTCGGATTGCTATGTCGTCTTCTCTCTTTTACCAATATTACCAGCATTATTATGGCGAAGCATACTGCTGATATCCAATACATGTTTCTAGTCATATAGCTTGTTTTTTTATTGTCCTTTTTTTATCTTTTACTCTCTTTAGCATGAAAGATTAAATGATAAACAGGAATCTTGCTCCATTAGTATAGCTTTGGTCGAGCTTTATATCTGCTCCTAATTTCTCGGCAATGATACTACAGATGTGCAGTCCAATTCCTGAACCTTGGACATTGTTATGTGCCTTCTTATAGCGTTGGAATATTTCTTTAGCTGCTTCTGGAGCTACGCCCTCGCCAGTGTCTGTTACCGAGAATGTTAGTCGTCCTGGATTTTCTGATGTCGACACATGCAAGTGAATTTCTCCCTTCTGGGTATGCTTACAAGCATTTGTCAGGAAGTTCACCAATACCTGTTGTATACGCCTTCCATCTGAGTCGAGCGTGTAGTCGTCTGCCACATCCGAGGTGAAATATAGCTTAACCGCAGCCTGTAGTCGCATTTCTGCCATCTGCATAGCGTTGCGGCATACCTCGTTCACCATAAATGGACTTTTCTGTATCCTGTAGTTGCCATGCTCTGCGTCAACTATGTCCATAACATCGTCAACGAGCATCGACAACATGTTGAAACTATTATAGATATAGTTAAAATACTCCAACTTCTGCTCTTCTGTAACGTTGGTGTCTGGCATACACAGCAACTGTGAGAAACCAAACATAGCGTTAAGTGGGGTTCTTATCTCGTGGGTCATATTCTGGAGCATCATAGTCTTCGACTTGTTAGCGTCGATATTCTCTCTTAGCTCTTCAACCCTTTTAAGCTCTTTATCTCTTAGTTCCGAAATATCTTTCATCGTAGCCACCATGTGGTGTATTGTCCCGTCGGCATGTCGGTCGCTCACGATGAGTGTAAATCTTATCCATTTTACAACTGCTCCACTGAAGATTATGGATATCGAGTTGTGGTGTTTCATGCGTTCGTTTAGCGTACCTAAGTCAGTAAACTTGCGCAGATTTTCGTATTCGTTAGGCGCACATATATTTTCGGACATAATCTTTATAGCTTCCGAAATACGTCCCTCGCTTGGAATATTTTGTATTATATTAGTATTTGAGCTTAGATAAGAAGTATACCAATCTTTTTCTAAGTCCAAATATACCAAGCAAGAGTATGTCTTTGCCAAAGCGTCAGCAATGAAAGCATCCTTCATTTGCTGCTCCATTTGCTCCGTCACATCATAGTGGTAGCCTTCTATCACTATGGTGCCATCATTTTCTTTATGTCCTATGCCGCCGCATCTCACATGTCTCACACCAAGTGTTGGGTGAATCCAACGATATGTCACTTCTTTGCGTTGTCCAGAAGCCAATACCTTCATATAGCCTTCGGCTAAGTGGAGGTCGTCGGGATAAACTCTCTTGTACCACCAGTCGCAGAGATCTTCCTCTGTCATCTGGCGTCCTTTTTCTATGCCCAAGAGCTTAAGCATTTCATCTGAAGCTTTTAGGCGGGGTCTGCATTCTTCTTTTTTAAAGATAATGCGCCATATTCCCATCGCTGCAGTCTCGAGCACATCTTTGATGTTGCTCATCTGCATTATCAGATGGTCAGAGTTAGTTCTTTCAGATTCCATTTTGTTAAGTGATTTGTCTATTTGAAGGCTCTTTTTGCCTTTTTGTTTAAGAATTAAGTTTACCTTAATATTTTGAATGCAAAGATATGCAATAAAATGAAAAATGGCAAATAAATATATCCTTAATTCCGCAACCCTATAAATTTTAACTTTTATAACATCCTGAGCAACAAAA
>ERZ1026854.390-NODE-390-length-30823-cov-19.778634_pt1 | contig 30823 bp, 18 predicted proteins | sample MGYA00380157_ERZ1026854 | MGnify/ENA primary metagenome ERZ1026854 (study PRJEB33269, sample SAMEA4719793) | human gut metagenome | biome: human-associated habitat; feature: organic feature; material: feces | place: Cameroon | collected 2013-10 ... | reverse complement strand
TCGCTTTCAAAATGTGAAACTCGTTTACAAAACGGGAAACTCGGGTGACTATTGAGCCCAAAAGTGCCACCTTATGTGTGGAAAGGTCGATTCACGACAAAATCGGGTCGATTCATGCAAAAAATAGTTTTTTGAGGTAAAAAACAGTTACACTGTGTATAAAGAATGGATTTATGATATACGGAATAACAGGCGTAAGGCGCCAACCAAGGAGGAACTTATGAAGAAACGAGTATTGAGTTTGTGCATGGCATTTGTTCTCAGCTTTTCCATGATGCCCATGACGGCATTTGCGGAAGGAACAGATGCAGTGACGGAACAGCAGGAGACACAGGGCAGTGAACTTCCTGGGACTGTGGACACCACGGACGGCTCCGCCACCGTTGAAGACATCAGCGGCGGCAATGCTGGCACAAAGGATGCAGCGGTGGAAGCAGTACAGGCCCTCATCGATGCTCTGCCGGAGGAAGTAACCGCAGATAATGCGGACGGACTCCAGGCACAGCTGATGGCGATTAACGAGGCTCTGGAGGCTCTGGCGGCACTGGACGCAGCGCTGACTGCCAGACTGAATATGACCCGTCTGGAGAATGTTTATGCTGCTCTGAACGTGGCGGTGGCGGCACAGGCTACTACGCATGTAAAAGCAAACCACACCGACGACAGCATGACGGGGTTGACAGATACTCTGCCTGATGTGGCTGGCAGCTATTATCTGTCCCAGGACGTGACGTTGGATAAGACATGGGTGCCTGCGGACGGCACGCTCCTTTGCCTCAACGGGCATAACATCACGATGAACAATAATGTTGATGTTATCCTGGTTGAAGCAGGTGTGACCTTTACACTGTACGACTGCAATGATCAAAAAAAGGTTGGCATCATCACCCACGATACGGATGGTACCAACACTACATACACCGGTCACGGTGTGAACGTAAAAGGCACATTCGACATGAAAGGCGGTGCCATCGTACGCAACACCGCCGATTTAGGTGGCGGCGTATATGTGGACAATGGTGGTACATTCAACATGAGCTACGGCTTTGTTGATGATAACACTGCCAAGTTAGGTGGCGGCGTGTATGTGAACGAAGGTGGTACACTCACCATGAAGGGCGGCTGCATCGGCGGCGGAGTCGACAGCAACAATGGCGCTCACGTCAGCAAGGATAACACTGCCGAGTCCGGTGGTGGTGTATATGTGAACGGTAGCCAATTTAGCATGACCAGTTCGTCTGCTAGTGTTGCGAATAATGATGCTACCCAAAATGGTGGCGGTGTATTCGTAGATAACAACGGTGCGTTTACGATGGAATACGGCGACATCACGGGCAGTGATGCTGCCCAAAATGGCGGCGGCGTGTATGTGAACAGTGGCCAATTTACAATGACCGGTGGCATAATCCAATACAATGATGCTATCCAAAATGGTGGTGGTGTGTATGTGAACAGTGGCACATTCACCATGAACGACGGTACCATTGAAAATAATACTGCAGAATGCGGCGGCGGTGTGTATTATCCTTCTGACAGCAGCCAAGCCACCTTCAATCTGTCTGGTGGATCAGTCATCAACTCCAACAAAAAAACAGATGGTACGGCAAACAACGTTTATGTGTTCAAGAGCAATCCTATTCAGCTCACCGGTGAGTTGACTAGCAGTGCATGTATCCGTGTGAGTCCGGAGAAGTGGCCCGAGAGCACCGATGATCAGACTGTGATAGTCGCAAAATACAATGGGGACGCGACAACTGCCGGGAACAGATTTTTTATTGACGGAGGCAGCAGCGGCTGCAAGATCGGTGTGGCTGCAGGGAATACTGACAATTATATCATAGTGAAAAAACTTGCATCCCACCAGCACCCCATCTGTGGTGATGCAGACTGTAGCAAACACGGTGAGAGCGTGGAGTGGACGGCAATCAGCACGGAAGCCGAGCTGAGAGCTGCTACGGCTGGTACTGTGGATGAACCTACATACTACTATCTGCTTAATAATGTCGTGTTGACAGAAAACTACTGGATTCCGGCGAATAATATGGTGTTGTGTTTGAACGGAAACAGTATTGAAGTTAACGCGGGCATAACTGGCATCTATCTCAATCGCAACAGAAGCTTTACCCTCTGCGATTGTGGCGATAACGGAAAGGTCATGCATGTAGGGAAAATATCAGACAGTTCGTTGCAGTATGAATCTGCTGTATCCCTGTATTACGGCAGTACCTTCACTATGTATGGCGGCATCATCACTAACAACATCTCATCAAGTATTGGTGGTGCGGTGAAAGTGGGCCAAAATGCTACTTTCAACATGCACGGTGGCAAAATCACCGGCAATTATGCGAGCAAACAGGCCAATGGCGCTGGTGTGTATGTCAAAGGAACAGGAACATTTGAAATGACCGGCGGTGAAATTTCCAACAATACGGCATGGACACAGAAAAGTGACATTAATTCATATGGAACAGTTCGGGGTGCTGGTGTATACGTCGATAAAACCGGCAATGTTATTGTCTCCGGCGATGCGAAGATCTATGACAACTATTCGCTGCTCACAGAAAGCAAAGATATAAGTGTTGGTGAAAAGTCTGCTGACAATGTTTATTTGACGACAGGTACGGATGGGAATCCGGTGAAAATCACCGTTGCCGGTGCTCTGAACTACGCAGAGATCCGTGTGACCACTGAGGCAGCAATCGCCGAGGGCACATATGCTGTCATTGCCGAGGGCACAGACGACCATGCACTGACGAACAATGACCTGAATGCTTTCATTAGCGACAGCAACAACTATACGAAGAAGCTGACGGACAACGGCATCATCTTTTTTAACGGTGAGCTGCATGAACATGGCATCTGTGGCAAGGAGGACTGCAGCGAGGCTGGACATGGAAATGTGGCATGGATAGGTGTCAGCACACTCGATGAAATGACGAGTGCTGGCTACTATTATCTGAAAAACGACATTACACTGAATAGTGACTGGAAGCCAGCGGACGGTGTGGTACTCTGCCTGAACGGTAACAGCATCAAAACGGCGGCAGATGTCAGCGCTAATTCAATTTCTGTCAACAACACTTTCACGTTGACCGACTGCAAGGGTAAAGATGGTAGTAATTATGGTCAGATTACCAATAATACAAACATTAAGGTATTGCAATCCGGCAATTTTTATTTCTATGGGGGCAGTATTACAGGCAATTCTTTCAGTACTAATTTGAGTACTGGAGTAAATGTATTTGGCAATTTTTATATGCATGGCGGTGAAATTGTGAACAATACGACTACTGGTAAGGGCGGCGGTGTGTATCTTGTTAAGGCAGGTACGTTTACCATGACCGGTGGTCGGATTGCCAATAATAGTGCTAAAGAAGGTGGTGGTGGCGTATATGTGGATTCTGATACCATCACTGTCAGTAGTGCTGCACAGATCATTGGCAATAAAGTTGTGAGTGATGACGGGGAAGCGAGCAATAATGTATATCTGCCCAGCGGAAAGAAAATCACCGTTGGTGGTGCACTGAACGATTCCGCAAGCATTGGTGTGACGAGTGAAGCAGTTCCTGACGATAGCACCCCTGTGACTATCGCTACGGCGGCGGATAAATGGATCCACGATGGTAACTTCACTGCAGACAGCGATTTTTACAAGATGACTGTGTCTGCGGACGGCCAGACCGCGACCCTCGGGCTGCACGAACACCAGTGGAAAGTGAGAGTGAAAACAGGCTTTGACAATATCCTTGAAGAGTACTGCGACGTTGCAGGCTGTACCACCGCAGGCGGCACGCTGACACTGGACGCGGACAATCAGAAATATAGCGGTGAGGCTTACGATTACGCAAAATGCGTGACATCTGATGACTGGAAACATACTTCAACTATGGGAGAAGTCTACTATACGGACAGCACGGACACTAAAATTGATGCGCCTGTCAAGCCGGGTACTTACTATGCCAATGTCACCGTGGACGGTGTAACTGCCAAGCGGGCGTTCAGCATTGACCGGTGGAAGTTGAGCACCAGCGACTTCGAGTATAAAGCACCGGACAACCTGACCTACGACGGCAAGGCTAAGGAAGCCACAGTAACATCGAAAAAGACAGGCTTTGGACAATTATTACAATATACCGTGTTATATTTTGACGAGGATTACAACAAGGTTGAAAATCCGACAGATGCCGATACTTATACGGTGGAGGTCCAAGTTACACAGAGTGATGCATACGAAGCTGGCCAAATAATGAACTCGGATTGGAAATTCACCATTGTGCCGAAGCCTGTCACCATTACCGGTGCCTTGGTGAAGGACAAGGTCTATGACGGCACTGATAAGGCTGAGATTAAAGGAACGCCTGCTATTGAGGGTCTTGTAGACAGAGACGAGGCTGATGTAATGGTTGATACATCAAAAGCTAAGGCAACATTCGAGGACGCAAATGCGGGAGAGAGCAAGACGGTTACTTTTGGCGGTTATGCCCTTGTCGGTGCAAAGGCAGACAACTACAAACTTTCACAGCCCGACAGCGTGACGGCAGACATCGCTCCCAAGGAATTGACAATCGGTGATGTGACGGTTGCGGATAAGGCTTACGACGGCAAAACGGAAGCTACCATCACGGACGTGACATTCAATGGTCTTGTGAACAGCGAGTCCCTGACCAAGGACAGGGATTATACGGTAACCGGTAACTTCAAGGATGCAGCTGTCGGTGAAAATAAGGATGTCGCTGTCACAGTTAAACTTGTGGACAGCGTTAAGAACTACACTCTCAGTAACACAGGGTATACGAAGAACGGCTGCAAGATTGAAAAGGCTGCCGTAGCAGCTCCTGCTGCCAGGGATCTTACCATTATCAACGGCAGCACCACAATTTACACGGTGATGCTTCAGGAGCTTCTGCCGTCACTGGTATTGCCCCAAGAATATGGTAATCTTACTTATGATGAACCGCAGCTGAATATTACAGACAGCAACAGCGGCTATCAGGGCACTGCAGAAGTCAGACGTAGTGAGTATGAGTATGGAAAGCTGGCACTGAAATTCACACGCACTGGCAATAAGGAAGGTTCTATAGGAACTATTACGGTGACGGTTCATTCAGACAATTATCAAGATATCCCCCTGACGATCAACATCCTGGCAACAGCTAAGATCGTTCCGCAGCTGGAAGGCACACTGAAGCTTACTCCTCCCGAGATCACCTACGGTGAAAAGCTGTCCAATATCACTATTTCCGGCACAATGACGGCAAACGGCAGGAAGATTACCGGTACATTCGCATGGCAGAACCCGGTCGGTGTTCTGAATGCGGGCAATCAGGAAGCTACATGGAAATTCATACCGGAAGATACACAGACCTATGCAGAGTACACCGGTACTACGACGGTCAGGGTCAACAAGGCAGAACAGAGCGGTGCGGTCCTCATGTATAACTACACTTATAATGAGACACCGAAGACACCGGCGCTGACAGAACGGAAGGGCGACAATAACGCTGCGGTGACCTACTACTACAGCACTACCAGGACCAACAGCGGCGGTACGGAATGGAAGGCCATCAGCCCCACCACGCTGAAGGCCGGTACCTACTATATGTACGCAGTGATCGGTGAGACTGGGAACTGCAATGCATACACCACAGAGGCTAAGGCGTTTGAAGTATGGAAGGCTGAGCCGGTCTATACAAAGCCTTCGGGTCTGACGGCGAAATATGGGCAGAAGCTTAGCGAGATCACACTGCCCAATCCTGCGGGCAATATGTCCGGTACATGGAGATGGGAGGCACCTGATACAGTGATCGACAAGACCGGCACAGTAAGCTATGGCGCTGTTTTCACGCCGAGTGATACGAATTATAATGAAGTGGTCACCACCATTGAGATAACAGTCACACCGGGGGATGGCAGGAATCTTGCCACGGAGGAACTTAAACTGGCATTCAATGACAGCACTGACCATACTTATACCCCGGACTGGTCGGAGCTTCCTGCCGGACAGACATGGAATTATGCGTGTGAATCCAGCATCGGCAGCGGATCCAATGCCACACTTACCAAGCCGAATGTGTCTGCGGCAGACGGTGGACTGACCTTTGCAGTCTCCGATGGCAAAGCAGGTGACGAGATTACTGTCATTCTGAAAGCATGCTGCAACAACTATGAAGACTTCACCATTACGCTGCACATCCAGATCACCAAGGCAGCTCCTGCCGGGGAACCGAAATACACCCTGATCACCACGGGGGGCAAGACCCTGGCGGATGCAGGACTGACGTTGAATGGCAGTACCCTGAATCCTGCAGCCGGTACCTTGGAGTGGGTAGATGCGGATGGAAATGTACTGTCCGGTGACACTGAGGTCGAGGTGAACAAGACTTACAAGTGGCGATTCACCCCTGCGGATACCAATTACAACACCGTGACCGGTGAGATCGAATTGTACCATGTGGATGCTCCTGCTATCAGTGCACAGCCTAAGGGTGTATCTGTGACAGTAGGAGAGAAAGCAACCTTTGAAGTCACTGCAACAGGTACGGACGTAACCTATCAGTGGAAGATCGACAGAAACGACGGAAAGGGATTTGTGGACATCACCGGAGCCACCGGTGCAGCCTATACCACAGGAGTAACGGACAAAGACTGCAATGGATTCAAATACCAGTGTGTCATCAGCAACGCAGCCGGTTCTGTTACCACCGACACCGTAGTATTGACGGTGAAGGAGAAGTACACCATTACAGCCACCGCAGGAGCACACGGAAGCATTTCTCCGAGCGGTAAGGTAGAGGTGGTGGAAGGAAGCAGTCAGATCTTTGTGATCACGGCAGAGGACGGATACGAGATCGAGAGCCTGACCGTGGACGGAAAATCCGTAGATGCTGTTACAAGCTATACCTTTGAAAATGTGACAGCGGCACATACCATAGCTGTTACCTTCAAGCTGCAGTATAAGATCATCGATGGCGCGAACGGTTCTTGGACCCAGAGTACGGACGGAAGCGGAAGTCTCCTGATCCGAGGAAACGGTGAGTTTTCCAAGTTCCTGAATGTAAAGGTGGATGGAAATATCATTGATCCTACGAACTATGAAGCCAGATCGGGTTCTACCATCATCGAGTTAAAGGCAGAATATTTAAAGACCCTGTCCGAAGGTACCCACACCTTTGAGATCGCCTGGACGGATGGTACTGCCAAGACCAGTTTTACGGTGGCAAGGAACACCCCCGGCAGCGATGATACCGGCAACAACGATAATGACGACAATAATAAGGACAGCAACAACGACAGCAGTAACAATAACAGCGGCAGCAACACCGCAGGCAGCGGTGACAATACTGCCCAGACCCTGACCGGATCTCCCAACACCGGAGATGCTTCCGGCCTGTGGATCGCACTCTTTATGGTATCCGCAGCAGGACTTGCAGTCATGCTGGTAAGAAGGAAGAATAGCATAAAGAAATAGTATTAAGAGTAGTATTTTCATCAGCAGCCTCGCTGCAGGGATCAAACCCTGCGGCGAGGCTTTTTTTACGGATAAAAAATCCTTTGAAAGACAAAGTATTTGCAATAATTGACAAAAAGAAATGAATTTTTCAAGCAATTTAACGAATATGGCAAAAAATGTAAAATATAATCTTGTATCAATGAAAGAATACATGGTAAGATATAATTATTCGGAAGTTCTATTCCGGATACCTATAAGATAGTCAGGGGAGCATAAAAAGTGGCTGAAATTTCATTTCGAGAATTGATCGATCCCAGACGTCTGCAGCATTTGCAGAATGAATTCTGCAAGGTGACAGGCGTGGCAGCTGTCTGCCTGGACAGTGAGAATCAGGTGTTGACGGAGCCGTATGTGGACAAGACATGGAAGAGACCGGATGGGGAAGATCCGATCAGTACGGAATATCGCAGGAAAGCAGCACAGGCACTGGACAGAGTGCAGGCCGGTTCGCTGGAGGAACAGGTGGTGGAAGAACTGCCGGACGGCGGACATGTGGCAGCAGTGGCTGTCAGTGTGGAGAACAACACGATCCTGTACTGGCAGGTGTATGATCTGAAGAAGATCGACACCATTTCCTTTTATCAGATACTGGATCTGCTGCGGGATACCAGCGTAGATATTTACAGAGATCGTATGTCCTGCTTCAGTGCGGAGGCAGAGAGCAGAAGGAGCCGTTCCGCTGAGGAAGAGATGAGTCGGAATCTCCATACTATTGAGGCGACCACGGAGATCGTCCAGCTCTTAGACAGTGATGAACAGATTGAACTTGCCATGAATAAGTGGCTGAAGATCCTGTCAGAGCATATCCGTGTAGATACTGCGGAAATTTTTCAACTGCATTCCGACACAGATACCATGAACGTGGTCTGTGAATGGCGTGCCCCGGGACAGATTTCTTATTTTGACAAGATAAACGGAGTGGAAGTATATTCCTTCCTTCATGCTGAGAAACCACTGGTGGTATCCACGGACAGCCTGGGCAATGCCGGCTCGAAGGAAATCGAGGAGATCGGCATGAAGGCCGTGATGATCTTCCCGATCCTGAAGCAGGAGAGCGGAAATATAGTGCTGTCTCTGAATCATAGAACCCAGGGGCATGTGTGGAGCATGGCGGAGATCAAGTTCACAGCGGATGCAGTGAAGATCCTGCAGAGCATCCTCACCAGAAGGATCCAGAAGAATTCCCTGGCCGGTTCCTACGCAGCATTGGAGGAGATTCTGGACAACGTGGGCTGTGCCATTTATGTGACAGACCAGACCACAGGACGGATGCTGTTTGCCAACCAGATCCTGAAAAATACCTTTGCCAAGGAACTGATGGATCACAATTTTGATGCTTTGTTACAGAGCAGTGTCCGCAAGGAAAAAACCAAGGCAGTCAGTGTAGTCTACCATGCGGAGAAGGAGACCTGGTACGATCTGCTGTGCAAGGAGATTGCCTGGGTGGACGGTAAAAAGGCCAATCTGTACTCTCTGTATGACATTACAGATAAAAAACTGTACCAGCGCCGCATCGAGCAGCAGGCCTATACGGATTTCCTGACGGGACTGTATAATCGTATGTGCTGTGAGAGGGATCTGGCGAGACAGATCGATCAGGCGAAGAAGACCGGCGGCGAAGGTGCTCTGCTGTATCTGGATCTGGACGATTTCAAGCATATCAACGACGGACTGGGGCACCAGTACGGAGATGTGCTGTTAAAATCCATTTCCCATGCATTAAAACGGATCAACGGCATCGAGAATACCTGTTACCGCATGGGCGGTGATGAATTTGTCATCGTCATCCCACCCGACAGCTATCCCCGGTTTGAAAATATTGTGGAAGATATTAAAAAGATCTTCAGCAAGCCCTGGTTTTTGAAGGACGCGGACTATTACTGTACCATGAGTATGGGTATCGTCACTTTCCCGGATGCCGGGGATTCCGTGGCTGATCTGATCAAAAAAGCGGATATTGCCATGTATGAAGCGAAAAAGACCGGCAAAAACCGTGTAGCAACCTATCGCGAGGGCATTGATTCCGTATCGGGACGCCGCCTGGATATGGAAAAGAACATGCGTGATGCCACGGTGGAGGGCTACCGGGAGTTCGAGGTCTATTACCAGCCCATTATCGACATTCAGGGCGGCAGGGATGTCTGCGCCGGAGCCGAGGCACTGATCCGCTGGAACAGTGCGAAGCTGGGATTTATCTCACCGGCGGAATTCATTCCCCTGGCGGAGTATCTGGGACTGATCAATCCCATTGGCAACTATGTACTGACGGAGGCCTGCACACGCTGTAAGCGCTGGAACGAATCCGGCTATCCGAATTATAAGGTGAACGTCAACCTCTCCGTGGTTCAGCTCCTGCAGCCGGACATCGTGGAGACGGTGGAAAAGGCATTGCAGGACACCGGATTATCTCCGAAGAACCTGACACTGGAGGTGACGGAGAGTCTGGCTATCAACGATATGGAGCGCATGAAGGAGATCCTGAACCGGATCAAGGCATTGGGTGTCTCACTGGCACTGGATGATTTCGGAACCGGTTACTCGTCCCTGAACCATATCCGGGAGATTCCTATTGATGTCATCAAGGTGGATCAGAGCTTCGTCAAGGATCTGGCGGGGGATGCCTACTCCCAGTCCTTTATCAAGATGGTGGCGGAGCTGGCGGAGACCATCGGCGTCAGCGTCTGCGTGGAAGGTATCGAGACCCCGGAGCAGTTCAGAGTATTGCAGGGCATGAAGGTCAAATACATTCAGGGCTATTATTTCGACCGTCCGATGGAGAGACATGCTTTTGAGGCAAAATATGTGAAGTAACAGTTCAGCCATAGAATAGCAAATGCGACGATCGGGTGCTTGCACACGGAGCGGCACTTTTGCTATTCTATGAGCGGAGCGCCCAAAACATGAATAAAAGATGAGCTGCATAGCAGCGACGGCTGCGCAGCAGACGCTTTTATGAAGGCTTTGGGGCAGAAATGTTACGGAAGCAACAAAATCATCAAAACCCCCTTGCCAAAATAAGGGCAGACATGCTACTATAATTACAGCTACACGACTGGCGGAGCGCAGCTTGCTGCAGTGGAGATACCCACAGGGAGTGTAGAATAGTGAAAGCCGACCGCCTGGGCACCGTCTATTTCTGGTGCTTAGGCGGTTTTTTGTAACTATTCAGAGTCGGCACCCTCAAACCGCATCGAAGATGCGATTTTACGAATGAGGTTCTGAATAGTTACGCGATATATAGTAAACGGAGGAAAAACTATGTTACAACTGGAACAGGAATTGAAAAGCAATGCTTATCCCGGCAGAGGTATCGTGATCGGACGTTCTGCTAACGGTAAATATGCCGTGACCGCTTATTTCATCATGGGAAGAAGCGCCAACAGCCGCAATCGTGTGTTCGTGACAGAAGGAGAGGGAATCCGTACCCAGGCTTTCGATCCTTCCAAACTGGAAGATCCCAGTCTGATCATCTACGCACCCGTACGTGTCCTTGGTAACAAGACCATCGTGACCAACGGTGACCAGACAGATACTATCTACGAGGGAATGGACAAACAGCTGACCTTTGAGCAGTCCCTGCGCAGCAGAGAATTCGAGCCGGACGGCCCCAACTATACACCGAGAATTTCCGGTATCATGCACATCGAGAACGGCAAGTACAATTACGCTATGTCCATTCTGAAGAGTGACAACGGCAATCCTGATTCCTGTCTGCGTTTCACTTATGCTTATGAGAATCCTCTTCCCGGAGAGGGACGTTTCATTCATACTTACATGCACGACGGCAATCCGCTGCCCAGCTTCCAGGGCGAGCCGAAGTTAGTGGAGATCCCCGATGATATGGATGCTTTTACCGATATGCTGTGGAACAGCCTGAATGAGGATAACAAGGTCTCTCTGTTCGTACGTTTCATTGATATCGAGACCGGTAAATACGAGACTAAGATTGTGAACAAGAATGTGTAACTTTTTAGAACCGTTGAATATTGGACAGGATTGTGGGAGTGCGTAGCACGAAGCAATCCGTAGGCATCAAAGTCGGGAGCTTTTGACCCCGATATCATTTATATGGATACCTGAAAATATTTATTTTGCGAATGTAGGTTCTGAATAGTGGATATCGTAGAATAGGAGAAAAATAAGATGAACGAGATTCAGTTAAAATACGGATGTAACCCGAACCAGAAGCCTTCCAGAATCTTCATGGAAGACGGCAGTGACCTGCCTGTTACCGTCCTGAACGGCAAGCCCGGATATATCAATTTCCTGGATGCTTTCAACGGCTGGCAGCTGGTAAAAGAGCTTAAGGAAGCTACAGGACTTCCCGCAGCCACTTCTTTCAAACATGTGTCTCCGGCCGGTGCTGCGGTAGGACTTCCTCTGAGTGATACTCTGGCGAAGATCTACTGGGTGGATGATCTGGGAGAGCTTTCTCCCCTGGCATGTGCTTATGCGAGAGCACGTGGTGCAGACAGAATGTCCTCCTTCGGTGACTTTATCGCATTATCCAATGTCTGCGACGCAGATACCGCCCGCCTGATCAAGAGAGAGGTATCCGACGGTGTCATCGCACCCGGATATACCGACGAGGCACTGGAGCTGTTAAAGCAGAAGAAAAAGGGTGCTTACAACATCATTCAGATCGATCCTTCCTATCAGCCTGCTCCTATCGAGCGCAAGCAGGTATACGGCATCACCTTCGAGCAGGGCCGTAACGAACTGGACATCAATGGTGATCTGCTGTCCAATATCGTGACTGTGAACAAGGAGATCCCGGAGAGTGCCCTGATCGATATGAAGATCGCACTGATCACCCTGAAGTATACCCAGTCCAATTCCGTATGCTATGTCAAGGATGGTCAGGCTATCGGTATCGGTGCCGGACAGCAGTCCCGTATCCACTGCACCAGACTGGCCGGCAGCAAGGCAGACAACTGGTTCTTGCGCCAGTCTCCTCAGGTACTGGGCCTGCAGTTCGTAGACAGCTTAGGCAGAGCCAACCGTGACAATGCCATTGATGTCTACATGGGCGATGAGTACATGGATGTGCTGGCGGACGGTACCTGGGAAGGTATCTTCAAGGTAAAGCCCCCTGTATTTACCAGAGAAGAAAAGAGAGCATGGCTGGATCAGATGCAGGATGTGACTCTGGGAAGCGATGCCTTCTTCCCCTTCTCCGATAACATCGAGAGAGCACATAAGAGCGGCGTAAAATACATTGCACAGCCCGGTGGATCCGTGCGTGATGCAGATGTTATCGCATGCTGCGATAAATATAACATGGTGATGGCATTTACAGGCATCCGTCTGTTCCACCACTAAAAAGGATAGTTACAGGCAGGGCTGCGTTCGAAAGACCTGCCTGTGTTTTCTTTTTTCCGGGTAACGATCCGGGATCCCGCAGAATAGAATAAAAGGGATAGCTCGGATAAAGTTACCGGAAGCATTACAATGAGGAAGAAGAGGAAAGCGTAGTTATGGACAGACGAGGGGACGCAAAAAGCAGAGAAATGATGCTGGATGAATTATTGGGATATGACCATGTGACGATCCAGTGCCACGACAATCCGGATGCGGATGCCATAGCCTCCGGCTATGGGCTGTACTGTTTTTTCCGGGATCAGGGAAAGGATACCAGACTGCTGTATTCCGGACGGAATAAAGTGAGAAAGGCCAACCTGATGCTGATGGTGGAGAAGCTCGGAATCCCACTGGAATATCTGGCACATCCCGGAGAGGAGCCGGTGGACGGACTTCTGATCACAGTGGACTGTCAGTACGGTGCCGGCAATGTGACAAAGCTGCCGGCGGAGGAGATCGCTGTCATCGACCATCATCCACTGGAAGTCATCTGCACCGAGCGTATGCGTCTGCAGCCCAATATGGGAAGCTGTGCAACCCTGGTGTGGACAATGCTACAGGAAATGCATTATCCCGTGGAAAAAAACAGAGATCTGGGAACTGCGCTGTATTACGGCCTGTATATGGATACCAACCAGTTCTCCGAACTGTCGAACCCGGTGGACATGGATATGCGTGAGAGTCTGAATTTTGATAAGAACCAGATATCCCTGTTCCGTAATTCCAATATTTCCCTGAGAGAGCTGGAAATTGCCGGTGTGGCAATGCTGCGTTGCAATTATAACGACGATTACCAGTTTGCCGTGATCCATTCCCAGCCCTGTGATCCCAATGTCCTGGGTCTGATCAGTGATTTCCTGCTCCAGGTGGCGGGAGTTAACACCTGTGTAGTCTATAACGAGGACAGCGGCGGTTATAAATTCTCCGTCAGAAGCTGTATCCGGGAAGTTAATGCCAGTGAATTGTCGGATTACCTCTCGGAGGGGATCGGTTCCGGAGGCGGCCATGTGGAAAAAGCCGGTGGCTACATCAGCATGAAATTATATGAGGAAAAATATCCAACACTGCATTCCGAAGCGTATTTCAATAACCGCATGACGCAGTATTTCGATACGTTCCGGATTCTCTATGCCAAAGACCGGGCATTCCCGGTAAGTGAGGGCACAAGATATCAGAGAAAGAAAATCCCTCTTGCCTGTGTGAGGGCCTCTGATCTGGCGGAGCTTGGCAGGGTGGTGTCCGTCCGTACCCAGAATGGCACCATGGACATCGATACCAGACAGAATATCTGCTACACGCTGGAGAGAAACGGTGAACTTCACAGGGTGGCGGGAGAGCGGTTCCACAGGATCCTGGAACTGTCCGACGCTCCGGTGCCCGAGGACTACTGCAGGAATATGACATACGTTCCCCGAGTCAAGGACGGTACGGACGGCAGAAATCATCTGATCACGGAATATGTGCGCATGTGCATGCCGAAGGATGAGTTCCGCATCTATGCCATCCGGGTGACACAGGGGGTAAAAGTGTTCCCGGTATGGGACGAGGACGGCTATATGACGGGCAGGGCAGGAGATTATCTGGTGGCCAGTGAGGATGATCTGCACAATATGTTCATTGAGCCTGCGCAGAATCTTTTGAATAATTTTGAAGAGATGACATAAGAATCACAAAAAAAGGTTTATAAAATTTTTCTTGTGTGGTAAGATTAGGGATACGATAGAAATATGAATCAAACGAAAGGCAAGGACATTACCATGAGCGAGATGGAAAAAGAAATTACAGATTCCGCAGAAGTGAAGGAATCGAAGAATTTTATAGAGCAGATCATCGACAAGGATCTGGCGGAGGGTGTATACGATACCGTGCACACTCGTTTCCCTCCGGAACCCAACGGATATCTTCACATCGGACATGCCAAGAGTATTCTGCTGAACTATGGTCTGGCTCAGAAATACAACGGCAAATTTAACCTGCGTTTTGATGATACCAACCCCACCAAAGAAAAGTCTGAATTCGTGGAGTCCATCAAGGCAGATGTAAAGTGGCTGGGCGCGGACTGGGAGGACAGACTCTTTTTCGCATCCAATTATTTTGACCAGATGTATGAAGCAGCCGTAAAGCTGATCAAAAAGGGCAAGGCGTATGTCTCTGACTTAAGCGCAGAGCAGATCCGTGAATACAGAGGAAGCCTGACCGAACCCGGCAAGGAGGATCCCGGCAGCGTAAGAAGCGTAGAAGAGAATCTGGCATTGTTCGAGGATATGAAGGCCGGAAAGTATGAGGACGGCTCCAAGGTACTGCGTGCCCGCATCGATATGGCATCTCCCAACATCAACATGAGAGATCCCGTCATCTACCGTGTGGCACATATGTCTCACCAGAATACCGGTGACAAATGGTGCATTTACCCTATGTACGATTTCGCACATCCTATCGAGGATGCTATTGAGGGCGTGACCCACTCTATCTGTACGCTGGAATTTGAGGATCACAGACCCTTATATGACTGGGTGGTAAGAGAACTGGAATATCCTCATCCTCCCAAGCAGATCGAATTCGCAAAGCTGTACCTGACCAATGTGGTGACCGGTAAGCGTTATATCAAGAAGCTGGTAGAGCAGGGCATCGTGGACGGCTGGGATGATCCCAGACTGGTATCCATCGCAGCACTGCGCAGAAGAGGCTTCACACCGGAATCTATCAAGAAGTTCGTAGAGCTGTGCGGTATCTCCAAGGCACAGTCTTCCGCAGATTATGCGATGTTAGAGTACTGTATCCGTGAGGATCTGAAGACAAAGGCACCCCGTATGATGGCTATTCTGGATCCCGTGAAGCTGGTCATTGACAATTATCCCGAAGGACAGACCGAGATGCTGCCTGTAGTCAACAATCCGGAGAATGAAGCACTGGGAAGCCGTGAGGTTCCTTTCGGTAAGGAGTTATATATCGAGAGAGACGATTTCATGGAAGAGCCTCCCAAGAAGTATTTCCGTATGTTCCCGGGCAACGAAGTGCGCCTGATGAACGCTTATTTCGTAAAGTGCACCGGCTGTGTCAAGGATGAAAACGGTAAGGTTGTGGAAGTACATGGTACCTACGATCCGGAGAGCCGCGGAGGCAACAGCCCCGATGGACGTAAAGTAAAGGGAACGATCCACTGGGTAAGTGCAGAGCAGTCTGTAAAAGCACAGGTGCGCCTGTATGAGAATATCATCGATGAAGAGAAGGGTGTATACAATGAGGACGGAAGTCTGAATCTGAACCCCAATTCTCTGACTACACTGACAGAGTGCCGCTTAGAGCCTGCATTTGCAAAGGCACAGGCGTACGATCGCTTCCAGTTCGTGAGACAGGGCTTCTTCTGCGTGGACTACAAGGATACCAAGCCGGGAGAACTGGTATTTAACCGTATCGTATCTCTGAAGAGTTCTTATGTACTGCCTAAGTAAGCAGTACGATAACCGATAAGGGGAATCGGGAAAGTTGTATTCGTATTGCCACCGGGAATGGACAGTACAAAAGAAAAGGAGAGACATATGTCGGACAAATTGTTTGGACTGGCCGGTCTGGGTCTGGATGACCTGGAGAACATGGACATTTACGGACAGGATAAAAAAGAGGAGAAGGCAGTAGCCGAGGCCCCCAAAATAGAAGAAAAGGATCTGATCTTTGACAAGACATTTACCTGTCCTGTCTGCGGAGAAGATTTCCCGGCGAAGATCATGAAGACCGGAAAAGCAAGATTGTTGGGAACGGATCAGGATCTCCGGGCAAAATACGAAGGCATTGATGCGGTAAAATATGACGTTATTCTGTGTCCGCATTGCGGCTATGCAGCACTGAACCGGTATTTCAACAGCCTGAATAAGGTTTATATAAAGCTGATCAAGGAAAATATCAGCAGCAAAGTACAGCTGAATACCTATGATGACGATATCTATACCTATGAAGAGGCAATCCAGCGCTATAAGCTCTGCCTGGCCAACGCTGTGGTAAAACGGGCCCATGCCAGTGAAAAGGCTTATATCTGTCTGAAGAGCGGATGGCTGATGCGTGGTTATCAGGAGTATCTGGAAGCGTCCGGGGATACGGATATGGCCAGACTCCGGGAAGTGAAGACCATGGAGGAGACTTATCTGAAGAACGCTTACACTGGTTTTACGGAGGCCCTGCAGACCGAAGGATTCCCCATGTGCGGTATGGATGAGATCACGGTAGAATTTCTGATTGCGGTACTTGCTGCCAGATTCCAGAAATATGATGTGGCCAGCCGTATGGTAGCCACGATCCTGACGTCCCCTTCCGCCAATGCCCGGACTAAGGACAAGGCAAGAGAGTTAAAAGACCAGATTCTGGAAGAACTGAAGAACCAGAAAAAGTAGGATAACCGTATGTATGATATGACGATCCGGCTGCGTACAGACAGTGACAAATGTCTGTACCAGCAGATATATGAGCATATACGACAGGAAATCAGGGAAGGGAAGCTTCTGGCAGGAGAGAGGCTTCCCTCCACGCGTTCTCTGGCAGAATATCTGCAGGTGGCGAGAAGCACTGTGGACTATGCCTACGACCAGCTGTTAAGCGAGGGATATATCGAGGCACGACCTTATAAGGGCTATTTTGTCTGCCGTCTGGAAGGGATATTTGCCATGGAACCGAGGGAAGAGAACGAACCGGAGCCGGACACTTCCGGAGAAGAATCTGTTCCGGAAGAGGGATGCATTGATTTTTCTCCTTATGGTATTGATATGAACGGTTTCCCTGTGGGCGTATGGAAGCGGATCACGAAGAATATTCTGAATGACAACAACAGTGACCTGTTTGCGCAGGGAGAACCTCAGGGAGATTATGATCTGCGGCTGACCATTAGCCGGTATCTGCATTCTTCCCGTGGGGTGAACTGCCGCCCGGAACAGATCATTGTAGGAGCAGGAAACGATTATCTGCTGTTGCTATTGGAGAAAATACTGGGCAGACATGTGGGCATTGCCATGGAGAATCCCACGTACAAGCGGGCATACCGCATCTTTGAATCTTTTGCCTATCGCATTCACACGGTAGACATGGATGATAAGGGAATGCGGGCGGACAGACTTTCGGGACTGCCTGTCAGAGTGGCCTATGTGATGCCTTCCCACCAGTATCCCACCGGTGCGGTCATGACCATCGGCAGGAGAGCAGAACTGCTTCGCTGGGCGGAAAGGGAGCCGGATCGTTATCTGATCGAGGACGATTACGACAGTGAATTCCGGTATCGGGGCAAGCCTATTCCTTCCCTGCAATCTTCCGATGAAAAAGGAAAAGTGATCTACATCGGTACATTTTCCAAGGCTATTGCACCGGCAATCCGTGTCAGCTATATGGTATTGCCGGGGGATCTGCTGGATATCTACCGCAGGGATTGCTCTTTTTATTCCTGCACGGTGTCCAGAATCGACCAGCGGATCCTGAATGAATTTATCCGGGACGGGTATTTCGAGCGGCATCTGAATAAAATGCGGATGCGCTACCGGGCCAAACATGACCTGCTGCTGGCCGGGCTGGAACCGTTTAAGAAGCAGTTTGTGATCTCCGGGGAGGATGCGGGACTGCATCTTCTGTTGACAGCGAAAGGGAATGTCACGGAACAGGAACTGTTGGAGAGAGCAGCGGCGGAGAAAGTGAAAGCCTATGGGATGTCAGAGAATATGGTGGAAGCCACAATGCGGAAAGCTACCGTGCTGTTGGGCTTTGGAAGTATTGATGAGGCGGAAATGCAGGAAGGTCTCAGACGCCTGCAAAAAGCATGGCTCTGAGACCTTCGAAATAGAACGATTATTCTTCATTTACGGGAGGCTCTTCGTCCTCGGCATCTTCTTCATCGAAGAACTCTTCCACGTCTTCGACGGTCTCGCCCTCTTCGCCGGACAATCCGGTAGCCTGATCGGTGAGCGGTGTGAAATCAGATGCCTCTGCGGAAGCGGGTGCCGCCTCTTCGGAAGCCGGTGTGGACTCTGTGCCTGTCTCTTCCTTCGGGGCAGAGGTCTGCACGGGTGTATTCAGAGGAACATAATTGCGGGAGAACTCGGTACTCTCGTCCAGATCCTCGTGGAAATCATCATAATCATCATCTGCATCGGAAGATTCCTTCAGCTGAGAATCTTTCTGTTGCATATAGTAGTAAGCAGCTGCGGCTGCGGTACCTACTGCTGCGGTAAACAGCAGAAATTTGCCAAATTTTTTAGCCATAGGGTTGCTCCTTCCATGTTGTAGTGTATGTAACTGGTCTGAATTTCATGCATATGCCCATACAGTTACATAATAAACCTTATTGATGAAAATGAAAAGGGATATGTTGCGATATGAATGAGAAATTTTTTGATTTAAAAAAAGAAAAACAGGACCGGATGATCAATGCAGCTCTGAAGGTATTTGCCCTGAACGGTTACCGTCATGCCAGTACGGATGATATCGTGCGGGAGGCAGCCATCAGTAAGGGATTATTATTTCATTATTTTGAGAACAAGCTGGGAGTCTATGCTTTTGTCTATGACTACAGTGTGCGGTATCTGCTGCTGGAATTGTCCACAGCGGTAGATGCGAAGGAGACGGATCTGTTCACTCTGATGCAACAGGTAGAGACCGGGAAAATGCATGCCATGTGCGGCTATCCTTATCTGCAGCCGTTCCTGAACCGGGCACAGGCAGAGAATGTCAATGAGGCACTGGTGGCGGTAGAAGAGCGAAAACAGCAGATGGAAGAGGCTTATGAGAATATTTATGCCAGAGCGGATCTGGGAAAATATGCGGCTGCGGAAGACGTGGTGAAACTTCGTAAGATGATGGAACTGACCATTAAGGGATTGATGAACGAGAGAATCCTGGAAGATGCCTTTCAGCCGGAGATGCTGTATGAGGAAATTCTGGAGTATCTGCAATTAAGCAGAAGACTGGCGGAACGGTCCGGACAGCCCTCTGACGAAGAAATTACGGAAAAATAGCATCATAATTGCATCGTATTTTTGAATAAAATTTTGTGGCTATTTAGACATCTTATAGGCGGGATCTGCGGGATATCCGCCTTTTAATTTCTGCATACCGCGCTGGATGGCATCCCTGGAGCTCTTCCAGTCGGCGTCTTTGTTGCGATAGTCGAATTTTTCCACCAGCCAGGAGACGTCTTCGGAAATGCGCTGCATGTTGGATTCCATGACCGGCAGCAACTGATCGTAAAAGTCCTGTTTTTCCTTATCGGAAAGCCTGCGGTCAGCGGCTTCGCAGAGATCGCCGAAGTGGGGCAGGCAGAAGCCTTTGCCGTTTATGACTTTATTGCGGAAGTTTTCATCATTTTTCCACAGGTAGAAAAAGGTGTCCAGATATCTGGCGTAGGTATCTTTATACTGGGAACAGATATAGCAGGAATCCTCTTTTGCATGGATCCACATGCCGATGGTATTTTCATTGCCTTCGGCTTTTTTGAATTTACCCAGGAGAGAGCTTTTGCCGGGGCGGAAGGAGGCAAATTCCTGCTGCATTTCCCGGATCATGCGCTGGTAGTGGGTCTTTAAGATCCAGGCATTGCCCAGAGTATTGCCGTAGTCGAACATTTTCTGAAAATGATACCGGCAGAAGCCTGCTTTGTCGGTTTGTTCGCGGATGTCCGCTTCCATATAAGAGGAACCGGAGCCTAACACGAAATCCAGAAGATCCTGTTCAATACTGCGGTGGATAAAGCAGAAAGGGCATTCGTCCTGTGCATTTACGGCATCGTTTAAAGGGATGGTATATAACTGTTCTTTCATGGAAAATATCCTTTCTCGGGCGCAGCCCTGTGGTGTTAAAACTATTGTAAACGATGCGGTGAAAAATTGCAAAAAGATTAAGCAGTTGTAAAATTCTGTCATTTAAAATTAAGAATTGTTTTGTTGTAATAGAAACGGTTTCAAGCTACTATGATAGTAAGACAGATAAACAGAAATAGAAAGATGTGATTTTTTTGATATTCAGCAGCATTGAATTTCTGCTGTGGTTCCTGCCGATCTTTCTGATCGTCTACGGGATCACACCTCGCAAATGCAGGAACCTGACACTGCTCGTGGGAAGCATTGTTTTTTATGCCATGGGAGACGTCAGGTATCTTCCCCTTTTAATGATATCTATATTGTGCAATTATTTTCTGGGTCTTCATCTGGCAAAACGCAGTCCTAAGACGTTGTGGCGGAAAAAGCTTCTGCTGATCCTGACACTTGGCGCAAATCTGGCGGTACTGCTCTGGTTCAAGGACTGGGGAGACTCTGCGGGGCTGCCGCTGGGGATCAGCTTTTACACCTTCCAGATATTGTCTTATCAGATCGATGTGTACCGGGGAGAGGTGAGCAGGGAGTATTCCTTTTTAAAGTTTGCCACTTATGTGACCATGTTCCCCAAGCTGATCTCCGGACCGATCACGAGATATGGCGACATCTCAGACAGTCTGACGGAACGTACCTTCACGGTACGGGGGCTGGAAGACGGAATGAAGCTGTTCATCCTGGGACTGGCGGCCAAGGTGCTGCTGGCAGACCGGGTGGGAATCCTGTGGCACGAGGTACAGGTGACCGGATTTGAAAGTATCTCGACACCGTTAGCATGGCTGGCAGCCATCGCCTATTCCATGGAGATCTATTTTGATTTCTGGGGCTATTCCCTGATGGCCATGGGACTGGGCCGTATGATGGGGATCGAGCTGCCTGCAAATTTCCGCAGACCCTATATGGCCAGAAGCGTGAGGGATTTTTACCGCAGATGGCATATGACGCTGGGACAGTGGTTCTGCCGGTATGTGTATATTCCGTTAGGTGGCAGCAGACAAGGAGAGCTTCGGACGATTTTTAATCTTCTGGTGGTATGGACACTGACGGCTTTCTGGCATGGTGCCGGCTGGAATTTCTTCTGCTGGGGAGGATTGCTCTGGATCTGTATTGTGCTGGAACGACAGCTGGGAAGATTAAAATTCACACATAAAATGAAGGTGCTGCCGCACATTTATCTGTGGCTGGTCATCCCAATGAGCTGGATGTGCTTTGCTATCACGGACCTGTCACAGTTACAGGTCTATCTGGATAAGATGCTGTGGCTGGTACCGGGCTTCAGCGGCGGTTACGAGGATGCCTGGAAGGCACTCAGTACCTATGGAGGACTGCTTCTGGTCTCCGGACTGGCCTGCACACCGGTCATTGAGAAGCTGTACCATAAGTGGCAGGATAAGCTGCCTGTGAAGGTGCTTCTGGCGGGGCTCTTCTGGTATTGCATCTGGAGACTTTTATTAGAAGGAAATAATCCTTTTATGTATTTTAGCTTTTAGGAAAAGGTCATTATGCAATGAATCATGCAGAAAATAAAAATATTTGGTCGAAAATGAAGGAAAAATTGCATAAATACTCCTTTTTGGGATGTCTTTTGCTGGCGGGAATTGTATTCTTTACCTGGACGGATAACTGGCAGGTATATACGGAACCGCTGCAGGAGACCTATACGAAAGGAGTGCTTCTGGCGGAGCAGCTGGTGGAAGGAAAATGGCCGGGAATATCCGGGGAACAGAGCGATGCAACGGGATCCGTATCCGGCAATGTGCCGGGGGAAAACGTACAGACCGGAGATACAGTGAGTGACGGGAACCAGACGGATCAGACGATGGGTACGGTGCAGAGTCCCGCTACGGGAGAAGAGGCCGCAATGCCGGAGACCACCGGAACAGAGACGCAGGATCCCGCCGCGACGGTTCCTGTGGAAGAGACACCGCAGGAAGTGGTCTATCACACGGTGGATGACAGTTATTTTGATGATGCGGTATTTATCGGGGATTCCCGGACGGTAGGCATGTATGAGTACGGCGGACTGGAGGAGACATCCACGTTTTATGCCTCCACCGGACTGACGATTTATAAGATGTTCGATTCGAAAATAGTAGCGGTGCCGGGACAGAAGAAAAAGATCACGGTGGAAGAGGCACTATCTGAGAAGCAGTTTGCCAAGATCTATCTGATGATCGGTATCAACGAAATGGGTACCGGTACGGTGGAATCTTTTATGAAGGCCTATGGGGAAGCGGTTCAGCATTTGCAGGAACTGCAGCCGGATGCGGTGATCTATCTGCAGGCCATCATGAAAGTAACGACGGAACGCTCTGAACAGGGGGATTATATTACTAATGAAGGAATCGAAGCCAGAAATGCAGAAATTGCGGAGCTGGCGGATGATCAGAAGATATTTTTCCTGGATGTGAATCCGCTGATCTGCGATGAGACCGGAGGGATGGTGGCTTCCTATACTTACGACGGGGTGCACCTGAAGGCACAGTATATTCCTATCTGGCTGGATTTCCTGAAAGAGCATGCGGTGGAGTAATTTTCCTCTTGACTGTAGAACGGTGAAAAGCTATCATGTAACTAATAAAGTCACATAGGTGTGGGCAGATAGAGGACTATCTGCCCGAATTTATGCGACGAAAAATAGTTACATGTTCACATGTCTATGACACAGGAGGAAAAAAATGAGCGAGAAGACTACACTCGGCGAAAACGGCATTTATGATGCCAGATCCTTGGGCGTGCCCAAGATGCTTCTGCTGGGACTTCAGCACATGTTCGCAATGTTTGGTGCCACTATTCTGGTACCCATGCTGACAGGTCTGGATGTTTCCACAACACTGTTATTTGCAGGTCTGGGAACTTTACTGTTCCATCTGCTGACCAAGAGAAAGGTACCCGCATTCCTGGGTTCTTCCTTTGCATTCTTAGGCGGTTATGCCGCGATTGCCCCTATGGCAGACGGAGCGGACAATTCCGCACTGCTTCCTTATGCCTGCTTCGGCGTGGCCTGCGCAGGTCTGCTGTATCTGGTATTATCCCTGTTAATCAAGATCTTCGGTACCGGCAAGGTAATGCGTTTCTTCCCGCCCATCGTAACCGGCCCCATCATCATTGCCATCGGTCTGACCCTGTCCCAGTCCGCTATCGACAACTGTTCCGCAGACTGGCTGATCGCAGTGGTTGCTATCGCACTGGTAGTGATCTGTAATATCTGGGGTAAGGGAATGGTGAAGATCGTTCCGATCATCATCGGTGTTGTCGGTTCTTATGTGCTGGCAGCTATCTTAGGCCGTGTGGATTTCACACCGGTAGCGGAAGCTGCATGGATCGGAATTCCTATCCACTGGAATGAGACCGCTTTCTGGGCACTGTCCGACGGCAACACTTCTCTGTTAATCACTTCCGTGATCACCATTATGCCGATCGCACTGGCTACCATGGTAGAGCATATCGGAGATATCTCCGCTATTTCTTCCACCGTTGGTATCAACTATATCAAGGAGCCCGGATTGCACCGCACTCTGTTAGGGGATGGCCTGGCTACCATTATTGCATCCCTGTTTGGTGCTCCTGCGAATACCACTTACGGTGAGAACACCGGTGTACTGTCTCTGACCAAGGTATTTGATCCCAGAGTTATCCGTATTGCAGCAGGCTTTGCTGTACTGTTCTCCTTCTCTCCGAAGATAGCAGCATTGATCGGTTGTATGCCTACCGCTACCTGCGGTGGTGTATCCCTGGTACTGTATGGTATGATCTCCGCAGTCGGTGTTCGTAATATCGTTGAGACTCAGGTAGATTTCACCAAGAGTCGTAACGTTATCATCGCCGCTCTGATTCTGGTACTGTCCATCGGTATCAACTACAGTGCAGCAGGTGCTATCGCATTCCACATCGGTGAGATCACCATCAGCCTGTCCGGACTGGCAGTCGGCGCACTGACCGGTATTATCCTGAACGCTATCCTGCCCGGCAAGGACTACAAGTTCGATGAGGACAAGCCCGATGATACCGGCGTATGCTTCGCAGTCAAGGGTGAAGAGAACTAAGGTATTTTTTGCTGACAACAGCATAAATTGAACAAAGAAAGTAAGAGGGAGTATTCATGGCAGGAACATAGAGCTGTGGATGCTCTCTTTTTCATAGGGGATCGGGAGAAAACATGAAGATCATAGATATGCATTGTGACACCATATCCGAACTGGCGGACCGGGGCGGGGAACTTTGGAAAAACAGCGGCCATCTGGATCTTAAGCGGATGCAGGAGAGCGGATATCTGTTGCAGAATTTCGCCCTGTTTGTGGATATCGGAAAGTGCACACCGACACCCTGGGAGCGGGTGTGTGCTCTGTATGAGGTCTACCGGACGGAGCTGGAGAAAAACAAGAACCGGATTGTCCCGGTACTGTGCTATGAAGACATTTTGAAAAATGAAGCCTGTGGGAAACTGTCGGCACTTTTGACGGTGGAAGAAGGGGCGGTTTGCGGCGGAAGTCTGGAGAGGCTACGGGAATTGTATGACATGGGTGTGCGGATGCTGACGTTGACCTGGAATTATCGGAATGAACTGGGGTGGCCAGCCATGCGTCGGTGTCTGGGGCAGAGCAGGGGCGACGTGGATGGGAGACTAACGGAGAAATCTGTTCAGGAGAAAATACCGGGAACCGGGAGGAACAGCTGTGCGTGGGAAAATCCGACAGCGGCGATAGAGACGGAGAAGGGTGAGACTGGGATACGTGGATCCGATGGCAGGCATGCGGCGTGTGGTCTGACGGAAACCGGCCGCGATTTTGTCACAGAGATGGAGCGTCTCGGAATGATCCCGGACGTCTCCCATCTGTCGGATGCCGGCTTTGACGATGTATGGGAATGTACGAAGAAGCCCTTCGTGGCAAGCCATTCCAACGCAAGGACTGTATGTCCGTCCCTCCGGAATCTGACGGATGACCAGATCCGCAGACTGGCGGAGCGGGGCGGCTGTATGGGACTGAACTATTATGATAAATTTCTGGTGGATGGCGGAAGCAAAGATCCAGAGGTGCTGTGGGAAGCACTGATACGGCAGGCAAGACATATCACTGATGTCGGCGGTATGGAAATACTGGGTCTGGGCAGTGACTTCGACGGCATCCCCACAAATCCGGCTCTTCCCGGTGCGGAGGCAATGCTGGTATTGTGGGACAGACTAAAAACAGCCGGCTTTACGGAAAACCAGCTGGATGGGATTTTCTGGGGAAATGTGATGCGGGTATATCGGGATGATTTGTGAATGCCTACATTTCGATTATCTTCGCAATCACCTGATCCAGTACTTCAAAATAGTTCTCGAAAGTTTTGCGGCAGCATCCGGGATCGTCGATCACGATACCTTCGGCCCGGAGCCCGGTCAGGGCAAAGCCCATGGCCATGCGGTGATCATCGTAGGTCGCTACGGTGCAGGGGTGCGGCATGCCGGGATAGATAGTGATGCTGTCCTGGGTCTCTTCGCAGTTTATGCCCATGCGGGTCAGTTCCGTGCAGATGGCATGGATACGGTCACTTTCCTGGAAACGGATGTGACCGATGCCTGTAATACAGGTGGGACTGTCAGCAAAAGGCGCAATAGCTGCCAGAGTGATGGCCTGATCGGAGCAGGAAGACATGTCCACGGTGATGCCATGGAAGGCAGGAACCTGCGTTCCGGTATCCGTCTGCCCTGCGGGAGGCAGCAGGAGTACCCCATTTTCCGTCTCCTGTGCGGTACAGCCCATTTTCTCTAAAATATGTAAGAATTCCACATCTCCCTGCAGACTTTCAAAGTGCACATGCTCCACACATACGGGAATACCCAGTAACGGTGTCAGTGCATAAAAATAGCAGGCGGCGGAGACGTCCGGTTCGATCTGATAATCCAGTGCACGATACTTTTGACCGGTGCAGATGCGGAACTGATCTGTGGCGGGATGTTCCACCCTGACACCGAACTGCTCCATCATTTTCCGTGTCATTTCGATATAAGCCATACCGTGGGTACCTTCCAAGCGGATCGTGAAATCCTCCGCGGATAAAGTGGAAGCGATCAGCAGGGCACTGAGAAACTGACTGCTGTGCCCGATATCGATGGAAATATGATCCTGTCCGAACCCGTGGGCTGTCAGAATAAAGGGAAAATGTCCGTCTTCCCTTTCGCAGGTGATCTCACAGCCAAGCTCCTTCAGAGAGGATAAAAGCGGAGCCATGGGACGTTTGCGCATCTGTTCGGAGGCATCCATATGGAAGATTCCTTCAGAGACACCCAGGGTAGCCGTCAGAAAACGGGCTGCGGTCCCGGCACTGCCTACATTCAGGGAAGCATCGGAGCAGGGGATTTTTCCGCCCAGGCCCCTGACAGTGACCACGTAGCTGTCTTCATCCACTGTTGTTTCGAATCCCAGATCCTGTACACACTGCAGAAAATGCCTGGAATCATCGGAGAACAATACTCCGCGCAAGGTTGATTCGCCATCTGCCAGCATAGCCAGCAGGAGACTGCGGTTCGTGATACTCTTCGAACCCGGCACCCGGACTGTCAGAGGAGCAGTTGTTTTTTTCATTTCATTATATATAGTAGGAACGCGGTAAATTTTATCTGCCATGTAGTTGAGTGGCTCCTTCTGATTTAATATATTTTATATTACAATATTTCTCTAAAATATGATAATAACCCAGTAGTCACGACAGCAAGCAAGAATAAGCAGGCCGTAAGCAGACGTCGGTACCATAGCGTCCTAAGGGACGCATTGCGGTCGTACTGTGACCGCTTATGTACCGCTACGCTCTGCGACATGAGCGCATCGTACTAAAGTACGAGCGTGCCGCGTTTCTTACTTGCTGTTGGGGCTACGGACTCACTATCTAAATCATACCATTTTCCGCTCCACGGCACAACTCTCAAAAATTTTTAAAAATAATGGTTGACATTCCTAGCGGAATAGTATAGTATAAATTCATAACATCCCTATCAGATAAGTAGGAAATAGAAAACGAACACAATTTTCAAGTATAAGGAGGATTTCATTATGAGTAAGATTTACACATCCGCAACCCAGCTGATCGGACATACACCCCTTTTAAAAGTAAACAATTACTTGAAAGACCAGAACATTGAAGGTGTAGAACTTCTGGCAAAGCTGGAGTATTTCAATCCAGCAGGAAGCGTTAAGGACAGAATCGCACTGGCAATGATCGAGGATGCTGAGAAGAAGGGCATCTTAAAGGAAGGCTCCACCATCATCGAGCCCACCTCCGGCAACACCGGTATCGGTCTGGCAAGTGTAGCTGCTGCCAAGGGCTACAGAACCATTCTTACCCTTCCCGAGACCATGAGTGTGGAACGTCGTAACCTCCTGAAAGCTTATGGCGCAGAACTGGTACTGACCGAAGGTGCCAAAGGCATGAAGGGTGCCATTGCCAAGGCAGAGGAACTGGAGAAGTCCATCCCGAACGCAGTCATCCTCGGACAGTTTGACAACCCTGCAAACCCTGCTGCACATGCAGCTACCACCGGTCCCGAGATCTGGGAAGACACCGATGGCAAGGTAGACATCTTCGTAGCAGGTGTAGGTACCGGCGGAACCGTGACCGGTATCGGCACATACTTAAAATCCAAGAACCCCAATGTGAAGGTCGTAGCAGTAGAACCTGCGGATTCTCCCGTACTTTCCGGCGGACAGCCCGGACCCCACAAGCTGCAGGGTATCGGTGCCGGATTTGTTCCTTCCGTTCTGAACACCGGTATTTACGATGAGATCTTTACCGTTACCACAGACCAGGCATTTACCACCGGACGCCTGATCGCTCATAAGGAAGGTATCCTGGTAGGGATCACCTCCGGTGCGGCACTGTATGCCGCAGCGCAGATCGCAAAACGCCCTGAGAATGCAGGCAAAACAGTCGTAGCATTGCTTCCCGATTCCGGTGACAGATACCTGTCCACCCCGATGTTTGCAGAAGCTTAAGACAAAATTTGCAGAACTGGACAGACTTGCATTCTTGTGTTAGAATGTATGGCATGGTACTAGGAATTCAAGGAATTCGCGCTTTTTTCCCCCTTAAAAGCACGAACCTGGAATGGAGGAACTTATGGAACCGATCATTCAGATCAAGAATGTAACAAAAACTTTTATAGGTAAGGATAATCAGGTAGAGGCCCTGAAGGGCATCAGCCTGGATATCAACAAGGGAGATATCTATGGCATCATCGGTATGAGTGGTGCCGGAAAGTCTACCCTGGTGCGTTGCCTGAACTACTTGGAGAAGCCCACCACGGGAACCGTAGTCGTAGAAGATCAGGATCTTTCGACACTGACCGAGGCAGAACTTCGTAAGGTTCGTACAGGCATCGCGATGATCTTTCAGCATTTTAATCTGCTCATGCAGAGAAGTGTTTTGGACAATGTATGCTTCCCCATGGAGATTGTGGGTGTGAAGAAGCAGGCGGCCAGAAAGCGCGCTATGGAACTGCTCGAGATCGTAGGACTGAAGGAAAAGGCAGATGCTTATCCTTCCCAGCTCTCCGGAGGACAGAAGCAGCGTGTGGCAATCGCAAGAGCTCTTGCCAATACGCCGAAGATCCTGCTGTGTGACGAGGCCACCAGTGCACTGGATCCCACCACGACCAAGGAGATCCTGAAATTATTACAGGATATCAACAAACAGTATGGAATCACCATTGTGATCATTACCCATGAGATGGCAGTAGTACAGGAGATCTGTTCTCATGTAGCCATCATTGACGCCGGAGAACTGGCAGAGCATGGTACGGTGGAGGAGGTCTTCTCCAGACCCCAGTCCGCAGCCGCAAGAAAGCTGGTGTTCATGGTAGATCCCAAGGCAAAGGAAATGTCCGGAAAACGCTGCATCCGCATTGTTTTCACCGAGAACTCATCTTTCGAGCCTGTGATCGCCAATATGGTGCTGGAGTGCAAGGCTCCCGTCAACATCCTGTTAGCGGATACCAAGGACATCGGCGGTATCGCCCATGGACAGATGATCCTGCAGCTGCCGGAGGATGAACTGGCAGCGAACAAGATGATCCATTATTTACAGGAGAGAAAACTGGAAGTGGAGGAGCTGAAAGACTATGTGGGATAATGCAACGATTATGATGCTGGTGGAAGGCACCTTTGTTACTTTATACATGACTCTTCTTTCCACATTTATGGGTTATGTACTGGGACTTCCTATGGGAATTGCACTGGTAATTACCGCACCCAAGGGATTACGTCCCAACAAGATCATTTACAAGATCCTGGATGTGATCGTCAATATTGTACGAAGCATTCCGTTCCTGATTTTGCTGATTCTGGTCATTCCTCTGACCCGTATTATCGTAGGGCAGAGCTACGGACCGACAGCTACCATTGTTCCGCTGACACTGGCGGCAGCACCTTTCATCGCCAGAATGGTGGAATCTTCCCTGTTGGAGGTAGATCCCGGTGTTATTGAGGCAGCCCAGAGCATGGGAGCCAACATCTGGACCATCATCTGGAAAGTAATGCTGGCAGAGTCCAGAACCTCACTGTTAGTCAACGGAACCATTGCACTGGGAACCATCCTGGGCTATTCCGCTATGGCAGGTGCCGTAGGCGGTGGTGGACTTGGTGATATCGCCATTCGTTATGGTTACTATCGTTACCAGACCGACATTATGCTGGTGACCGTAGTGCTGCTGGTACTTCTGGTACAGTTACTGCAGTATATCGGAATGACGATTTCCAAGAAGCTGGACAAGAGAACCAGATAAGACGGTTCGATAAAAGATTGAGACAGGTGTAGACCTGATTCAATAAAGTTAATGTTATTAACGAAAGATTTAGGAGGAGAAATGTTATGAAAAAGAAAGTAATCGCTTTGATCGCAGTTGCAGCATTGTCCGTGAGCGCACTGACCGGCTGCGGCAGCAAGGGAACAGATGACAAGACCATTAAGGTAGCTGCAACCGCAGTACCCCATGCTGAGATCCTGGAGCAGGCAAAGCCTCTGTTAGCAGAGCAGGGCTATACTCTGGAGGTTCAGGTATTCGATGACTATGTACAGCCCAATGAAGTAGTAGAGTCCGGTGAGTTCGATGCTAACTACTTCCAGCATATCCCTTATC
>ERZ1026854.389-NODE-389-length-30836-cov-4.994510_pt1 | contig 30836 bp, 24 predicted proteins | sample MGYA00380157_ERZ1026854 | MGnify/ENA primary metagenome ERZ1026854 (study PRJEB33269, sample SAMEA4719793) | human gut metagenome | biome: human-associated habitat; feature: organic feature; material: feces | place: Cameroon | collected 2013-10 ... | reverse complement strand
CGGCAGCGTCAGATGTGTATAAGAGACAGAATCCAGCGTATATGAAGTTTTCTTTTCCTGTCCGTTACGATTAATATTCATGCCAATACGGTATCCAAGACCATTATAGGCATAGGACGCATGTGCATCTCCCACTTTTTCAGCAGAAATCAGACGGTTCGAAGCATCATAGTTGTAATTTCTTACAGGCTGTCCATTTCGAATCTGCTGTATCAGATTTCCTCTCTGGTCATAATGGTATTCCACAGCGTCATCGCCACAGGTCTGTCTGAGCAGTGCCCCCGAAAAATCATATGTATAAGCTGTTGTTTTCTGGATACCCGTATGAAGATCTGTTTCTTTCAGGCTGCTTCTGTTTCCCAGCGCATCATATGTATACTCACGGAACAGCTGCTCATCACGAAATACCTGTTTGAGATGTCCCACCGCATCATAAGTATACCTGTAAGCTTCGTTATTTTGAGAATTATCACGGCTGGTACGCTTATAAAAATTTCTTCTTCCATACACGTCATAGCCAAACTGCATCTCATCCAGCAGACCCGCTGCATCATTACAGGTCATTCTGATCAGATTTCCATTATCATCGTGTTCATATGATACAGAAGCACCTTCAGAAAATTTTCTGCCTGTCAGGTTTCCTATTTTATCATAATCATAAATTATACTTTGCTGTCCCTGGGTCAGTTTCGTAATCCTGTCTAATGAGTCAAATTCGCAGAATGCTTCTGCTCCGTTCGGATATAACGTGTGAACTCGATTTCCCTGAATATCATAATCATACAAAAGAGTGCGATTATCGGGATATGTAATCTGAGAAATCTGACCATCCCCACTGTACTGCATCCTGGTTGTTCCGGTCCAGTCCTCTACTTCTTTCAGTCTGCGAAGTGGCGTATATGTATATGATGTTTCTTTTCCATCCGCCCATTTCACACCCTGAAGCATTCCCTGCGCATTATATGTATAAACAGTCTTCAAACCTTCTCTGTCTGTTTTTGCGATCATGCGTCCAAGTTTATCATACTCATAGGTTTCTTTTCTTCCAAGCGCATCTGTGAGCTTTTCAAGCTGTCCGGATTTGTTATATTCATAGGTCAGATGTACCGCCTGCGAAACTGCTGGATTCTTTCTCAGTACCTCTGTCAGATGGTCAGAGACATCATATGTATAATTCGTTATGTTTCCAAGCGCATCTGTGACAGATGTCAGCTGTCCTGCCGCATCATAAGTATAAGAAGTAACATTTCCATTAAAATCTTTTTCCCTGAGGATTTTTCCCATAAGGTCATAGACATATTCCATCTTCTGATTTTCTTCATTCATCAGAGCAGTCATCTGTCCAAGTGCATCATAACTGTAAACAAGTTTTTTTCCATAGCGGTCTGTATAAGAAGTTATATTTCCAAGTGCATCATACGTATAATGTTCTGTAGTTTCATCCGGGTACAGGACTGCCAGCAGATTGTGTGTTCCTTTTTCATATTCATAAGAAGTTGAACGGTCACTCTCGTCAGTTACAGATGTGATATCACCTGCCAGATTGTAAATATAAGATCTGAATCTTCCGATGCTGTCTCTTTCAAGGATCAGCTGATCTGCATCATCAAAAGTACGGAACAATTCTGCACCTTCCGCATCTTTCACATAAATCATTTCTCCGTTTTCGTTATACTTAAACTCTGTCGTATATCCTGCCGGATCGGTCACCATCACACAGCGCCCATTGCTGTCCCACGCATATTCTGTGCAGTTACCTTCTGCATCCGTACTCGTCAGTACATTTCCCATTGCATCATAGGTATAACAGGTTTCATTCTCAAGACTGTCAAATACTGATGCAAGATGATTATTTTCATCATATAAATATTTTAAAACTGCACCTCCAGGAAGAGTAACCCTGCTGACATTCCACATGGAGTCATATTCATATACTGTTTCCCGTCCGGCACCATCTTTTACAGAAACCGGCTTATTGTTTTCGTTATATGCAATTTCTGTTTTGCTTCCGTCAAATTCTCTCTGTGAGATCAGATTACCCCATTCGTCATACGCAAAATATCTGCTGTTGCCATCTGGTCTTGTATGCGAAAGAACTCTTCCCATTGTATCGTACGTCAGCGTATTACGATATCCCATAGGATTTTCCTGACAGATCAGCTGATTGCACTCATCATAGAATAATTTCCAGCTTCTGTCATTCTCATCTGTAACGCTGATCATATTTCCACGTTCATCATAAGCTGCATGGATCAGGCTTCCATCCGGATTCAGTATCTGCGTAATTCGCCCGGCATCATCATAAACGTACGAAGTTTTTCTTCCAATTCCATCTTCTGATGTAAGTAAATCTCCGAATTTTCCATACTGATTGCGAACTTTCATCTTTCCATTTACAGACAATGTGAGCAGTTTATTCTGCTGACTGTAGGTAAGTGCCATTTTGGTTTTATCCGGAGAGATAATACCTGTAATGTTGCCTCTGCTGTCATATTGAATACGTGTTACATTACCAAGCTTATCTGTAATTGTGGTCTTCTGACCGCGTTCATTATAAGTGAAACTTTCTTCTCCATCCGCATAAATATTTCTAATATTCTGATATCTGTCATTATGATAATGAATACTCTGGCTACCATTCCGCTCAGTCATCACAACAGCCATTTCTGCATCACGGTATTCGAACATATTGGTTGTGCCATCTGCAAATTTCTGATACGTTACTCTGTACAGATCATCATATTCTGTTTCTACTGCATCTACGCTTCTCGGATTCGTCACATGACAAAGCTTGCCGCTTTCATTATACAGATATTTATAACTGCTTCCATCTGGCAATACTGCTTCAGTAAGTCGTGTATCTTCGAAAATATAGTGACAGGATCTTCCTGTATGATCCGCTACCGCCTCCAACAGTCCTTCTTCATTGTATGAAAAAGTAAAAAATTCGCCTGAGTCTTTCTTTACCTGAACAAGTTTTCCTTCTTCATAGATCAAATCAAAACCGATCTGATGAGCTTCTTCAAACCGGATATAGATTCCATCCTTATCAAAAAGATATCTGTCACCATCCAGTGTCTGATACAGATACTCTTCCCCGTTTTTTGTCAGTTCTGCTGTACTTTCTGAGACTGGAATATATCGTTTTCCGTCCGGCGACGCAAAATATTCTTCCCGTCCATCTCCAAGCATTATGCAAATATCATTTCCCATCAAATGATGCTCCGGTGCCTGGAATAATCGCATTTCAAAGCCTACATTCCAGTCAGCCCCAAGCATTCCCTGGAAAGTACCCATAGAGTTATAGAACCTTCCCATTGTAAGAGGCATGGAGCCAGCTATTTCCATATCATGATTGTCCAGTATAAAGTTACCTGTATTCAGGTTTACAGGATCTTTACTGTACGCACCAGACTCATTATTATTACCGTTCTGGTTTCCGGAACCACCTTGACAACCATCAGAGCCACCACTTCCGGAGTTTCCATTTCCTCCGTCAATCCGACCGGTAATCTTATTTTCAGCAGCGCGATATGCTGCGGCAATTTCTCTTAATGCCTGCCCCATTTTCACTGCTGTCTGAGATTCTTCTCTGACTTTTGAGCTTGTAATATTTAACGCGGACATTACACCCACACTTGCAGCTCCATGTATTTTTAATTTTCCTTTTACAGAATTAATTGAACTCTGTGCATTTTCAAGCGTCTTTGCCTGTTTTTCCAGCAAATCTGCAATACTGTTCATTTTATCTGTATTTGCAGAAAACTCTCCCATACTCTAACCTCCCATTCCGGAATCATGCGTCAATTGCATGTATCCTGATCATTGCGATTGTTCCGAAAATCCTATTATTTATTTAACTTTTCCGTATAATTTCAGGCTTTTCATAAACCGATCATAATTATCAGACAGTCCATCTATTGTAATAAGTTTATTACCATCTGTCCCATATAGAATAATCTCTTCCTTTTTTCCAATTTCCACTTTGCTTATTTCTGAAAAGTCAATTGTCTGACTGCTGTGAAAAATACGATGAATTTCCATTTTGGAATCCACCACACTTATTCTCCATTTCACCGCCCAGAGTACGATAAGAAAACCTACTGTGGTTACTATAAGAGCCATGCGAAGATGACCTTTGGTAATTGTGGGATTGTTTTTCAGATAAAAAAAGATGAATATAAAAAACATAATGATTCCCAAAACTGCCAGTGCCAGTGCTGAATATTTCAGAGCTCCTGGTGTTCTTACTACATAATGGGAATCAGTTTCTCCCTTTCCATGACTGACATTGTCCCGATTATTCAGATACTCCAGAACCCCCATTAATATACACATTGTAACTGCATATGTAACAAATCTGATGATGCCTCGACTCATATTGCTGTCTCCTTTATTATAATAAGATAATTACTGTTTACTCTGCAGAATCTAATTTGACCGGCTTATTTTGCAGGCATCTGCAACTCAAAGTTCTCCGGATATATTGCGTAAACATCTGCTTCATAAGTATTATTCTCTATTTGTCGACGTTCCGTATAAATAAGAAGCACATTATCTCCTTTTTTAAAATCTTGTTTAAAAGATAAATCCAGGAGATATCGTTCCCCTTTTGTATTCTTTAAAATAAACTCGTTATCTTCTTCCAACACCTCGCAAAACTCCCGCTTCATAGAATTCTCCTCCTGTTTCTCTTGCTCAAGTAACTTAGCAGAATACGTATCCATATTTTTTTCTATTGTAATTCCCTTCCATCCTGCCAATATTCCAATTATACAAAAAAAAGTTATAACATATGCTCTCATAGCTTTCACCTTTTCTTAAGATGCTGTTATATCTGTAACTAAAAAATCCTGACGGGAAAGTTCTGATGGATTTAAATAATATCGTTTTCCCCAACTCGATACAATATAGCGACCATCCTCTGTCACACCGGTGATCGTCATCCAATGAGATTCTACATCTTTCGCAACTGCCTTTCCATTTTCATTATACAGATTAAAGGACTCTGTTGCTATATTAACATTTTTACCACTATTAATATATTCTTTAATCTGTCCTGCATCCAGGCCTTTCACGCTTTCACATTCATATGACATACCTTTTTCATCCAGATAATGACAAAATCGATTTTCAATAGAATATGTAGTTGTACCATCTGTTTTTAAATCAGCAATATCTTTACTTTCATACTCATTTAAAATCTTCTGTGCTGCCTCACGGTTAATGTATCCATTTTCTGTTATAGGATCACAACCATATTTTGCACGAAACGCGTCCTCTTTTCCTTTGTAAGATAATATTACATCATTGACCAAAGCTGTTGCTCCCATAGGATCATTCAGGAAATATTTATCATCCGTATTTGCATAAAAATCTACAATTAAATAATCATAATTCGCTTTTCCGTTTTTATCATACATCGGAAATCCAAATCTTCTTTGAAATTCAGCTTCTCTGCCTTCATATTCCGCAAATATATTGTTGACAATAGCAATATATCCACAGCCTTCTTTATTAATCTGATTCATTAACCTCGCAATATCTGTTTGAGAATAATTTTTATACCTTGAATGACTACGAATATATGCGTATAAATCTTCATCTTCAAACCAACGATATCCAAAAAACCATATTCCCTTTTTATGATGGGCCATATTACCCTGATCTGCTCCATAGCTTCCATTCTGTTTGTCATCATCAAAGGTCTTCGTAGTACGATCATAGTCTTGTGAAAGATTTTTCAACACTTCGTCATTTTCTTTGCAACTCCTAGCTTCTGCAATCTTCCTTTCTGCTTCAGCATATTTAGTCACAATAGAATTCAGGGAACTTGACATTCCCCTCAACTTATCTGCCTCCCTGAACACCTCTTCATTCTGGAGATTAATCTTATCACATAAAAGCTCCATGGAAATTCCATGATTTCCTCTTAACCCCTGAGAAACTTGCTCAATCCGTTCTGCATAATTTCGCAATTCTGTTTCAAAAGATTCTATCTTGCCGGCAAGCTGTTCTGCCCTTCCAAGATTAATCCCAAACTCTCCCATATGCCTTTTCCTCCCAATCGATTTTTCTTTGGCTCATCTGATCTGGAATTACCTCTATTCCCTGTAGAATATCATCGGCTCCTTACCGATCATGATCTCATCACCGGATTTCAGTTTGTATTTCTTTCCAGACATCAGCTGATTACCGTTCAGGAATGTATGATTCGTAGAATTCAGATCGGACAGATAAAATTCCTGATCTTCAAATTCAATACAGGCATGTTTGCGGCTGATTCCTTTGTTTTCTGGAAGAACAAAATCCACTCCCCCTGTCCTTCCTATCAGAAATCGAGGTTTATTAATCAGAACAGTTCTGCTTTCTGACGGATATTCGAGTTTTGCTGTTATACCATTTTCTGTATGTTTTGTATGCTGATCGTTTCTCAGATTGTGTGTGTTTTTTGCTTTTTTCTCTTTTTTGCTGCTGTCAGATATTTTTGTGGAAGCTGTATTTCGTGCATTCCCTTTTGCTATATTCACGATAAGCAGCACAAGGATCACAACGCCGAGAATAATATTCAGTAATGGAAGTTTTTTCTTTTCCTTCGGTTTTTCCTGATGTTCTTTTCCCGAAATCTTAAAAGTTTCCAGGAAGGATTTCAATGATTCGCTGCTAATCGCAGTACCATCGTTTTCTCCGGCACCTGTCAGATACACACCTGCCAGCAGACCATTACTGTACAGTAACGGTCCTCCGATACATCCTTCATCTGTCTGAATATTATGATAGAAAAAAGAAATCTCTTCCTGATCATATTTTCCGGAAATGGTTCCCTCTGTTACCTGTACATTTTCATTGTTATAAACCCCTGGTTCTTCCTGCCTCGGATATCCAAGAAGCCAAACCTTCGTACCTGCATCCAGGTTTTCCATATTTTTCTGCGGAAATTCAAAAGCATTTTCAAAATTAATTGTCTGTTCCAACTTCAATACTGTAAGATTTCTCTGTTCGCTCTCACCTACAATACTTGCCTTTACCCGAACGTCCCCATTCAGAATCACTTCTATTTTGTCTGCAATCCGTACACTTGGTTCTGTGCTGTACTGATTTTGATTTTCTGCACTGGCTGCATTCTGTACTGCTTCTTCTGCTTTAAGTTTTTCTTTATATTCACTTTCAATAGCTTCTTTTTCTTCTGCTGAAAAACTCAGGCCGTCATGGATTGTTACAATATATACTCCAGAATTGTCGCTGACTGCCACAAAACCGGAAAAAGACTTTGTCTGATATATAACACTGTCACCATCCCAGCATATTGACTCAACCCGCACAATACTGTCCCTGTGAGAATCCACTGTACTTTCATTCACTTCTGAATTATTCTCTTCAGCCTGAATTTCCCCTGGAAATCCAAACATACTGACTGTAACGAGCAAAATAAGCATCAGACAAAATATTTTTCCGGTTTTTCTTTTTACAAACATGTATTTCCTCAAAACTTTCCTTAGTATTTTCCTGTACAAATAACCAGGAATTGACAGAAATGCCGATGTTTCCATCGACATTTCCCTTTTACTGTTCTACATAATTTTTATTAAACGATCACATCTGAAGACAGGCTGTTTGCCAGATCTTTGTTTGCATTTTCAGCTGTGATAAACTGCTGTGCAACTTCTTGAAGATCTTTTGAATGCTCCTGAACCATTTTGTGAATACGTTCCATGTCATCCTGAAGGCCATTAAATTTATTAACATAGGATGTTGCTGCTTCACCGCTCCAAACCTGTCCGGAAAGACTTGTCACAATACTTGTCATCTGCTGAGTCAGGTTCATGATTGTGCCGCCTGTGCTCTCAAAGCTGCTAGCGGTTGACTGTAATTTTTCAGGTGTTACTCTTAAGATTCCTGCCATAATATATTCCTCTCATTTCTTCTATCTATTCTGTTTACGTTTCCTTGCATTAACCGGATATATTAATTGGATACGATGGAAACATTTGCCTGTTCTGCTTTTTCATAAGCTTCTGCGATCTGAAGCAGTTTCTGTGCATACTGTGCGATTGCATTATAAAAATTACTCATCTGAACAGAGTCTTTTGTAAATGCTGCATGGAATGCATCACTGGATTCACCTTCATAACTGCTTCTGAGTGCCTGTTCTTCCTGAGTCAGAGACTCCACTGCCTTCTTAAACTGTTCATTTAACTGGTTCAGTTCCTCTGCTTTACTGATCAATGTTGCTGTGGTTACCTGAATCTCACTCATAAAAGTGTCCTCCCTTGTTTATTTTGTTTTATATATGTATCCCTTTCTTTTCGGGACATTTATATACCCTTTTGATTTATTACTGTTAATTAATACTCTCTGCGCTGCATGATTTCCAGTGCACGCATTTCCATATCATACGTATTTTTTGCAATTTTACGAATGGCATCGGCCGTTTTCTGTAATTTCTCGGAAGAACGGATGATTTTATCTTTCAGAAGACTACATTTTTTTACATAGCCTGTTGCATTGTCTCCCGTCCAGCTACCGGAAATCTCTGACATACAATCCTGCAGACCGGAATCTGCTGTTGTTTTTAATTCTCTTGCGATTTCGCTCAATGAATCGGCCTGCCTGATTGCATTTCTATAGTCCATTTGTATCTCAAAAGCACTTTTTGCCACAATCTGCGTCCTCCTTTATACGATTACATCATCCACCAATGACATTGCCGATTCTTTTGCCTGTGTCTCGGTTTCTTTATATAGACCTGCTATTTTTAGCAGTTCTGCTGGCCGTTTCTGCAATTTGGTGATGATTTCCTGTATCTCTGGTTCCAGAGATTCATACTGTCGGATATGTTCATTACTGGCATCACCCTCCCAGAATCCACGTGTTCTCCGGATATCCTGTCCAATCTGTTTCAGCTGTACATCGATATCTTTCAGCTTATTTTCAATATCAGATGCTGTACTGGTCAGCTTATCCGGTGTTACTTTTAATATAATTCCCATGCGGCTCCTCCTCAGATTCTGATCTGTGAAATGATTTCTCCAACCTGCTGTTCACATTTATTGTACTCTGTAACTGCATTACCCTCATATCGGATAATTTCCTGAATACCATCACACATATTCTGAAGCTGCTGTATGTCCTCAGATACTTCCTTCGCAAAAACGGCATGTGCATCACCTTCCCACATCGAATTCAATGCACTCATTGCTTGCCAGATCTCTTCTATGCTTCGTTTTGCCTGATCAAGTCTGCCCTCTATCTCCTTACGGGTCTGATCCAGACTTCCGGTATTTACCTTGATCTTTGCTGCCATATCCTCTCATCCCTTCTCTGATAAAAGTAATTACTTTATTTTAATTTCATATCACTGTATAAATAAACCATATCACGTATTTTACTAACATCCACTGATTCTATCCGGCCTGAACTGTCTGATTCCATTTCTCTGTAATCAGATATTTTCTGCTCTGTAGTTTCACATCTGTCACAGATTCGTTCAAGACTGCCGGCAAGAAGAAACATTTCCCGGCGCTGTAATTCAAGTTCATCTGTCTGAACTGTCAATGTTCGCTGGAACTGTTCCACATCCTTAAACTGCTGTCTTTTCATCCAGTTTGTGATTTCCCCCAGTGAAGTTATCAGAGAATCATAGTTTCCAGCCTGTCTCTCCAGAACTTCGGTCTGTTTTCTTAACTGCCCGGTATCAATAAAACTCATCCACATCTCTCCTTGTCGATGTATCTGTCGATGTATCTATAGTAGCACGTAAAATCGAAATATGTCATAATTCAGACGAACGGCATGTTTTTGCAGACGAATAGCATTTCAGACCAACATTAATCTGGAACCGTTTTTTATTCCACAGTCTTTCAGTGTATTATATTTTTTTAATACTTTATTCTGGTCCAGAGAACACAACATAAAATCTTCAGTTTCTCTGATTTTTCCGGATTTTGTTTCATTTCCGATCATCTCAGAAATTTCCATTGTCAGATTTTCAACCGATACATTTTCATTAACCTGAAAATCATAATTTTTGTCAACAGAAGGAATATAAATATCAACCAGTATCATTTCTTACTCACCTCATTCTATACATTTCACAGAAGCAGAAACTCTTCTATTAATTTTTGCGTATAATATCTGGTTTCCAGACATTCTCCCTCGAAACGGGCAATGCAATCCCAGACTCCGCAGTCGATCAGGAGTATTAATACTTTTTCTATATCAGACACCCTGTCTTTTATAATAAAAAAAGATCGTACGCCATTTGCTTCTGCATATTCCATCAGAGCTTCATGATCAATATGATTATTTTTTATAAACTGAACCCGGTCTTTTTGAAGCTTATCATGTAGAACCGCTATTTCTTTTTTTAAAAATTTCTCTTCTTTTGTTTCTTTTTCCAGCGGAAGCAGTTTCTGACTATACAGTTCTTCAGACAGTCTGTTTCTGGAAACAAAACGGAGCTTGACTGCATCTCTGTCATTGTCACTCAGCTCTGCTGTGATAATCTCCTGCGATGAAAAAAGCAGCAGCGAATTATGCTTATCAATACCATATGACTCTATCACATATCCTGCCTCTTTAATTTCTGCAAACAGTTTCTGTATTTCCGGATTCAGCCTGTATTCATTTGGCTCCTCCATCACTAAAATCTGTTTCTGATAAAGCTGAAACAAGACCAGATTTACGTCTTTCTGATCAGGAGCTTCCTGCTTTCCTTTTATAGGTAAATCTACTCTGGATATACCACAAAGTGCTGACAATACCATAAACTCTCTCACAGAGATTATCAGATTATCATATATCAATTTATCCATTTTCACCTCTTTTAAATAGTTTTCTATAGCTTCTCGAAAATGGAACGATCATGCCATCTTTAAGATACAGCATGTTTTCATGCATATTGACCTGCATGATCAGATCCATATTCACTATAAAACTTCTGTGACAACGAACAAAATTAGAGGGCATTTTTTCGGTCATTTTTTCCAATGTTTCAGATACTCCGATTTCTTCTATCTGGGTTCTCACAAAAACTTTTTTTTCTTTTGCCTCCAGATAATATATTTTTTCAAATGGAACGCGAAAAATTCCTCTTCTGTTTTCAACCCGCAGAGTTTCATGATCATCTGTGCTCTTCTGACTGATCATAAAAAGAAAGAAAAACTCTCTGACTGCTTCATCCCATCCACTGCTCATCGGACGAAGGAGCAATGCAGATGCTCTGATAGACGGACAAAGATAATTTACCGGAGAAACCGATATGTCCGCGATGATCAGAATTTCTGTCTTAGGAAATATTTTCCGGATATTCCTGGCTGCTTCAATCCCACCCGGAAGAGTAACATCAATAACGGCTATATCCAAAATGTCCATTGCCTTTAATTTTTCCAGAAGCTGACTTCCTTCTCTACAACTTTCAAACTGCAGTTTCTCATCTGTATGATGAGCAGTCAGTTCCCTGAACTGCTCATACATGTAATAAGTTTCTTTTTCATCCGCGTTAAGAATCACTCCAAATATCATAGTTTTTTCTTTCTTTTCGTCATTAACGGGACAACTACCTTCTTAACAGCCTTTTCATCTCCCGTATATGCGATCTGGCCAATACCTGCCTTTTCAGATTTGGACTGTTCTTTATAATTCAGATAATCAAAATTCAGAACCGTATTCTGAGCAACCTTTCCTCCAAAATGAATTCCTGTCTTATAAGATGCAAAATTAACATAGGTTGTATATCCGGCAATCTTGTTTTTGTCTTCGGAATTCAGAATACCGGCAAGATAAATGTTGTGATACTTGCCTTTCATTGTCAGAACTTCCAGAAATCCCTTCATGTTTTTTGAAATATTTTCCGGTGCATAAATTGTCTCGATAAACCATGTCATATCCGTAATAAACAAGAAAATCGGCTGTTCTTTTCTTGTATGTTCGTAGAGTTCTTCTTCTTCTCCACCTTCTTCCAGTATCTGTTTTTTAATGCGATTCCTCTTAATGAATTCAGGTGAAAACGTTTCCTGGAAATATGTAAACAGCTCATCACTATTTCCAATATATGTAATATTTTCCTGACCGGAATATGTAGCCATCACTCCACTTCCATCGATCAGACAGATCTGGCTGTCTTTCAGACGGGCAGATTCTATCATGATTTTCATGAAATTCTTTTTACCAGTTTTTGCAGCACCCATGATCAGATAACAGAACATATCAGCAAGATCAAGGCTGTAAATTTCTGCATTTTCGGAATTATACGCCACAGGGAGCAGATGATCTGTTGCTGCAGAATTTCTGACATCATCCAGTTCTTCAAAAATCTCCCATGTTGGTTTCTCCGGTATTTCCGGTATAGGCTGTGCTCGTTTTCCGCTCCATGCCTGATTCATCATTACACACATATCAGAAATTTTTTCCATTCTCTGATAATCATCATCTGCTTCCAGCGCCAGAGCTGCCTGAAATTCGAGGATTCTTGTTCCAAGGACTGCAAGCCCTCTTCCTTTGATTCCGGATTCCGGCATTACCTCCACACGGGTTGTATGCAGAATATCTCCATATGCAAATCTGTCAGGAAGCTGAAGACAAAGCAATGTCTTCATATTTTCGGCAATACGGTTCGGAAGTTCGTTCATTCCAAAACCTCCGGCTGTAATAAGGAAGAATATTCCATGTCCGACACCTTCTTTTGAAAGCTGAATGATTATCTTCTCATATTTTCCACCTGTTTTTTCCATGAAAGCAGAGAAATTGTCAATAACAATGACGATAGCCGGATAAACAACACCGTGTACCTGTACATACTGACTGTAATTACCACCACGGAAAACTTTTTTTCGATCGTTCAGAATTCTTTCAATCATATTGAAGAATTTGGCTATTTTTTCATCATCACTCTCGTACATGACACCGCCCACATGAGCAAGCCCCTCAAAAGCAGACATCATCTTACTGCTGAAGTCAAGGGCATAAATATTCAGATAATCCGGTGTATATTTCGTCACAAGTCCATACAGGATTGTCTGAACCAGTGTACTCTTTCCACTGACAACCGAACCAATGATCGCGTGGTGACCGCCTTCTGAGAAACTGAATGGCAATGGGAACTGTGCCTGGTTTCGGGGATCATCAATCATACCGATCGGAACTCCCAGTGACCAGGAACCTCTGTGTGTTCCCCAGCCAGCTGATGTAAATGCACTTTTCTGGTATTCATCAAACTGCTGCAGATAAATCTGAGCTGGCAGAACCGGCATCCAAAGCTGGTGATTTTGTCTGTATCCGTTAATCTCCGCTGTTTTTCTGAGGTAATCTTTTACCGCATCAAGCTGTGTACGTTCCTTGACTTCCGGAAGTTTTACTCCCATATTTTCTGCAAAGCGAATGATCTGTTTTACAGTATCTCCATCCTGTTGTTCTGCAAGATCATATAAACGCATAAATTCTTCAAGCAGTCTTATGTTGTGCTCGCTCTTCTGATAATCCAGCTTCGCTGCTGCAATCTGATCATAGAACTTCTGTACATCGTGTTCTTCTGCTGCTTCCAGACATCTGACAAGTGATGCGATCCACTGATACAGTGCTTTCTCCTTTCTCACTGCACGTGCATGGCCGCCTGTCATTTCGGTTTTTCCATCTGTTGTCAGAAGTTTTGCAATTTCTGTATTGCCCTCCTCAATGTTTTCATCATAGGGAGCTCCACTCCAGCCAGACTGGAATAATTCGAATACCTCATCATTTCCAACCTGCAGATAACATCTTCCGGCCTGAGTTATGTAAGCTGCATCTGGTTTATGCAGCATATCATTACTGTCCTGACGATCCTGTACTCGCAGACAGAGTCGGAATTTTGAGTTACTCCAGATATTATCATCTACTGTTCCGCTTGGCTTCTGTGTTGCCAGTATCAGATGAACACCCAGACTTCGTCCAACCTGCGCCACACTGATCAGTTCTTTCATAAAATCAGGTTCTTCTCGTTTCAGTTCTGCAAACTCGTCAATAATGATAAAGAGATGTGGAATCGGTTCAGAAGCTTCTTTGTTTTTATAGAGTTTTGTATAATTATTAATATTATTAACTCCATGTTCAGTAAAGAGCCTCTGACGTCTCCTGTTTTCACTTTTAATGGAAACCATTGCACGGTATACCTGATTTCCGGACAGGTTGGAAATCTGTCCGATCATATGCGGCAATCCGTCGAAAAGGTGCGCCATTCCACCGCCCTTGTAATCAATAATGAAGAATCCAATATCATCCGGACTGTAATTAATAGCAAGAGACAGCATATATGTCTGCAGCGTCTCACTTTTACCGGAACCTGTGGTACCTGCAACAAGTCCATGCGGTCCATGATATTTTTCATGAACATCCATATAACAGGGAGCACCGCCCGATTTCTGTCCGATAAGGCCTCTGATATTATCATAGTTACGATTTTTCAGCCATCTCTCTTCAGCCTTCAGTTCAGAAGGTCTTGTGATTCCGTACATATCAAAGAATGTCAGAGAATTCGGGATTTCACCACCTGTTTCAATCTCCTGTACTTCCATATTGGAAAGTCTTCTGCTGAACTCCACAAGTTTTTTTGAATCCAGCGAATCAAAGTCAACTCGGATACGTTCTTCTTTCTGTGCTGATACATTATACATTCCCTGGAAATAGCTGTCATTCTCAACAATATATTCACATGCATTTGGAAGCTGCTCACTCGTTTCAGCAAGCATTACTGTACTGAGTCCGATTTCACCTGACAAATCAAACACATACTTCGCAATAAGTTCTTCTTCGATCAGAGATGGATCAGACAAAAACATGATAAAATATGGCTTTGGAAGAGTATTTCCTCTGTTATAAGAAACTGCGTTTTCCTGTCTCTGACGAAATACCTTTGCAATCTCATAAAAAACTTCTCCGGCTTCAAGACGGTTTGATGCGATGTATCTAATTTTTTTATCTTCTGCCCATACATGTGGAAACCATTTTGCAAATTCCCATTGACCAGAATCTTCTGAGTTATTTTCATCGTATACAAAAACCATTTTTACATCTGTATAACAATTGCTGGCTGCGATCTGAGCTGCCATGATTTTTGCAGCCTGTATCGCTCCTTTCTTTCCCTGTCCACCTACAACACCAGTAAGTTTATGTTCCAGCAGATTCAGAAGTATTGGTACATTTGTAAGAGTTTTATAATTTTGATGGATAAATTCCGGTTTCTCGGCCAGTTCATCTCTTTCCATCCGGAATTTTTCTTTCGGTACCTGGATCGGAACCTGAAAATCGACATCTCCCAGTCCCAGTCTGCAGCTCAGAAAGTCTTCATGTGTCGCATTTCGATTCCATAACATAACGGAATGCTCATCATAATTCAAACATGTATTCACATCAGGATACATCTGCTCCAGTGCATTTCTGTTATGTTTGTATTTCTCCTGGATTTCTTCAGTTTTCTTTACAAGATAATTACTGTATGCCTCATAACGCTGTGCAGCATTTTCCTTTTCCGTCTTTTTCTGATAGCGCATGTTCAGAATTCCCCATGACACTCCAACCACTGCAGATGAAACTGACATAACAAGTCCGGAATACATAAAAAGCCCTCCGCCATATCCGGAAGTTTTAGACGAAGCAATCATAAGAAGCGCTCCAAGCAGCATAGGAATCGTCATTGTAAACGATGGTCCAATCGTCATCAGCACCGGTTTCTTTTTTGATTTCATCTCCTTCGGAGGTTCTTCGATTTCTACAGGTTCCTGTTCAATTTTCTCAATGATTCGTGGTGAACGATGAAAAAGAATTTTTACAGAAAGAGGTACCTCTTCATTTTCTTTATCAGGCTCCGGTTTTTCTGTTTCATCTTTATAAGGCAGCAGATATCTCTCGTTAACACGAACATTCAGATTTTCAGTGTCAATCGCAAGGATATCTCCAAGATATACCATATGAAGACCATAGATATTGATATAATCACCAAAATGCAATGTTTCGATACCTGTCACATATTTTGCATTTACATACAGTCCATTCTGTCCTTTACTGGTAATCACATAGTCTCTGCCTCGTTTGACGATCTCCGCATGATCTCTGGAAATCAACCGACGATAATTACACTGTATCAGGTTACTTTCACCTTCACCGATCGTAATTCTTCCTGTTTTACTGATGTCATATTTATGATAAGCTGTGAATACCTTTTTGCATCTGTGTACAATAAAAAAGATCTGTTTTTTATCATAGGACAAAATCCTGAACATCTGAGAATCCTCAAGTACTGTTCTGTCCTTCACTTCCTGCTGTTCAAGATAGATTCTGCAGGTTTTACCCGCCTTTACCTTCCAGACATCATTAATTACTTCAAATTCAAGACTGATATCTTTACGGAGATTAAAAACATCTTTATTAATTACCAGAGAATAGTCTGCATTATTGATTGCAGGTAAAACATATTCTTTAAACGCTTCTTTTGTATAAACTGCAATGACAAGCCCCATATTTTATTTCTCCTGATTCTAATTTTCATAAATTGATATATGCATTTCTGTTTTTCCAACCGTCAGAAAATCATTCGTCTGAAGCTTTACCATCTGATTTTGTATCACCATTTGATTCTTTCCTCTTCGAATGCTGACGGATGGTGCTGAATTCCGGTTTTTAATATATACCGCATGATCTTTCATACAGATAGAACATCCCCGTTTTACTGCATGAACATCATTAAGTACAAGATCATTGTTTTTATCCTGGCCGATAAAAATCTCACGTTCCAGATCAAAAAGATGACGCTGTACACTTGTCTCTGTATATACTTCTATTTCCACCTGAAAGTCCGGTACTGTTTCATTATTATTTGAATAATTGTCAGTATACTGTACCTCAAATGGATTAGATTTTCTGGACATTTCCATTCTGCTCTCCGGATTCTTCAGTTTTTCCTCCAAAGCCGCATTGCGCATTTTTTCATTGCTGATATTTCTGCGCTCTTCAAAATCTCTGTTCTTTCTGTTCTGTCGTATAAACACGATTACAAGAATTACGATAATCAGAATTTCGTATACGGTAATTGCATTCTGGGACAATAACAGTTGTACCATAATCAGATAGCCTCCATTTCAACCCAAATATATTTTAAATTCTGACCTGCCGACTTTTAAAATGTCGCCCTGATGTACACGCACACACGAAACTATACGCTGTCCATTCAGCCAGCTTCCATTTTTGGAATTCAGGTCCCTTATGTACACTGCATTCCCCTTTTTTTCAAAACAGACATGACTTCCGGATATGTATCTGTCCTGTGTGGTGATTTGCAGATCAGACGGAGGTCTGCGCCTCCCTGCTATGCAATTCTTTTTTAACATGAATGAAAACTGTTCTCCAGAATGCATATCTGCAAGAATCATCATCTTCTGACTGTCATCTTCCCATAAAGAAAGCGTTTTGTCTTCATCAAAATCGTTAATCTCTTTCATACGTCCCTCGCTATATTATTACTTTTCTCTTTCGTAATCCTCCGTGACCTGCAGCAGCATAACTGTCACATTATCACGTCCACCATTTTCAAGAGCATCCCTCACAAGAGCCTGTGCTGCATTTTCCGGTTTTGATTCCATTTCAAGAATCTCCAGGATTCTGCTGTCATCAACCATATCCGTCAGGCCGTCGCTGCATATCAGATAGATATCATTCTGTTCTAAAGATAACTCTTCCGCATAATAGGGTGAAAATCGTAAATTCGACGGCATTCCAAGATACTGTGTGATCACATGACGTTCTGGATGTGTCTGCGCCTCTTCCGGACTGATAATTCCCATCGAAATCATCCTCTGAACCTTCGAATGATCCAAAGACAACTGTTCCAGTTTATGATTTCGCATTCGGTAAATGCGGCTGTCTCCTACATTCACACCTGTGAGCTTACCATCATTCAGAATCAACGCAGCCAGAGTTGTACCTGATTTTTTCCCTTTCTGCTCCGACTGCCTGAAAATCCTGTCAGAAATAGAACGTAGTAATCTGGTAAATTCTGCCTGATCCGTCCATCTCCCACATTCCTCTTTTCTCTCAGAAAGTATCCTTACAGCATTATACGATGCATCCTCGCCATTATCTACTCCACCCATACCATCACAGATCGCGTACAGCTGTGACGCATCCTTACAGGTGGCGGAAAGATCTGCTCCACAATCCATCTTTTCACGCTGCATGATCGTACCATTCAGGCAGAAATTATCTTCGTTGTTTCTGCGCACATTTCCCTTATTGTTAATTACTGCACTTTTTATTTCAAAAGGAGATTCCTGTAAAGGAACGGCAGTTGTTTCAGAAAGCTCAAAGGTAGCTTCACTGTCTGATAATTTCAAAGTAGTTTCTGATGGTGAGTCAGCTTCTGTTCTGCTTATAATCTTTTTATTCTTTGATCTTCGACATAAGCATACAATTATTACTGCCAAAATCAGCAGGCATACTGCTGCCAGAATCAATCCCCCTGCCAGCTCTGGCCGGTTTAATAAAACACCCTCAAATGACATGGATGCTATTCTGATCATTTTCCTCATTCTTTTTCCTTCAACTTAATCCAGTCTTAGCAATAAATTCTGATTTTTACAACTGCATTACCCATTTGAAGAACATCTCCGTCGCAGAGTGCCATATCACTGGTTACCTCGACTCCATTCAGATATGTCTTATTTCTTGAATTATTCCTTACATAAATACCTTCCGGGCAATCAATAATGAACACATGCTTTCTGGATGTATGTTTTCTGTTTTCCGAAGGTGAATTTAATACAACATCCACATCGCATTCAGGACCTCTTCCAAGAATCAGTTCATTTGTAAGTTTCTTGGTTACCTTCTCAGTATGTCCCTCAAACGTTATTTCAAATTCAAGCTTTATTCCTGCCGGGCTGTCATCGTAAATTGTTTCATCACTGTCATAATCATACATATCGATTGGAAGAGTTTCATCCCGGTCTAATTCTGACAGAGTCTCATCATATCTGTCATCAGGAACAGGGCTCTCTTCATCAACCAGATCTTCTTTTTCAAAATTATTTCGACGTTTTCGCATGATCAGGATCACAACAACCAGAAGTACGACCACAATCACAGCTGCTACACAGGCAATCAGATATTTATGAAGAAAATCTGTCACTTTTTCTATTGCTGTTTTTTCAGGTATCGGTGTTGCAGTCGGGGCCGGTGCTGTTGTTGGTTTTACCGTTGGTACCGGTGTTGCAGTCGGAGCTTCTGTTGGCAGGACTACATTTTCCATTCCCAGTGAATATACATATGGTTTGCTCTCAACAGAGTAATTGCCGGGTGCATATATTACACTCCAGTTCAGATTCTTCTTTCCAAAATTATCAAGAGCCGGCTGAACGTGCACCTGATAACTATTCTGCATAATGCTTCCGATTGTCTGGACAGCTTCACCGATTCCCATATCATTGTATGAAAAGACATCTCCACCGGACTGTTGTGCGATCTGTCCGACCGCATTCAGATTAGCACTGGAATCCTTTCCTTTGAGTCCGACTGCATAAACCGGAATTCGTGTAGTTGCAAAATCAGACATTAACTGATCTGCTGTATAAGCTCCATCTGAATCATCCATTCCATCTGTAAACAGGATGATCGCGGCACGTCCCGGGATATTATTCACACGCTTTCTCTGTCCGTCCATTGCAAAAGAAAGTCCCTTATAAAGATACGTATAATCAGCGTTTCTCTCAATACCCTGTATTGCATTATTCAAAGCATTTTTATCCTGTGTGGAATCACAGACAGATGTTATGTCTGATCCAATAGTAATAATTCTTGCAAAGTCATTTGCATTCATATTATTTACAAAATCAGTCATACTGTCTTTAATTGCCTTCATTTCATCTTCTGTAACGGATTTTGAAACATCAATACAGAAAATATATGAATTTCCCAGTCCAAGATTCTGATAAACCGCAGCATCCTGAATTGATAAAGCTTTCGCTTCGTCGATTTTTACCGACAGCTGATCTGCGTTCAATGCTTCTCCGGAAGGTCTTCCGGTATTATCAAGAGCACTGACATACAGATAAACATCATTTCCCTGCTGAATGATCTGGCTGATGTTTAATTTTTCCACATCAGCATACACACTTACCTGCAATGCAAATATTCCAATCAGAATTGCAAACAGGAATTTCCTTATTCCATACTTTTTCATTGTTTTCCATCCCCTTCATTTCCAGATAACTGTTACAAAGCCTTCTGTTCACAATACATACTGTATCTGTACTCTGGAACAGTTATGAAGATTTAACTTTATTCCATAAATCACCATATGTCTGATCTGCCTCTGTTCCCAGATACTGGAATGTCTCCAGATTATCATACTTCGAAAGATCCGGGAAAGCGATCTTACTGTTACGGATATCTTCGTCCTCGATCAGCTCTCGAGCGGCCTCATTTGGTGTAGAATATGTAATATACTCAAAATTCATCAGTGCAATATCCGGTCTGCAAAGAAAATCAATAAATTTTTCAGCATTTTCTTTATGCTCGGCATTCTTTGGAATTACCCAGGAATCAATCCAGATATTTGAACCTTCTTTTGGAATCACATACTCCAGATTTGAATTTTCTTTTTGTGTGTAGATTGCTTCACCGGAATAGATCACACCAAGTGCTGCTTCATTTCCGATCATCTTATCACGCACCTGATCAATAACATATGCCTGAACCAGTGGCTTCTGCTCGATCAGAAGATCTTTTGCTGCATTCAGCTCATCCAGGTCTGTAGAATTCAGAGAATATCCAAGATATTTCAGTGTAACACCAAACGCATCTCTTACAGAATCCTGCATAAGAATGTTATCTTTGTACTTCGGATCCCAGAGAATCGACCAGCTGTCAACCGGCTCATCTACCATTGTCTTATTATAAAGGATACCAACTGTTCCCCAACAATATGGTACAGAGTATTTATTTTCAGGATCAAACTGTCTGGATTGTTCCAGATATTGCTTTCCAATATTTTTCAGATTTGGAATATTATCAAAATTAATTTCCGCAAGCAGATCATTCTTGATCATTCGCTGAATCATATAATCACTTGGACAGATCACGTCATAGGCAATTGCACCGGAACTGATTTTTGGATAAAGGATCTCGTTCGTCTCAAATTCTTCGTATATTATATCAATCCCCGTCTCTTCTTCAAACATGGTCAGTACTTCCGGATCAATATACTCGCCCCAGTTATAAACAACCAGTTTTTCATCATTCAGGACATCGCTCTCTTTTGCGTAATAGAAACCACCGCCGATAAAAATAATACAGATTGCAACAGGAACTACTCTCTGTATCATGATCTTCTTAACTTTGGATGGTCTGCGCACTTTCTTTCTGACGGTTGTCTCCTCCTCTTCCTTCGGAGAATAATTAACCAGGATCAGCAGTACAAGAACTGTAACAAACATAATTGTAGAAAGTGCATAAATTTCAGGCTTGATACCTTTTCGAACTTCCGTATAGATTTTTGTTGAAAGCGTATCGATTCCAGGTCCTTTTGTAAAATGTGTAATTACAAAATCATCCAGTGACATGGTAAATGCAAGCATAAATCCGGACAGCACACCCGGCACGATATCAGGAAATACAACCTTGAAGAAAGCTTTGACCGGAGGTGCTCCCAGATCAAGTGCTGCCTCATATGTATATCGATTCGTCTGTTTCAGTTTCGGTGCCACACTTAATATGACATAAGGTATATTAAATGTAATATGTGCGATCAGAATCGTTCCAAACCCAAGAGTCATATGAAATGCAATAAAAAGAAGCATCAGTGACACACCCATGACAATCTCAGCATTCATCATAGGGATGTTGGTAAGTCCCATATACATGGTCTTCCATTTCTGCTTCATACCCTGGATCGCGATTGCTGCAGCTGTACCTATGATGGTAGCTACAGCTGCTGAAATAAATGCAATGATCAGTGTCGTATAAAATGCACTCATGATCTGCTCATTTCGAAACAGTTCCTTATACCATTTCAGTGTAAATCCGCCCCACTTGGCTCTCGTCTTGGACTGATTAAATGACAGAACGATCAGTGTCACGATAGGTGCATATAATAAAATCAAAATAAGGGTCAGATATATCTTCTGTAAATATTTTCTGATCAAAACGCTGACCCTCCTTCCTCTTTATCATATTTGGCCACAAGTGCCATACTTGCGATGATAAATACCATCAATACAAGAGAAAGTCCACTTCCTACATGCCAGTTACTGTTTTGTTTAAATGACTGTTCAATAACGTTACCAATCAGAAGGATCTTACCTCCTCCAAGCAGATCAGAAATAACAAATGTGGTTAAAGCCGGTACAAAAACCATTGTAATACCGCTGATAACTCCCGGAATACTCAGTGGAAAGATAACCTTCAAGAAAGTCTGCACAGAATTGGCGCCAAGATCACGTGCCGCATTAATAACATTCGGATCAATCTTGGCCAGTACGTTATAAATCGGAAGCACCATGAAAGGCAGGAAATTATATACCATACCAAGAATAATCGCATATGGTGTATTGATGATCTCCAGTGCCGGAAGATGTAAAAAACTCAGAACACTGTTGATAACACCGTTTTTTTCAAGTAATGTCTGCCATGCCAGTGTACGGAGAAGAAAGTTCATCCACATCGGCAGAATAAAAATCAGTACAATGAAACTCGTCTGACTGACCTGATTCTGGCTCAGTATCATTGCCAGCGGATATGCAAGGATCAGACAGAACAAGGTACTCAGGAAGGACAGAAGGATTGACATTCCCAATGCCTTCAAATTTTCCGGTGTCGTGATCTGTGCCAGATTCGAAAACGTAAATGTTCCCTCATCACTGGTAAACGCGTAATAGACAATTACCAGCAGAGGGATCACAACAAAAGAAACGGACCAGAACAGATAAGGTCCGGCAAGCATACGCTTATTCTTCAATGTTTACCGCCTCCTCATCTTCTGATTCCGGTTTCTTCATGATCTGAATATCGAATGGATCTACATGAATGCTGACCTCTGTTCCGACCGGGAACATATCTGTGCTGTGCACAAGCCATTCATAGTTATTTGCCATAACCTCCATTTCATAATGAACACCTTTAAAAATCATATGTGTAACTACGCCGTCAATACTTCCCTGACCTGGTTTCAGAAGATCGATATCCTCAGGACGTATCACAACATCGACCGGTCTGTTCTGGCCAAATCCCTCATCCACACAGGCAAAATTTACGCCAAGAATCTTAACAAGACGATCCTGCACCATTGTCGCAGAAATAATATTACTCTCTCCGATAAAGTCTGCAACAAAAGCGTTTTCCGGTTCATTATAGATTTTTTCCGGTGTACCGATCTGCTGTATGTACCCCTGATTCATGACCACGATAGTATCTGACATTGTCAGTGCTTCCTCCTGATCATGTGTAACATACAGGAATGTAATTCCAAGTTCATTTTTCAGTCGGATCAGCTCATACTGCATGTCCTGTCGAAGTTTCAGATCCAGTGCACCCAGCGGTTCATCCAGAAGCAGTACTTTTGGCTCATTTACAATAGCTCGCGCAATTGCAATTCTCTGCTGCTGTCCGCCACTTAATGAATCCGGCATACGATTTTCAAAGCCCTCAAGATTTACAAGTTTCAATGCATATTTTATCTTATCATATATATATTGTTTGCTTTTGTTTTTTATCTTTAATCCAAAGGCAATATTATCCGCAATATTCATGTGCGTAAATAACGCATATTTCTGAAATACGGTATTCAGCTGTCGTTTATTAGGCGGAAGATTCGTAATATCCTGTCCATCAAAAATCACATGACCTTTATCCGGTGTTTCAAATCCTCCCAAAATACGAAGTGTAGTAGTCTTTCCACATCCGCTTGGTCCGAGAAGTGTCAGAAATTCATTCTCTCTGATATAAAGATTCAGCTCATCCAACACAGTCTGCATGCCATAAGATTTGGAAATATCGATCAAGTCGATCAGCTTATTGCTCATTGGCTTTTCCTCCCTAATATCCCCTCTTTTTCCCTAAAAAAATCATTAATAGGTAACTCTATTTTTGTATCATAAAACCATTACAATTTCAATAGACTTAACACGATTATAACATAAAAACACGTCATATTACAATGAAATCCCAGTACTCAGTCCGATTATGATAAATAAACTCAAGGCGATAAGTTCCGGCATCTGCAGTAAGGGCTACCCGTGGTTTCCACATATACATTTTCTCAGCAGGGATCTGTACTTCTGTCAGAACAGAGTCTACTGCTTTTTTTATATAATTTCCGTTGTAATAACGATATAGCTGAACCTCTATTTTCTCATCAGCCAGCGCGCCATCTGTACTGACTGTAAGCAAAAGTGTCTCTCCTTTTCTGACTATCTGATCAGCAGTATCAGGATTGCTTTTTGGCTGTACCTTCAAAGAATATTCCGCTGCATCTGTAATTGTAAAGTTACTTACTGCTTTGATGTCCGTACTTTCAGACTCTCCGTTAAAATATCCTGTTTCACTAGTTGTGCACAGTCTTGCTGTCAGTTCATATTCTCCTTTCTCAAAAGCATGTAAGAGAGATTCTATTTCTATTCTATGTTTTCCTTCCGTCCTGACCGGTACGATCACTGATCCGCCATTCAAACCTGGATTCATACGTACCCCGTCAAGAAAAAGGCTCATTCCTTCCGGAAATGCAATCTCTGACAAATCTGCTATTTTTCTGATACACAGAAGTACTGCATATTCTCGTTCCTCATACTTTGTATTTCGAATCTTCTCTTCAGGAACAATATTTAGTTCGAACTTTATACGTTCCCTTTGTCTGTATACAGCAGGTGACGTTTGATTTATTATCTCAAATTTCTGAATTCCGTTATTGTGTGACGCAATTTCAAAAATAAGAGGTTTGCAGGATTCTGTCCTGTCCATATATTGCAGCATGAGCTTTCCCTGCAGTTTTTGACCATTTTCCGGCCAGTCCGCTTTTTCCACTCTTGCAAAATCAAAAACAAAAATCATATCCTCTGTCACATCGGACTTACCTGTATCTTCTGTCATTCCGCCGAATGTTTCCGTATTTTCTTCCTGTACAGTATTCATTCTTTTAAACCCGTTCAGTTCTATCTCCGACTCTCTTTTCGTACAATAATAATACCAGTACGCAGGCATTGCGTTTTTTCGTTGTTCCAGAAGTACGATCGTTGTTCCCTTTGGAAGATAGAAAGCATCTTTTTCATCCACAGATTTCAGCATCAATTTCTTTGTAAACTGCTTTGCTCCTTCCATCTTAATATCATCCAGGATATATTCTGTATGAAACTGAGCTGTAAAGGCAGAGTCCCTCGTAATTTTTACAGGTATATCCGATGTGACGCCTGTAAATAATCTTCCGGGAGCAATATGTGCCTCCTGCATTAATCTTACCTGCTTCTCTCGTTCCGTTTCCATTATCCATATTGTCTCACATCCGTCTCTCATAACTCTGAGCGGAGTGATATTTTTCTCAGCCGCTGCCGCACCTGCCGTGAACAACGTTTCTTCTGCGTTTTCTTCCTTTACAATAACCCTGATCAGAAAATCCATTTGTTCAGCTGGCATTCCGTCAGACATCGCATTCTCATATTGGCTGCAGTACAGCAAAATGGTTTCTTCCGCACTCGCCTTATTTGTTGTTATGGTCGTTCCAGGCGCTCCACAAAACGCCGCATTTCCAATCCCTGTTACTGAACCGAAACTATTTGATCCTGATAGAGAAAGATTTCCATTTTCAATCGTACAGTCTCCTTCTGTCGAAATTCCGGAAATCCCATAAAAATGATTTCCGTCACCTGAAGAATACAGATTTCCTCCACCGGTCTTGTTCACGTCCATCTGAACTCTTTTTAATGAGAGAATCCCTGTCTCATTAAATGTTTCTTCATAAGAACCGCCATTTTTCAAGGCAATACTTGAAACTGTCGACCTTTCATCTTCATTTATAACCCTGCAGCCATCTGCTTCAATACTGAAATTTGTCAGTTCCTTCAGATAATAGGCCTCCTGCCCAGAACTGCTGGAATGAAATGCCAGCACAGGATAACCTTCTTCTGTCGTGCAGACTCTTCCTTTTTCCTCTTTGCTTCCTGTGTTATCCATGTAAACGACACCATCCTGACCATCTCCCAGTCTTGTGCCCGGATATATATCTATACGGACAGATCTTCTTATATAACAGTCTTTCTTAAATCCGGAAGTCTCTGTTGAAGAATTCTGCAGTGATACAAAGCTCCCCCTGTCTTTATTTCCAAGCTGTATTCTCAATGAATTATCTGGATTCTGAATGGAAGTATCCGGATTACAGAGCTGACTGCTGCCGGTAAATCCCCCAAGTATAATAATTTCTGTGTTCTCTGATCCATCTGATATATCAGACAGTATATTTCCATCATTCATCAAAAATCCACAGGCTCTGTCATCCCTTCCATCCATCATCAGTATTGTTTTTTTCTCTGCCATAACAAAATCGTGAAATTTCTGGAAGGATAGTTTTTTTGCATTTTCCGTTTTATTAATGTAGTTTCTTACTGCCGAATCTGTAATTTCTGTGTAAGTACCACCACTGACCTCAACAAACTCCAAATTTCTGGTGTATAGTTCCTCTGAGACCGTAAGCCTTCCGTAAATCTTACTGCTGCACAGATTTCCGTCGAGATCTCTGCTGATACTATACTCTTTTTGAACAATATTCGTATCACGAACAATCACTTCAACATCTGCAGACTGCATTTCGCTTCCGACAGTTACATCACCATACAGAATGATCAGTCCGCCAATTTCTGTATTATAAAGCCCTATATGAATATCCTCTACCTGTCTGGAACAGAAACCAGCTCCGATGACATAAAAGTTCTCAGGTTCAGCACTTCCCATTTTTCCATCGACTGCAGGAGAAATTCTCACGTCAGCAATCTGTTCTTCTCTGACTTCTGTCCCAGTATCATTTCCAATACACAACCTGTATCCATTTGCGTCAATTCCCGTCCTGTTAGTTTTCTCATAACAGATATCCATATTCTGAAGCGTAAGATTACTCTGCAGGCTTATATACGAATCTGATTTTCCATAAAGATACAAATATGCCGGGTTTTCTTCGTTTTTTCTGTAATCCATATCTCCCCAGAGACTGCTCCAGTATACCATTCCATAACAGGCAGGAATCTGACTGCTGGTCCGCATACAGAATCTTCCACAGATGATAATATTCCCACTTCCTCCAGACATATCAAGAAGCTCATATGCTTCCTCCACAGAATGTACAGCTTTTTTATAATCAGAGCCATCGTGCTCTCTCAGATATTCTTCAGCATTGCTTTGAATAGTTACTTCATTCGGCAAAGCATCCCTCACGTAAATAACCGACCTTTTTTCTCTCAGATATTCATTTCTGTTCTCCGCCTCATCCTCAAATATCTCTTTTTCTTCGTTTTCCATGTCAGAAGAATCTTCTCCATTTACAATCGGACTGTTTTCTTCACAGATAAAATTCTCACCGTCACTCTTCTCATTCTGTACCGCTGCATCTGTCTGCTGCGGTTCTTCTATTTCAGTACTTGTATCAAACTCATTATTCTCCGTGATTTTCTCATCTGTTTCATCAATCATCTGTTCCTGCTGAAAAACAACTTCTTCATTATCGCAGAAATCTGCATGGATATTGCTAACTGATACAGGCAACATCATAAGAACAACGATTAATCCAATTTTCCAGTTTTTTGCTTTTTTCAACATTCTCCCCCTTTTTTTAATTCATTCCGACCTGAATTATATATCTGTTCTCCGTATCCGGTTTTACAATCGTTTCACTCTTAGTATAATCCACACTCAAATCATTCTTAAAAAAACAAATCGTTTCGCTCTGGCCTGTTTTAAGAGGCTGAGAAATCTGCATATTTCTACTTTCCATACCTGGCTGCTGCATGAAATTCCCGTTTACACAAATAAATGTCAGCGAATTGGTATTATCAATCGAAAGACTGTCTGACCAGGTGATATAAGGCTGTGGCATATCTGCTCTGTCTGAGATAAGAATCAGTTCTGCATAAGGGCGTCCAGCGCTGTCGATCACCTTGTATTTCAGTTCTGCATCTGTCCTGTTCAGAATAAAATTCATTATAAGAGTTTTCTTATATGGCTTCACGCTTCTGATTTTCACAGTCACCGTACTTCCGTTTTCATAATCCCACGCAAGAGAAGATGGTATTTCCAGCGTAAGTGCCATACTCTGTTTTTCAGAAGTATTCAAAAACAATCCTTCGCTGAATTTATCTTCTCCCTGTTTCAATACAGGAAAAGAACTGCCTTTTTTCATTGATATCCTGCGTCCTTTTGAGTCCTGCACCACTACTTCCCCCATGAAACGAATTTCACTGTTTTCAATACGCAGGTCATCAAAGTAGTTCCGTACCTGTAAATGAACTTTATGTTCATGGTTCCCATACAGATACCAGATACCTTCTGTTGATTTCTCCCCAAAACAATAAGCTTCCTGCAAATCTTTATTCGCTGATACCATTCTGGTATCGCCAAGAAGATCTGTTGTGAAATAAAATTTTTCTGCAAGAATCTGCCCCGGATCTGAAGCCATGTTCCGTATATATCTCGCCAGAATCCCACCTCCCGGACAACCGGACAAAATAATCACAGCACCTGTCAGACAGTATATAAACCTCTTCCACTTTATGTTTTTTCCTTCTGCCATACTGTCACCTCAATTATCTGCCTGTTTTGTTTTTACTGTCATATGGATCATTGCAACACCTCCGGAATTCGTATAATCTGCATCTGTGAGAGAAAGAGCAAAACGAAATTGATCTGTATCACTGACCAGCATTTTCCGTTCTATTATCCATCGATCATCCGTTTCTCTGATCAACTCATCTGTAGTATTTTTATCCTTTATTCCGATATCCAGCGGAAGATTTCCGTCAACTTCAATGGTAAGCATATACCGGACAACCACGTCACTGTCATTCTCAAGTTCTAGATTTAAATATTCCATTTCACCTGGCACTAGTGTAAATGTCTGTTTATTTTCAAGTGTATTGTTCTCCATAATGTTAAATCTCGCTGTCCTGCCTTTCTCCGTACCGGAAACCTGTATGATATATCTGGCATATATATTTCCAGTCAACCATATCGACAGAATGCTGATTCCTGCCATTATGGTACATATTCTCGGAAGCAGATCATCCATCTTCCTTTTTTCATATCCACAGAAGAGAATTTGTGCCGAAACAAAAATCAGCAAAATCGTAAAAACAACTCTCCGGCATCTGTGAAATATGTTTAATATCCTTCCAAGATGTGGAATCCATCCTGTCACAACGCCCTTTATTTCAGATCTGTCAAAGGAGGGGTCCGGTGCATTATTTGCATCCCCTTTTGTTGTAATCTGATCATTACAGATGGCAATCACACGATGAACAACCAGATTCTTTCCTGACTGATAAACAACAATATCGTTTTCTCTGATTTCTTTGCTTTTCTTCACTATAATTAATGTTCCTGCAGAAAAAGCTGGTTCCATACTCCCGGATAAAACATTGGCCATTCCAAACCCAAGTGGCATTGGAAGCAGATTCCCGGATATCTTCGGCACACTTATCAGGCACAGAACACCGCCTGTCAGCAGTACAAACAAAACCAGATATGCTTTTCGAAACAATAAATATCTTCGGACAACTATGACAAATACCATTCCCGCTATACCCATAAGCAGAATCCATTTCCATATGGATGTTGTATCCCCGGTTTTTACAGCCTTTCTGAAAATTGTTCCTGTATGTTCTGCTGCCTCTGTGTTTTCGCCATTCGCTCCGGATACATCCGCTGCTGCTGTTGTATAAAGCGTTACGGTGCAGGAATCCATCTGTGCAGTCTCAGTTACAGGATTCAGCAGTGCGTTTCCAAGCAAAGTGTCCTCTTCATCCGCATCGCGATCATACTTCCATCTCCAGTAAAGTGTATATTCCATACTCTGTCCGGGATTGAGAGTTCTCTCCTCCGCAATTGCATTTATTTCATCAAAACTTCTCCAGTTTCCATTCTCGCCCATTATCCAGCCTTCTTCATTTAACATACGAATTTCAACCGGAAATTTTTCTACGGACATACTTGCAGCAGTACTCAACCGCACCTGATAATGTGCCTTCCATTTACTGAAATTTCGGATAATAAATCTGTAACTGCTTTCCGTTCCCGGTGCGATCACTTTTGTATTATTCTCACCCTGTACTGTTACTTTTTTTGTTTTATTGATATACTGATCATGAAAAAGTGATATTTCTGTTTTCCTGCCCCATATACTTTCATTATCTGCAACCTGAAAATCAAATATCCTTTTGTTTCCTGCAGTATTCTTCGCTGAACCTTTCCCAGAATAGGATCTGCTTCCTGAAAAGCTTTCCGCACCCTGAAATAGCCGGATTTCATAAGCTTTATGGTCTGAAGCCCGACAAAGACTTTCTCCGACAAAAATCACTGTCAATATTGTAAGAATCAACAACAGTATCACGAACCACCAGCATTTCCTTCTGGTCAGCACATTAAATTTTTCACTGACAGAAACCCTCTCTGACATTTGCTTTCCTCCTTCTCATTTCATTCTGCTCATGTTTCCACTTTTTACAAAGAACAGAAAACTGTCTCACAACATCTGAAACTTTTCCACTATTTGTAAAAAACAGGAACAAAGCGGACAAGTCTGCTTCAGCAGACATATTCCTCATGCATCTGGTCGCATCCTCGCGGAGCGT
>ERZ1026854.387-NODE-387-length-30915-cov-8.598380_pt1 | contig 30915 bp, 22 predicted proteins | sample MGYA00380157_ERZ1026854 | MGnify/ENA primary metagenome ERZ1026854 (study PRJEB33269, sample SAMEA4719793) | human gut metagenome | biome: human-associated habitat; feature: organic feature; material: feces | place: Cameroon | collected 2013-10 ... | reverse complement strand
ATCGATAATTCATTGGATAATTACGCTATAGCCAAGGACTTTTTCAGTGCCCTCCGAGGGGACGGGAGGGGTCAATAAGAGGGTGAGGATTTCATCAAACCGTCCAACGCAGCAGACCGCCTTTTAGGCGCCCCGCTACTTCTTGCGGGAAGTGAAAATAGTGTTTTTATACTCATTAACCCACACCTGCCTCTCAATAGGCTGATCCAGCGAAATCATTGTGTCGGTGGATTGGACGTAGGGGAGTTTCTGGATGGTGTTCACAAGCACCTGCATGAGGTGGTCGTGGTCGAAGCAATAGAGCTTCACGAGTAGCGCATACCTTCCTGTAACAAAGTGGCATTCAACGACTTCCTGGATATTTTCAAGAGCTTCGACAACCTCCGGGTACTTGTTTCCCTCGGAGATGGATATGCTCACGAACGCGCAGATGTTCAGTCCGATGGCCTGGGGTTTCACGAGCACTCTCGACCCTGTGATGATTCCACTGTTCTCAAGTCTCTTAACTCGCTGGTGGATTGCTGCTCCGGAGACTCCACACTCGCGCGCAATTTCAAGGAAAGGCGTCCTTGCGTTCTTTATAAGAAAAGACAGTATCTTCTGGTCTATCTCATCAATATGATAATTAATCATACGTTATTAATTGTTAAAATTCGGCGGCTAATATAACAATATTTTTATGAAATAGCGCAAAAAACTTACAAACACGCAGTATTCCTGCCTTTGTACCTACTTGCGTCCGCGTCCGCGACGGCGGCCTGTTGGCTCGGAGGTCTCGACTATGGTCTTGCAGTCGGCTTCGGTGAGTTTCCAGGCATCGGTTTTGGACGGAATCTTGTAGTTGTTGCCGTCGAACTTGATGTAGGGACCGTAGTTGCCGTTGATGATGGTGATACCGCTGTCCTTGAACTCTGCTATGATTTCGTTGGCTTTCTTGTTTTCGCTTTCTTCGATGAGGGAGATGCAGTCCTCAAGAGAGACGGAAAGAGGGTCGGACTTCTTCGGGAGCGAAACGTTCTTGTCGCCGTATTTGAGATACGGACCGAAGCGTCCCTTGGTGCAGATGACCGGAATGCCCTTGTACTCTCCGACAGTGCGCGGAAGCTGGAAGAGTTTCAGAGCCTCTTCAAGCGTGATATTCTCGATGAGTTGGCCGGGAGCGAGTTTTGCAAACTGGCGGTTTTCTCCCTCGCCCTTCTGGACGTATGGGCCGAATTTTCCGAACTTAGCCACCATCGGCTGTCCATCCGACGGGTCAACCCCGAGGTCTCGGCTGACGTGGCTGAACTCGTTGTTGTTCAAGCAGTCCTCCACGGTCTTGTGAAAAGGAGTGTAGAAATTGCCTATCACCTCGTTCCACTTGAGTTCGCCTTCGGCGATACCGTCGAATTCATCCTCGACGTTGGCAGTGAAGTTATAATCGAGTATGGCGCTGAAGTTCTTGACAAGGAAGTCAGTGACAATCAGGCCGATGTCTTGCGGAAGGAGTTTTCCTTTTTCGGCTCCGACGACTTCCGTGTGGTCAAGCGCGGAGATGACTCCGTCCCTCATCTTGAGGTCGGTGACCTTGACCGAAGTTCCCGGCTTGTCGCCTTTCGTGACATAGCCGCGTGCCTTGGTGAGGGTGGTGATGGTCGGAGCGTAGGTTGACGGACGGCCGATTCCGAGCTCTTCAAGTTTTTTGACGAGGGTCGCCTCGGAGTAGCGCGGAGGGGCTGCCGTGAAGCGGCATTCGGCAGTCATCTCAACCTGCTGAACCTTGTCGCCTACAGCAACGTTCGGGAGTATTGTGCCCTGTTCGTCGTCCTGCTCATCGTCCCGTCCCTCGATGTAGAGACGGAGGAAACCGTCGAAAAGGATCTCCGTCGCCTGAGCCGTGAACTGTTCTTCCACTTTTTCGGATGCGAGCCTGACGTCGGTCTTCAGCACCTTCGCGTCTGCCATCTGGGATGCCACGGTGCGCTTCCAGATGAGCTCGTAGAGCTTCTGCTCCTGGGCTGTGCCGTCGATTGATACGCGGTCTATGTAGGTCGGGCGGATGGCTTCGTGAGCCTCTTGGGCCCCCTTGGACTTGGTCTTGTAGTTGCGGGTCTTGGAGTATTCTGCTCCATATTCCTTTGTGATATATTCCTTTGCGGCGTTGAGCGCAAGACCGGAGAGATTGGTGGAGTCGGTACGCATGTAGGTGATGAGTCCGCTCTCGTAGAGTCTCTGCGCAACGCTCATCGTGGTGCTCACAGGCAGATGGAGCTTGCGTGATGCCTCCTGCTGGAGAGTGGATGTCGTGAACGGGGCTGCCGGGGTTCTCGTGCCTTCCTTCTTCTCGATTCCGCAGACGGAGAACTGCGCCCCGTTGCATTTGCCGAGGAACTCCCTCGCCTCTTCGACCGATCTGAACTTCTTGTCCAGCACTGCCTTGAGAAATGTTCCCGTGCCCGTGTTCTCCGGATGGAACAGAGCTTCAATGCGGTAGAACTGCTCCCTGTCGTAGGCCTGGATTTCTCTCTCCCGGTCAACAATGAGCCTCAGCGCCACGGACTGAACGCGACCCGCAGAGAGTTTTGGCTGCACCTTTCTCCAGAGTACAGGTGAAAGTTCGAATCCTACCAGACGGTCAAGCACGCGGCGTGCCTGCTGGGCGTCCACGAGGTCCATATCGATTTCACGAGGATTCTCCACGGCGCTGAGAATGGCGGATTTCGTGATTTCGTGGAAAGTGATGCGCCTTGTGTTCTCCTTCTTCAGACCGAGAGTCTCGAAAAGGTGCCATGAAATGGCCTCTCCTTCGCGGTCCTCATCGGATGCAAGCCACACCGTATGTGCCCCTGCCGACAGTTTCCTGAGTTCCGAGACGAGTTTTTTCTTGCCCGCAGGCACCACATATTCGGGTTTGAATCCGTCCTTTATGTCGACGCTCAGTTCGTTGTCGTGAAGGTCACGGATGTGTCCTTCGCTTGACTTGACGACATAGTCCTTTCCCAAATATTCCTGAATTTTCTTAGCCTTCGTAGGTGACTCGACGATTACAAGATTTTCCGCCATATCCATATATATTTTTATACCTCTATATAATGCAATTTTCATTTGCGGGTGCAAAGTAACGGACAATTCACCCATATTTCCAAATTTATTGAGTAATTTTGCGACTTTGAAACATGAAAAAATCATACTTATGACTGACAATACTAAAAAGAAAATCGTCAAATGGTTCTGGATTCTCTTCCTGACACCGATTGCCTTGTTTCTGATTATGATACTGCTCGTCTGGGCCTTCGCGGACATTCCTTCGTTTGAGGAACTCGAGAATCCCGACAGCAAACTTGCGACGCAGGTGATTGCTTCGAACGGCGACATTCTGACGACGATTCACGACGAGAACCGTCTCTATGTGAGCTACGATGAGCTCTCTCCCTATCTCGTGCAGGCAGCGGTCGCTACGGAAGACTCGCGCTTCTACAGCCATTCCGGGATTGATTTCATGAGCCTCGGTAGGGTGTTCTTCAAGACTTTGCTCGCCCGCGATTCGAGCCAGGGAGGAGGCAGCACCATCACCCAGCAGCTCGCAAAGACTCTCTATCCGCGTGCGGACGTAAGCAGCAAAGTGCCGGGATGGTCGAAGGTCAAGATGGTGTGGGTGAAACTGAAGGAGTGGATTACGGCCGTGAAGCTTGAACGCAACTACACCAAGGACGAGATTATGGACATGTATATGAATGCCGTCTTTTTCGGAAGCAACGCATACGGGGTGAAGGCGGCGTCACAGACATTCTTCGCGAAGAACCCGTCCGAGCTGACGATTGAGGAAAGCGCGACGCTGGTCGGAATGGTGAACAAGCCGACGCGCTACAATCCGGTGATTAATCCGGACAAGTCGCTGCAACGCAGGAACTTCGTGATCGGGCAGATGGAGAAAGCCGGCTACCTCACCGAGGCGCAGCGGGACTCGATTCAGCAGATACCGATTAATGTCTCCGCTCATCAGGTGATGGACCACAATGCGGGTCTCGGCCCTTATTTCAAGGATATGCTCATCCGTACAATGAAGGCCCGTAAGCCAAAGCGCAGTGACTATTACTATGCGGAGGACTATGCCGCCGACTCGCTCCGTTGGGAGACCGATGGAATTTACGGCTGGCTGGACAAGAACCGCAAGGCCGACGGCTCGCAGTACGATCTCTATCGCGACGGCCTGAGGATTTATTCTACCATTGACAAGAACATGCAGCGCTATGCGGAAGAGGCCGTTGCCGAGCATCTCGGAAAGGATCTCCAGCCGACTTTCTTCCGTGAACTCAAACGCAAGCCACATGCTCCTTTCGCTTCGGATGTCGACGCCGCCACAAGGGACAGGCTGATGAAGCAGGCACGTCGGTGGAGCGACCGCTACCGCATGATGAAGAAAGACGGGGCGTCCGAGTCGGCGATTGCGAAAAGTTTCGGCGAGAAGACCCGGATGAGGGTTTTCTCCTGGAAAGGAAAGGGGTATATAGACACCCTGATGACTCCCGACGACTCTATAAAATATTATAAGTCGTTCCTCCGGGCGGCGTTCGTGGCAGTTGAGCCTAATACCGGATTCGTCAAGGCTTATGTCGGCGGTCCGAACTACCGCTGGTTCAAATATGACAATGCACGCCAAGGCAAGCGGCAGGTGGGCTCGACGATAAAGCCTTTCCTCTATTCTTTGGCAATGCAGGACGGACTCACCCCTTGTACGGAGGTTGTGAATGTTCCGCAGACCTTCGTCGTCGGGGATGATACATGGACTCCACGAAGCACCGATAAGGACGAGTGGATTGGGCTTACAGTGACTCTGAAATGGGGGCTGACGAAAAGTTCCAACAACATCTCGGCCTACCTTATGAAGCAGTACGGCCCGCACGCTATGGCAGAGATGATGCACAAAATGGGCATAAACGGCCACATTGACGAGGTGGAGTCACTCTGCGTCGGCTCGACTGACCAGATGCCTTACGATATGATTGCCGCCTACAACACTTTCCCGTCCAAAGGTATGGCCATTACGCCTATGTTCGTGACGCGCATTGAGGACAACACGGGCAACACCATCAGCGAGTTCTCCAACCACAAGAAGGTGGCTATCAGCGAGTACACGGCCTATGAGATGGTGGATATGATGCGCTCTGTAGTCGACCACGGAACGGGAATCAGGCTTCGCGCGAAGTACGGGCTCAAGGGCGAGATTGCCGGAAAGACCGGAACGACCAACGACAACTCCGACGGCTGGTTCATCGGCTACACCCCGACGATTACGGCCGGAGTCTGGGTAGGTGGCGAGGACCGTCAGATTCACTTCAACTCAACGGCGCTCGGAGGCGGCTCCAACATGGCACTCCCGATCTGGGGGCTGTTTATGAAGAAGGTCTTGCGTGACGGTTCTCTCGGAGTGAGCGAGGACGATCATTTCACTCCACCGTCCGGAGTGGTGATGAACATCGGATGCGACGCTCTGGCGACTAAGGCGCCGGGGGAGAAGAAGGCCGTTGAGGCGCAGTCGGCTGAAGAGGATTATTATTTTGAGTGAGATATATGAACTCAAGTTTCGCAAGTGCGAAACACCACTTTTGAGCCCTTGTGGCGAGGGTAAGTCCCCTCCCCGAGGGAGGGGATTTAGGAGAGGGGTAACGTGGACAGAAAAAAGCGCGTGGGATTTGAGAGTTCGATAAATGAGATAAGTTTAATATTCGCAATGAGTTAGAATACGTACGAAACTTAGATATATGAAAAATTACAAAAACATCGCTGTGATATACAGCAGCGACTCCTCTGAATGGGAGGTTTCCTGCCGCAGCGGAAAATTTACGGCGTCGCAGATTGACGGGACGAAATATGATGTATACGAAATATTCGCGCGTTTCGGACAGTGGAACGTCGTCGCGATGCGTCCGAAAGGGGGAGAGCGCGTCGAGTTCGCGGAAGGGGAGGCTCCTCAGGTCGACAAGACCGATTTCTCCGCAGAGATCGGCGGTGTTCGTGTGAAGTTCGACTATGCCTATATCATGCAGCACGGCATCCCTGGCGAAAATGGTCAGATGCAGGGCTATCTCGAAATGCTCCGTGTTCCGTTCAGCAGTTGCAGTGCGTTTGTTTCGGCGATTACATTCGACAAGTTCTCCTGCAAGAGCTACCTGAAAGATGTTGATTTCGTGAAGGTTGCCAAAGACCTGTTCATCCGCAGAGGCGAGTCTCCGGAGGGACTTGCAGACAAGGCCGTGGCGAAGTTGGGACTTCCGATGTTCGTCAAGCCAACCGATGGCGGCTCCAGTTTCGGCGTGACCAAGGTCAAGACAGCCGAGGATTTTGACAAGGCTGTGAACTATGCCTTCGAGGACAGCGCGACTATTCTTGCAGAGGAGGCTATTGTCGGACGTGAGATTACCTGTGCCGTCTACTTCGACGGAAAATCGGAGGTTGCGCTCCCTGTCATCGAGATTGTGACGAGCCATGAATTCTTCGATTACGATGCGAAGTACAACGGTGCAAGCGAAGAAATATGCCCGGCACCGCTCGATTCCGCAACGACTTCCATGGTGCAGGAGACTTCCAAGAAGATATATGCCCACATCGGCTGCTCCGGAGTCGTCCGCATGGACTATATACTTTCGTCCGACGGGCTTTATTTCCTTGAAATGAACACGATTCCGGGAATGACGGCTGCGTCCCTCGTCCCGAAGATGGTGCGCACGGCCGGGCTCGATATGACGGATTTCCTGAATACTATAATCGAGAATACCGGCAGGTAGGAAGTCAACTTTGTTCTCCTGTCGTTTCGGATGAAACGGGAATCTTTGTGCAAACATTATGTGGCTTAAAGACTTATATGATGAGGGACGTGCACTGACCTCAAGAGAATATCCGGACAGCAGGGAGCGCGACAGTCTGCTTAACGCTGTTCTTGAGGATGTACTGCATCTTCCTCGCTATGCTGTCCTTGTCGACCCGTTCAATGAAATTGGCGAGCGGGACTGCAGCCGGTTTCTCGACTGCGCGCGGAGGCTGGCGGCAGGGGAGCCTCTTCAGTACATCGTCGGGTGGACGGAGTTTTACGGACGTCGCTTCAATGTCACTCCGGCGGTTCTGATACCGCGCCCCGAGACAGAGCAGTTGTGCCGGGAGGCGATTGAACGGATATGTGCGGTAGGGCGGGAATCGCTCCGCATTCTTGATTTATGTACAGGATCCGGCTGCATTGCCTGGACGCTTGCACTTGAACTGCCCGGTTCCGATGTCGTAGGGGTTGACATATCTCCTGCGGCTCTCGATGTGGCATTGAATCAGGGACTTTTGCCTGAAACTTCGCAGGAAAGCGCAAAACATGGAGGGCAGGAGTGTCTTACGAAACAGCCTAAGTTTGTGGAATATGACATCCTTCGCGGTCCGGATGAATTCATATATCACAATGAGTTTGACTCGTTCGATGTCATAATCTCAAATCCTCCATACGTCCGTGATGGCGAGCGCCCGCTGATCAGACGCAATGTCCTTGAGCATGAGCCGTCTCTGGCGCTCTTTGTCCCGGATGCCAATCCTCTTAAGTTCTATAAGGCCATCCATGATTGGGCGGAGCGTCTTCTCGTCCCTGGCGGTCTGTTGTTCTTAGAACAAAATGAGGCCTTGGCGGAGGAAACTGCAACAATTTGTTGCAATTTTTCCGAGGTTGAAACCGTCAGCGACTATTTTGGCAAACCGCGCTTCACTGTTGCAAGGAAATAGCCCTCTGTTGTCCTGCAGAGTGGGTCTCATACGTTGCCTGAGGGTGACGTTTTTGATAAAGTTCGCGCAAACTTTTCGTTTAATCGGAAGCCAGAATCTGCCTTTGGCTGCCCTGTATGGCATGTTAGGAACTTTATCCGCTGAATATTTCCATCTGCCGGATTTTCTTTGTCACTTTGCGGCAACAAATAAAAACTCTCAAGTTTCGCAAGTGCGAAACACCACTTTTGAGCCCTTGTGGCGAGGGTAAGTCCCCTCCCCGAGGGAGGGGATTTAGGAGAGGGGTAACGTGGACAGAAAAAGTGCGTGGGGTTTGAGAGGTTGATAAATGAGATAAGTTTAATATTCGCAAAAAGTTAGAATACTTGCGAAACTTAAATGAAAGTTGCTATGAGAAAGTTCAGACTGTTTTTGTGCGCGGGACTGCTCCCGCTACTGTTTTCTTGTGAGAAAGTGATTGGAGAAGACTCCTCTGACAATGCTGCGAGTCCGGTTGCACTTGACCGTGTGGCTGCCATGCTTTCGGAACTGCCGCTGGAGCCGGAGCATTATCGTGAGGTGCACTCGGCTGTGGAGTCGTCTTCAGGCAACGGCTACGATGAGGAATACACGATGTCGGACCTCTTTGCCTCGCCTGGAAAGGGAGTAGGAGATAGCCGGACCAAGGCGGCGACTGTGTCGAAGGCCTACGGACGTCCTTTGAGGGAACTTATACGCGAGCATGTGAGGGCTTCTGTCGCCACCAGGTCCGTGGAGGCAGGCAAGGCTGATTCTGATGACTCACGGTCTGGAAACTCAAATACCGCCGGCATGGCAGACTCCGGTTTCGGGGATGATGCGGATGCTTACCTTGCTGCCCTGGAGTCATCGGACGTGCAGATTTACTGGCCGTATTCTGAAAACTGGGACGGACAGTCGGAGCCGGTCTTTACCTTTGACCCGGGAGACGACTCGGATGTGAATATAGGCTACAAGGTGGTGCGGCAACCTGATGGTTCAAGCCGTGTCGAAGAAGTGGAGGTGGACGAGGCATTTGCCGAGAAGAACCCGGTTTGGGTGGTGAACCGCAACTCGGACTGCGGCTTCACTTCGCTTGAAATCATGCGCCGCGAGCACCCTGAATGGGACAATGGAGGCGGAGCGCTGATTATCGGCGGAAAAAGACAGGCTTCTGCATCCGCCGCATTAACAAAAACTTCTACATTGAAGACTCTTGTCCTCAAGGAATTCACGATGAAACGCAACTACGACTGCTGGTTTGCCGGCGGCTCCGAGTTCTTCATCAAGGCCGGTTCCGTCAACGATTTCTTCGCCTCCACCGAGGCTGAACTGCGCCTCTACACTCCTCAAATCACGGACTTTATGGTCGTTGTGAAGCGCAAGCAGAAAGGACAGCCCCTGCCGTTCAACACCGTGATTGTCTCGGACTGGTCCGAGCAGCTCACCCAAGTTGCTTTCATGATAACGGAAGACGACGGCGGCACTCTTGATCAGTGGAAATGCTCCGCAGTGGTCAAAATCAAGTCCAAGAGCTACGGCTTTGACATTTCCCTCCCGTTCAACTCCCGCGACGACATTGTCTGGCGCGGTCAGCTCAGCCGCCGCTACATCGATGCCACCAGCAACCTCGTCGGCCACTTCGGTGATGTGGACATCACCTTTGAAGTCATAGAATACTGATGGGGCGCAGAAAAAGCGGTCTGCTGCGTTGGGCGGTTTGATGAAATCCTCACAGCCGTCAAGGCTGCTGCGGTTTCATCTTCACCGTCCGCCTTGCATCCCATCTTTTTCTGCATCCCCTCTGACTAAGCTTTTTTTATAACCATTTCGCAGTTTTTACAGTCAAAATGGAGGGCGAGAAGACGGCCGTTGTTGCGGAGGAAGAGGCCGTCGCGGAGGTCGTTGGCAGCGGCGAGGGCTGCGTAGGCCGGTGTCTTGCGACAGAGACCTATTTCGTGGAGGAGGCAATATTTGCTGCGCATCAGTTCAATGGAGTCAGACGGCTCGATTTCGTAGGCCGGCGCGATAGTTTCTGCACCGAGGCTTTTGTAGAGCCCGGCGGCGAGACTGTTGGCGACGTCGCTTTTGTAGCTGATGAGGGGTGGAAATTCAAGCTGTTTCGGAAGACTGCCTTTGATTGTGGCATGGTTCAGCGGGCGCGCATTGCATGGAAGACTGTCGAGTTCCTCGGCAATAGAACGGCGGATTCCGTTGAGATGCGCGGCTGAAATCATTGGAATGTTGCCGTCAGCTTCGCGTTTGATACAGCTTTCACCATTGCACAGTATGTCCTCCACCGAGAAGCTGTAGATGCCAGAGTCCTTACCGAGCTGGCCGGAAATCATCCCGAGCATGCGTTCCATGTTTCTTGCAGGCTCCGTCTCGATGTCAGTAGCGTAGTGAGCTTTACGTCCGTCTTCACTGACAGCTTTGACAATGACCCGGAAGCTCCTGACGCCTTCCACCTCGTGTCGGCTTGCTATAGGGCTATCGGTTTCATTGATGTCTACAGTCAAATTGACTCCAATCCTGCGAGTGGCGCCCTTTTCGAGTTCCTTCTCAAAGGCCGTGTCGAGGTTGCGGTAAAGCCGCATCCCCGGAGCTATACCATCTGCGGCTCGGCAAAGAATCGTGTTGCCCTCGCAGACGTCTGCCCTGAATCCGTGCTCCTTGCCGTCCCGGCCGATGAACGAGAAGCCGTCGCCGTTGTGAAACGATGTGGCAGCAGTTCTTGTTTCCCGGTGCTGTCTACCATGCTCTGCAGTTATTCCCTGTTGTTGTATTGGTTTGATTGTCAGTCTAATTCCGTTCCTTAGCCTTTCGATGGAAGCCACTGTTCCGACTTCCTCTCCGAGTGCCTTTCCTGCGTCAAGACATGCCCACTGACTACGCTGTCCGTCAAAGAAGAGTTGCGTGAACCCTCGGTTGAAGCTCTTGGCCGGCGCCGGGGTGAAACCGCAGACCTCATGTCCGTGCGACGCCCGGCAATATCTGTCCGGATTTGCACTCACAAGCCTATCCAACGCTTGCGAGTAGGCGGCCACGATGTTTCTCACGTATGAGATGCTCTTGAGCCGCCCCTCAATCTTGAATGAACTGACTCCGGCCTCCGCCATATCGGGCAGGCACCCAAGCAAGTTGAGGTCACGCAGCGACAGCAGCGTCCTATCCTCTGCCACTGGCTTTCCCGGCTTGTATCCTGCAGCCAGCCGTGCCTCTTCCCCTGCCAAGGCTTCGCGCCCATGGGATAAGTCCGGCCACCTCACCGGCTTGCCATCCGCGTTCACCAAATCATATCTTGAACGGCACGCCTGCACGCACTCGCCCCTGTTTGCGCTCCGGCCACTCAGCATGTGTGACAGATAGCACTGGCCACTATAGCACACGCACAGCGCCCCGTGCACAAATGCCTCCACCTCGCAGCTCACTGCAGAGCATATTTCTTTCACCGTCGACAGAGGCAGTTCTCTCTCAAGCACGATCCTCGAGAACCCGAGCGCATCCATCCTGCGGGCCTCCTCCACAGTTCGAATCGAGCACTGAGTTGAGGCATGTAGCGGAATAGTCAGTTCCTCCGGTTGCCTCAACTCAAACGCGGGCAGCGCAAAGTCCTGCACAATCAGAGCGTCCGCCCCGGCCTCCTGCATTGCAAGCGCAAGTGCATAGGCGTCGTCCAGTTCATCTTCAAAGATGATCGTGTTCAGCGTCACGAACACTCTCGCTCCGAACTTGTGGGCATACGAGCAAAGCCTGCGGATATCATCAACGCTGTTTCCTGCCGCCTGTCTCGCTCCGAAGGCCGGTCCGGCGAGATAAACGGCATCGGCACCGCAGTCAATGGCCGCGATGCCGATTTCAATGTTTCTTGCCGGAGCAAGCAGTTCAAGTTCTCTCATGTCAGGAAAACGCGCTGCAGCAGGGCAAATTATTTTCCAAGCGCTGCAATCTGCGCCTTTGCAACCTCGGTGTACTTAGGATTCGTCAGAATCTGCTGATAGTACTCGACTGCCTTTGCCTTGTTTCCGGCCTTCTGGTAGGAGACAGCAAGAGTACACTTGATGTCATCAGCCTTCTTGTCGTTCGGAGCGACTGCGAGGAACTGCTCGAAAGCCTCGTTTGCCTTTTCGTCCTGGCCGAGTTTCTGAGCCGACATGCCGGCGAAGTAAAGTGCGTTACCGCTCTCCACAAAGCTGTTTGACTTCATTGCAGCGTCGTATGCGTCAGCATATTTCTGACCTTTGAGGGCTGCCTGGGCTTCCTTAATATACATGTTTGCAAGCTGCTTGTTGGCTGCTTTCTCCTGTCCGTTCGCCGCCGCTGCGAGGTATGCGGTCTCGGCGTTTGCCGTGTCACCCTTCTGTGCGTAAGCCATTCCGAGACGGAGCTGAGCCGTTCCGTTGGCAGGGTTCAGCGCGAGCAAGTCGTTGTATGCAGCGATGGCACCGTCAAGATCCTTGGACTTAAGAAGGTCGTTTGCCTTGTTCATGAGAACCTGAGGCTTGAGAGTCTCCGCATCCTCCACGACATCGGTCACTCCATATTCCTTGGCCTGTGCGACGGCTTCGTCAATCTCGGCGATGCCCTTGTCGTAGTTGCCTTCCTTGATGGATTCTTTGGCTACGTTGAACATGATTTTAGGGATGTACTCCTTGCAGTTGTTCACCATCTCCGCGCCTTCCTCGCCGCAGGCCTCAGCCATTGTGAGCGCCGCCTTGAAATTTTCAAGGGCTTCGGTGTTGTTTCCTGCCTGAAGCGCCATTGCCCCGTTGTTATAAGTCTCGGTAGCCTGCGCCATGTCCTGCGCAGAAACGGCAACAGCAGTCGCGAGTGTCGCCGCAATGATAAGCAAAATCTTTTTCATATCGCTGAAATTTTAACATTCACAATTTACGGACGTATTTATGCCACGAACCGCAAATTTAACATATATTTCTTAAAAGTGTACAATTTGGTCTCTTATTCTTGCCATTTGCACTAACTTTGCAAGGGTAAGTAATCGTTAAAAAATAACTTGAACAATTTGCATATCTTTATGGTCTATATTTCTTTTCTCATCAGTCGTGTACCTCCAGTACACTCCTTCTTCCAAAAGAAATCTATCCTCATAAATCTGATACAAATTTAGTTCAACTTATTTTTTTAACGCTTACTAAACGAAACATAAAAAAATAAACTGCGTCAGATTTGTCAATAAATTTCGAGTATAGATTTAAAATGAAGAACATACGGATTTTGTTTTTGACTGTGTCGCTGCTTGTGACTTGTGGCGTCCCGTTTTCCATGGCTCAAGGTCTGAAGAAGCTACCGGCTGATTCAAAGATAGTTACAGGGACATTCCCCAACGGAATGAGCTATTATGTCGTGTCGAATCCTGCGGAAAAGGGATTCGCAGATTTTGCTCTCGTGTACCGACATTCCGCAGATGCGGGAGATTATGTGGACGTGTCGCGGAAGATACTCTCTAACCGTGGACGGCTTCAGAACCGCAGTCTTCAGAAATTCTTGTCTTCCAATGCCGTGGCTCCGACGGTAAAGGGATATGCCGAATGCTCGGACGATGCCGTGACGTTTCGTTTCAAGGATGTAATGCTCTCACGAAGTGCCGCCCTTGCTGACTCACTGTTGCTCGCTGTGTTCGGAATTGCCGATGAACTGTCCGCGAACGCCGTGACGACGAAAGACAGTCTTCATTTTCCGCTTGAAAACATGGCTGTGATAGTCTCCGGCGATGTGAATGGCAAGGATATGGTCTCAAAAATGGGGATATTTTCACTCATGACACCGAGAAATTCCGTTCTTCGAGATTCCTCCCGTGTGTGTCCTGCATCTGAGGAGACCGTCCGTCCGGCTGAAGTTGCGGTCGATAAACTCGATGGCGGAGTCTGCCGGATAGCCTCCTCGTTTTATTTTCCGAGGATACCGGCGGAACTTATGCCGACGCCGCAGTTTGCCGTGATTGACAAGATGTCGGATACGTTCAGCTTCATTGCAGAGAACCGCCTGCGGGATGCCCTGAATTCTGCAGCCATTCCTTTCGCGGAAGTCGAGTCAGCCCATCTTTCCAGCGCCGATGTTTCAGGATTTGAGTCCATATCGCTGTCGTTCTGTGTGTTGCAGAAAGATGCCGATGCCGCAATGAAGTGTTTAGGCGAGGTCCTCGCTTCGCTCGATAGGGGGGAGATGGACGTCAATGACATAGTGCTTTCGTCGCAGCTGTATGGGGAAAAATGTCTCGGCACGTCGTCACTCTCGGTGAAGAATTCCGAGTATGTGAGGCTGTGCTCCGCTTCATTCCTTCGCGACGCTCCGCTCAGTACGGGAGCGCAACTCTGCGAATTCTGCCAGTCAAGAGTGCTGCCGGACACTTTGCAACTGCGTCTGATGAAGACTTTCTCCGATGCTCTTCTTTCTCCCGATGACAGTTGTAGCGCTTTCTGTGCCGGATGGAACGATGGGAAGTCGGTCTGCGGACACTCCCTTGACCTGCGCGATACGCTCCTCCTTCCAGCCCCGTCGCCCAAGAAATCCAAGGTCAAGACCGGCAAGAAACTTATGTCCGGAGGGGAGACTTGGACTTTCCAGAACGGGTTGAAGGTTTATTATAAAAGGGTTCCGGGTGCGAAACGGATTTCCTGGGCCCTGAATGTTGACAAGGGCTATGCTTCTGCTGACGGCCTTGTTCCCGGTGAGGCTGCATTCCTCCCGGAACTGCTTAAGTGCCGCACGATTTCCGGAATTGACAACCGCAATCTCAGAGACATCATGACAGCCACCGGAATCACCGTAGATGCCGATGTTTCGCTCTATTCCACGACTCTTAAGGGCACGGCCACTCCGCGCAGCCTGAACCTGTTGCTACAGGGACTTGTGGGGATGTTCCGTGAAAGTGCAACAGACACGACCGCAGCGGCTGAACTGCTTCGCTCAGCATCAGTGCAGAAAAGACTGTCTGCCGGAGGACGCAATGCCCGACTTGCCGGAATCGACAGCCTTGTATGCGCCGACAATCCATATTCCGGAGTACGGATGTATGAGAACTTTACGCCGCAGACCGTTGCCAAGGCGGACAAATTGTTCGCTGATGTGTTTTCCGATGTCGGGGAGGGCTTCATTGTGATTTGTGCTGACATGGAACCTGCTGCACTTCAGAAACGCCTTGTCTGGTATGCCGGGGAGTTTCCTGTTTCCGGACGCTCAGAAAAACGTCCTCGTGTGAGATTCCAGCCGGTTTCCGGGCAGTCCACGACTTTCCGCAGAGGAGCTGCCGAGAGTATCGACGTGCTTCTTTCTGCCGCTGTGCCGATGAACGCCGCGAATCTCTGTGCCTCCCGCCTTGCCGCAAGCCTGCTGGAAGACAGTCTGCATGGGGCACTCGTCGGAACCGGCTTCCATGTGAGTGTCGCTTCGTCATACCTTCTCTATCCGCAGGAGCGTTTCAGCGTGCTGATTTCACTTGACCGCATCCCGGAGGACGGCTTTGCTTACGGCAGCCTTGATGACACGGAGATTCTGTCTGTCCTGGCCCGTCTGCGCACGGCTTTGACCGAGGCCCCAAAGGCAGAATGGCCGGTATCTGTCCTGAAAGCATTCAAGGCTCGGCTTAACAATGAATATGGCATAGCTGCCGGGTCTGCAGATCATTGGTGCGACGCACTTGTTATCCGCTATGCCGACGGGCGCGACTTCAGCACGAAGATAGACGACAGAATGAATGCTGTGACGGCCGAGCAGGTCATGGATGTGCTTCGAAAGCTCGTTGAAGGCAGCAGGATCGAGTATGTCGTGATGAAATGACGGAGTTGCTCGTCTTTTTGGTATATATTCCTTTTCTCATTGGTCATGTACTCCAGTACACTCCCTCTTCGAAAAGAAATCTATCCTCAAAAATCCTTCACAACCAAATTGATGCTAAAAATGAATGACTACAATTCGATAATTCAGATAGACGACATTCTCGTCTCCGGTGAGATACTGACCGAATACTTCGCCTGTGACTATGACAAGTGCAAGGGAATATGCTGTGTGATAGGCGACAGTGGTGCTCCTTTGCTCGAATGTGAGTTGCCGGCGCTTGAAAAGAACTACCACCATTTCAGCCCAATTATGTCCGAGGCCGGGCGCAGGGCTGTTGACGAAAAGGGCTTCTTTGAAATCGACATAGACGGCGACCTCGTCACTCCACTTGTTCCCGACTCTGAGGAGTGTGCCTACTGTCGCCGTGATGCGGACGGCAACTGTCTGTGCACAATCGAGGAACAGTGGAACATGGGCAACGGCGACTTCTGCAAGCCCATATCCTGCCGTCTCTACCCGATTCGTGTCTCCAAACTATCCAACGGCATGACGGCCCTGAATCTCCACCGCTGGGACATCTGCCGTGACGCCTTCACCAACGGCCGCCGCAAGAAAATCCGTGTCTACCAGTTCCTCAAAACCCCACTCATCCACTTTTTCGGCGAAGATTTTTATTCTGCCCTTGAAGCTGCCGCCAAACAATTGCGGGAGGCATAAAAGGCGGTCATCCCATCCTTTTATGCCTCCCGCCTCTCAAGCTTTTTATTCGGTCAGCTTCGTTGACCGGCTTGTCAAAATCCTCACAACCAACAGGTTGCTGCGGTATTTGACTTCCCATGGTAGTCAAGAAACTCAATAAAATTCTGCTGCGTCATAAGTCTCTGATTAAAAACTATTTGATGTAGGAAAACAAGGCTGTCCCGCAAATTTTATTTCGGGAAATACACCCTCTCCCCGAAAATTTCTTCTGGAAAAATCACTCCGTTTTTATGAAAACTCTTGCTTTTTCCAAACGGGGGGGGGTATATTTGCCTATAAATTTAAAACCTATTAAAAATCAAAACAAAATGAAAAAATTGATTTATTTTGCGGTGTGCTGCATTGCGGCATTCTCGTTCAGTTCGTGCAGCAAGGATTATGTCGGAAGTGAGAGGAATTTGCGTGGTAAGTGGGAATTCTATCGTGAGGAGAAACACTATGTGGAAGATGTGACGAGAACGGAATGGGAAGGTGGAGAGATCAAAGTTGTCATAGAACACAAGGCCGGAGATGTTGTTGTGGATGATCGTACTTCTTATAAAGAGTATTGGACATTCAAGAAGGACGGAGTATTGACTGTGGAAGAAATTGCAGATAATGGGGAGACATATACTGAGATTTGGAATTATGTGTTTGACAGGGATTCCAAGCAGTTAAAAATCGTTCTGGATACTTGGCATGTATCTCACCTGACAAATTCTGAATTGGTGCTGGATGACCAAGATGACAATTGGGGTGGTAGTTATTGGTCTGCATACTATTTCAGAAAAGCCAAGTAGCTGATTAAATCTGCGTCTTCCATTTAATCTCTATGACCTTTTATAATAGATTGGTCATATAGGCCGGCACAAGTATCGTCTGCCCATCTTTCTGCAAGTCTTTTGTGTATATCAGGTATCTGTTTGAAATTCTTGACGAAAACTTCTCGCAGAAAGCATCAAGCGATGCGTGTGATTTGTGACTTGAAGATTTTACTTCGACAGGAGCAATCTTGGCTCCGTGCGAAAGAAGAAAATCAATCTCATAATTATGCTTTTCGTCCTTCGCCCAAGTGTAGTAGAATAATTTGTTGCCGGATGCCGTAAGCATCTGGGCGATGAGATTCTCATAAACATAGCCAAGGTTTGCAGAGAGTTTGTCTGAAAGCAGTTTGTCGTAGATTTCATTTTCTGTGTAACTTTTGTCCCAAAATGCCATTGTGATGAACAGTCCTGTGTCTGATAAGAAAAGTTTGAATCGTGCTTCATCTTTGTTGAGTTCCATCCCGACGTTAGGGTCATCTGCGTGATATGCAAAATTGACCGTCTTGCTGTCTTCAAGCGCAACAAGCATCTCCTCCATCTTGTCTGTCGGTGCATTTTTTACGATGGAATTCGGCTGAAATCTTGATATGTTGCGGCTGAGTTGCCCGGGAATGGACATAAAGAGCTTGGTTATCCTGCCGGTTGGATCTATCTTGCGGAAATCGTCTCCATACAGTTTGATTATTTTGCGTTTTGCCGCATCAACTTTTCTCATGTTGTTGGTGTCAAGATATGCGTTTACCGCTTGCGGCATACCTCCGACTAACATGTACAGGCGTAGGTCACGCATCGCATTTCTGTGTGCCGGACCGAGAGGTTTTTTCATTTCCCAAAACTTTCGCAGCAGTGCGGGGGTGCTTTCATCTCCGAGAGCCCAACGGAACTCTTCATAATCCATAGGATACATCTGTATGCTGTCTTCCTCGCTCGGGATAGTTATGTTTTCTGTATTTTTCTTTATGCTGATTAGTGAGCCTGTTTCGAGATAATCATAGCGACCGTCCTGCACGAGATATTTTATTGCCTGACGAGCCTGCGGACATTTCTGAACCTCATCAAAGATTATCGCAGATTTCCTGTTTGCCAGGGTCTTGCGATAGTGTTGCTGAAGAATCATGAACACATAGTCAAGGTCATCCATGTCGTTGAATAAGGCGCGGATGTTTTGTGGGCATTTATTGAAGTCAATCAGAATGTATGACTCATATTCATTTTGCGCGAATTGTTCGACAATCGTAGATTTTCCGACACGTCGTGCACCCTCTATTAGAAGAGCTGACTTTCCGTCATTTTCTTCTTTCCAAAGCTTGATTTGATCGTATATTTTACGTCTGAAAATTCTATTTGCCATAAGCCTATGATTTACAGCTGCTAATGTAAGAAAAATAAGGCTGTCCCGCAAATTTTATTTCGGGAAATATACCCTCTCCCCGCAAATTTCTTCAGAAAAATTAACCTATCTTGTGGGAACTCTGTACCTCTCCGTTTCTACTTTTCCGCGAGCAGCATCTGTACTATATTTCGGAAAGGTCAAGTAGTCGCTATGAATATGGCTTAGAAGGAGGGGATGAAGAAAAAGATGGGATGCAAGACGTCCAACGCGGCAGACCGCTTTTTATTCGCCCCGTAAACCGCTTTTTATTCGCCCCGAAGTTTGTATTCCATGTGAGAGGCGACGCGTGCCAGGTCCTTCGCCGGTCCTTCGAGCTCAACACCTCCGAAAGATGGGGTGACGGTGATGCGGTCCTCCCACATGCGGGCAATTCTGAGACCTGCGCGGCTGGCGCGGAAACAGAGCTTTTCGGGTGTTTCACTTTCGAGGCGGTAGTCTCCGCGATCGGCGAAATATCCCTTTACTTCAGCGGAGACCTCGCTCCATTCGCCGGGGATGCTGACCTGCCTTTTCTGATAGCCGAACTTCGGATAGAGGGCCGAAAAGACGAGGAAGACGCCGCATATTTCGAGAATTGACTTCCAGCCGTGGATGAAGAGCCCTTCCACCCCGTTTTCTGTGGGCACGAACTTTGTGAATGCGAGAACGCTGATAATCAGTGTGAAAAGAATCGCGAACCAGCAGAAATACTTGACGGCGCGGATGATATATCTTACGGCAGGTTTCATATTTATGAAATTTTATGCGTTTATATTTTTCTGACGTCCGCAAATATAGCGTAAATTCGCATATTTTGCGTAAATTCGCACTCACATTGTTACGAAAACACGAAACGTAATATCAAAAAATGTACACATTATGGAACAGAACAGTCTTAAGAAAGTGACATACGCCCTCGTTGCGGTGGCGGTCATTCTGGCCGGCGTCCTGGCGTATATCTGGATTCAGAAGTCTTCGCTCGTGAGCGAACTTCAGGAAGAAAAGCAGGAATTGACAGACCAGATGCTTGCGCTTCAGAGCGACTATGCGACGCTGTCATCCGATTATGACACAATCAATTCACAGCTCGATTCCTCACGCGAGGAGGTCAATCAGCTGATAGAAAGAATTAAGCAGACGGACGCAACCAACCGTAGGAAAATGCGTCAGTACGAAAAGGAACTCGGAACTTTGAGGAGCATAATGAAGAACTATATAGTCCAGATTGACTCCCTCAACACGCTCAACAAGAAGCTCACTGCAGACGCCGCAGCCGCACGTCGCGACGCCGCCGAGAGCAAGAGACGTTCGGAGGAACTTTCCAAGACAGTGGAAAATCTTTCTTCACAGGTTGCGACCGGTTCTGTCATCAAGGCACGCGGGCTTTCACTTGCGGCCTACAACGCTTCCGGAAAGGTTACGGACCGCAGCAGCAGGGTGGCGCAGTTCCAGACTCGTCTGAGCCTGGTCGAAAACGACCTTGCGCCTAAGGGCCCGGTAAGGATTTACATTCGCGTAAAAGACCCTGACGGAGTGCTGATTGCAGGTACGGAGCAGAGGGCATTCGAGCTTGAGGGCGAGACTCTCGTAAGTTCGGCTTCCCGCGAGGTTGACTATCAGGGCGCCGAGACGGACATCGTGATTTATGTGAACGGAGTGAAGGACTGCGTGAAGGGCGTCTACACCGTTGAGGCATACACGGAGCAGTCTCCTCTCGGAACGGCTGAACTGCTTCTTCGCTAACTGAGGGGCTTCAGGCATAAATAAAGTCTGAAATTGTGATTTACGTCCACATCCCGTTCTGCAAGTCTTTCTGCACCTACTGCGGATTCTATTCCGAGACGTCGGCCTGCTACGACCGCTATGTCGAGGCTCTGTTGGGGGAGATTGACAGCAGAAAGTCGGAATTTGACGCGACAATGGACGTGAACACGCTATATATAGGCGGCGGCACACCATCGGTGATGCCGCTGCCTTTGCTTTGCCGCGTGGTCGAGGCGTTAAAGGATGAGTCGGGAAGCAGGAACTTTGATGAATTCACTGTTGAACTGAACCCGGAGGACGTGATTCAGCGGGGCGAGGCGTATGCCGAAGCCCTCCTGGGGATGGGCGTGACGCGTGCGAGTATGGGCGTGCAGTCATTTGACGACGTGGTTCTGCGTTGGATGAACCGCAGGCATGATGCGGAGACTGCTGTCCGAGCCTACAGAATTCTTGAGAAATCCGGCTTTCGGAACATCAGCATTGACCTCATCTTCGGACTTCCGGAACTTGGGCCGGATTCTCAGACGAGGCATTCAGACTTTCTTTCGGGACATTCTGATTCTCAACCGAAACATTCAGATTCTCTTTCGGGACGTTTTCCCGGCCACCGGGGGAAAGACGGGTATGTCCCACTTCTGGATGAGCGGCTTTGGCGTGAGACGATTCTGCGTGCGCTCGACATTTCAGCCTCAGGCATGCTTCCGAGCCACATTTCGGCCTATCAGCTGTCAGTTGAGCCGGATTCTGCTCTTGACGGAATGATTGCTGACGGGCGTTGCCGGGAAGCGTCGGAAGAGTCCTGCGCAAGGCAATACGAGATTTTGTGCGAAGAACTTTCTGCTGCTGGCTACCATCACTACGAGATTTCCAACTTCGCTCTTCCCGGTATGGAGGCCCGCCATAATTCCGCATATTGGCGGCATGTTCCCTACGTCGGTCTCGGTCCAGGGGCACATTCCCTGTCCATTCTCCCGGACGGTCACCGGTGTCGCAGCTGGAACAGCCCGGATCTGAAGCTTTATCTTGAGACTTTTGCTCCTCTCGGACAGCGGGATACCGGTTGCTCCGGGCAAAGAAATGCGGAGTATGAAAACTTGGAGACACTTTCCCCGGTGCAACTGGGCATAGAAAACGTTATGCTTGGTCTGAGAACTTCCCTGGGCTGTCCGTTCCCGGAACTCGTCTCCGCCTGCGACAGGGCTCGCCTTGATTCGGCAATTTCTTCGGGCCGTCTCGTGCCCGTTCCCGGCAGTTCTGAGCTTTCCGGCCTGGAGGACGGCGCAGCGCAGTATTACCGTATCCCCGAAAAATACTTCTTCATATCTGACGGCATAATATCCGAACTTTTGTGACAGTTTTGCTTCGTCATTTGCATATTATGCTGACATAAGTTAACTTAGCATCGATTAATGAGTAAAGTCAGGCATCATGGGAAACATCTACGCAGAAAGAATAAAGGCTCTCAGGGAGCTTATGAAGGAAAACGGTTGGGACGCCGTGCTTGTCGGAGCTTCGGACCCGCATTGCAGTGAATATCCCGCAGCCCGCTGGAAACAGGTGGAATGGCTTACCGGCTTCACCGGAGAGGCCGCGAGCGTCGTCATAACGCACAACCACGCAGGACTTTGGACGGATACGCGCTATTTCATTCAAGCAACCGCGCAGCTTGAGGGGACAGGTGTGGAACTTCATAAGCTCCGTGTTCCGGACGCCGTCCCTATTCCGCAATGGCTTGCGGAGAACGTTGATTACATAATAGGTGCGCCTTCAGCTCCGTCCTATTGGCTCGGAAGCGGAGCCTGTCCGCGCAAGCTGTCGCTTGTTCTTGATGGTCTGTGCTGGAGTGCTGAGGATGTTCTGGACATCGACTCCGCACTTTCCGGAGCCACTTCTTCCGAAGAATTCCGCTATGAAATAATTTCCAGGCCGGATTTTATTGGCCAGCTCTGGACAGACCGCCCCGCAATCCCGGCCACTCCGGTACAGACTCTCGATATCGAGATCTCGGGCGGGGAGAGCCGTCTTGGCAAAATCGCTTGGCTGCGCAAGTGGATGCTCCGCAGTTCGGTGGACAATTTCCTGCTTACCTCGCTTGACGAGATTGCCTGGTTGCTTAATGTCCGCGCAAACGACATCGAATACAATCCGTACGTTATATCCTACCTTCTTGTTTCTCAGGAGAATGTGCGCTGGTTCGTGAAGAAGGACGGGTATGACGACAGTGATACCGCCGACAGTTTTGAGGAACTTGTGGCTGATGACATAAGCATCGAGGATTACAATGCAGTGGAGCCGGCTCTCGGTGAACTCGGCTCTGACGAGTCGCTTCTGGCCGACCCATCCTCGCTCAACTGGCAGCTCTACAGCTTCCTGAACAATTCCTGCCTTCCAGACGGTGATGAATCCTCTCTTCTCCATCTCGACAAATCCCCTGTCATTCTGCGCAAAGCTGTAAAGGAAGACTCTGAAATAGAGCGGCTTCGCGAAACTTTTATAGAGGACGGACTTGCGGTTGAGCGCTTTCTGAAATGGCTTGAGGACAGCGTGGCAGCGGCAGAACGAGGCGATGCCGAACCGGTGCGCGAATGGGACGCATCTCTGAAACTCAGTTCCCTGCGGGCCGGAATTCCGGGATATAGGGGCGATAGTTTCGAAAACATTTCCGCATACGGCCCATCGGCGGCCTTGCCGCATTATGTCACACCCGCAAGCGGTTCGAGGGTTATCGAAGGCCACGGGCTCTATCTCGTGGACTCTGGAGGTCAGTACCTTACCGGAACAACGGACATAACCAGAACCGTTCCTACAGGACCGTGCACCGCCCTTGAACGGGAGGACTACACCCTTGTTCTCAAAGGAATGATTGACCTTTCGATGGCCGTGTTCCCAAAAGGCACGGCCGGCTGTCAGATAGATGCCCTTGCCCGTGAACCGCTGTGGAAGGCAAGGCGCAACTTCGGTCACGGCACGGGCCACGGCATAGGCTACTATCTCGGTGTCCACGAAGGTCCTCAGGACATAAGGCAAAACTTCAACAACCAGCCGCTGCTTCCGGGAATGGTCACTTCAAACGAGCCGGGGCTCTACCGCGAGGGTATGCATGGTATACGTCACGAAAACGTGATTCTCACCATCCCAGACCGCATCCCGGGCATTAATCCCACCGGCTGCAACGAGTTCGGTGAATGGCTGCGTTTCGAGACCCTTACATGCTGTCATATAGACACATCGGCAGTCATGCCCGAATTGCTGACCGCCGATGAAAAAGAATGGCTCAACGCCTACAACGTCTCCGTCTACACGCGACTCGCCCCGCGCATGACTCCTGAAGAGGCCGCTTGGCTTGCCGTCAAGACAAGACAGATATAATCCCCTCCAACGCGATTTTTTCATGAGCGGCGGGTTTCCCGTTTTCTGTTTGAGCCGTCGGCTCCTGACACTAAGTTACTTAGTGTAGTTTATAAGATTGCCGGAGAGGTATTGGTCGTAGGCTGTCATGTCGATAAGTCCGTGTCCGGAAAGGTTGAACAAAATCACCTTGCTCTCGCCGGCTTCCTTGCACTTGTTTGCCTCGTCTATGGCCGCTGATATTGCATGGCAGGACTCCGGTGCCGGGATGATGCCTTCAGCCTTCGCGAAGAGCACACCTGCTGCGAAAGAGTCAAGTTGTTGGATGTCAACAGCTTCCATTAGGCCGTCCTTCAGAAGCTGCGACACTACGGCACCGGCTCCGTGATAGCGCAGGCCACCAGCGTGGATGTTCGCCGGAATGAAGTCATGGCCGAGCGAGAACATCGGAATCAGCGGTGTCAGGCCGCTCTCGTCACCGAAATCATACTCGAATTTGCCGTGGCTGAGCTTCGGGCAGCTTGCAGGCTCTGCAGCGATGAATCGTGTCTTCTTCCCATCGAAGAAATTGTGCCTCATGAACGGAAATGAGATGCCGCTGAAATTGGAGCCTCCTCCGAAGCAGCCAATCACGATGTCAGGGTATTCCCCAGCCATTTCCATCTGCTTCTCGGCCTCAAGTCCTATGACCGTCTGATGCAGTCCCACATGGCTCAGCACCGAACCGAGCGTGTACTTGCACCGCTCCGGAGTCGTCATCGCGAGTTCAACGGCCTCGGAAATGGCTGTTCCGAGCGAACCCTGATGGTAAGGGTTCTTAGTGAGAATATCCTTGCCTGCGCGTGTTGACATTGAAGGGGATGGTGTCACCTGAGCCCCGAACAGCTGCATCATGGAGCGGCGGTAGGGCTTCTGCTCATAGGAAATCTTCACCTGATAGACGGCCGCCTCCAGCCCGAACAGTTTCGCTGCGTAGGAAAGTGCCGTTCCCCATTGGCCGGCTCCCGTCTCCGTCGTGACGTTGGTTATGCCTTCCTCCTTACAGTAGTAGGCTTGGGCCAGCGCCGAATTCAGCTTGTGCGAACCCACCGGGCTTACGCTTTCGTTCTTGAAATAGATGTGTGCCGGGGTGTCCAGTGCCTTCTCGAGCCCGTATGCGCGGACAAGGGGAGTGGAGCGGTAGTAGGTGTACATCTCGCGGACCTTTTCCGGAATGTCAATCCACCGGTCCGTCATGTTCAACTCTTGCCTTACGCATTCACGGCAGAACAGCACAGACATCTCATCCTCCGTCACAGGCTTGTGTGTCCCGGGGTTGAGCATAGGTTGCGGTTTATGCGGCATGTCTGCCTGAATGTTGTACCATTGCGTCGGAATCTCATTCTCCTGCAAAAAGAATCTTTTCTGTCTCATTGTATCGTTTTTTATTGGGTTTTCTGATAATCAGGAAATATGAAAAAATAAGCGGCGGCTCTGTGTGAGAGTCACCGCTTTCCTGTTTCTATGTTTTCGTCGTTTATGCGAGGCAAGGGCAGTAATTATGGATGCATACTGCAACTGCAACAGTCGCGAAGCCGAGGAAAATCAGAGTTGCGAAGATGTAGGCGATGACCTTGAGTCTCTTGAGCCAGATCATATTGTTCCATCCGAAAGTCTGGAATGCGCTCCAGAAGCCGTGGGTGAGGTGGAACCAGATGGCTCCGAACCAGACAAGGTACAGAACCGTGATCCACCATCGTCCGAAGGTGGCGTCAAGAAGATCGTAAGGATTGGACTCATCAAGCCCGGTGAAGTGCTTGAGCTGCATGTCTGCCCAGAAATGGGTGAGGTGGAACGCGATGAATCCGAGGATGATGATTCCGAGGACAATCATGTTCCTTGATGCAAAGGAGTCGGTCTTTGCCTTGCTTGATACAGCGTAACGGCAGTAGCCTCCGCGAGCCTTGAGGTTCGTCCAGGTGAGGTAGCAGCCGTAGAAAATATGGATGACGAACCCGAGCGCAAGCACAGGAACCATCACAGTCACAATCGGAAGCGACATGAAATCACAGCCCTTCTGGAAAAGCCCGTCGGGAGCACCATAGGTGCCGTTTACGAGATCAAGTACAGCAAAGAGATTGATGCTCATGTGAAGCAGAAGGAAAATGATAAGAAAAAGTCCTGAGATGCTCATTATGAGCTTCTTTCCGATTGATGATGTCAAAATGTTAGCCATAGATTCAATAATCCGATTATTCTAATCAAAATTGGTTTAGCGGTGCAAAGATATATTCTTTCTCGCAACTTTCATAATTATTTCGGAAACTTTCTTGTGATAATTGCTCCATAACCGTCTAAACAGTCTTCTTATAGGACTTGATTGCCCAGGTGGTGGTGATGGTTCCGATGCCTGCAAGGCAGACGAAATCGAACCAGTTGTCCAACACTTGGCGGCAAGGCCGAGAATCATCCCGGCTCCCACGAGCGCACCGCAGACAAAAGCATACGCTACCAAGTTGTATGGGCTACCGTGGGGGTCCCAATCCAAAGTGCAACCGCAGCTGGAAACTCAACGGAGTGAAACATGAAGGCAGCACCTTCCGATTCTCCGGCAAGATTTACGAGTACTACGGATACGAAACCTGACATTACGCTCACTTCGGTGAGCTTTTTTATTTCTTGAGGCAGCGTGTGAATCCTGTCGGAGATATGGCCTGTGATACTCAAGTATTAAAATCCTGCCGGAGGTCAAGTTTGAAAATGAGCCACTTATACGGACATCAGCTGTAGATGATTGACCGGAACTTGCAAGGTTTCATCGATTTCGGCACAAATCCCAAGGATTAGTCGCCAAAAATCCTTAATTTTGTAGATTGAACAGCACGAACATCAACATGACCACTACCCAGAGTGAACAAGCCCTCGAAGAAGGGCTGATTAGAACATTGGTAGAAAACAGCTACGAGAGAGTGTGTCTCAAGGAGGAGGAAAATCTCCGGGATAACTTCAAAATACAGCTGGAGAAGCATAACGCCAAGCAGCTCGCCCTGCATGGACGGGAGCATTTTACCGAGGCGGAATTCGACAAGATTCTCATCTACCTTGAGGGTGGCACTCGCTTTGAGAAAGCCAAGAAACTCCGTGACCTCAAGGAGTTTGAGCTTGACAATGGCGAAAGGGTCTGGATAGAATTCCTCGACAGCAGGGACTGGTGTCACAATGAGTTCCAAGTGGCCAACCAGATAACGGTCGAGGGAAGGAAGAAGTGCCGCTATGATGTGACCATCCTCATCAACGGTCTTCCTCTCGTGCAGATTGAACTCAAAAAACGGGGCATCGAACTAAAACAGGCCTACAACCAGATTCAGCGTTACCACAAGACCTCATTCCACGGCCTTTTCGATTATATCCAGCTGTTCGTAATCTCCAATGGGGTAAATACCAGATATTTCGCCAATAATCCCAATGGCGGATACAAGTTCACCTTCAATTGGACGGATATGGGGAACAACCCCGTCAATAACCTCGACCTTTTCGCAGCCGACTTCCTGTCCCGTTGCACCCTTGGCAAAATCATCAGCAAATACATCGTCCTCCACGAAGGAGACAAGTGCCTGATGGTGCTGCGTCCGTATCAGTATTATGCCGTTGAGAAAATCCTCGACCGGGTGCAGAACTCCAACAAGAACGGTTATGTCTGGCATACCACCGGAGCCGGAAAGACACTGACTTCCTTCAAGGCTGCGCAGCTCGTATCCGAGATTGACGGTATCGACAAGGTGATGTTCGTTGTAGACCGCCACGACCTTGATACCCAGACAAAGAGTGAATATGAAGCCTTCGAGCCGGGTGCAGTAGACAGCACAGACAACACCTACCATCTCATTAAACGACTCACCGGAGGCTCCAAAATCATCATCACGACCATCCAGAAGCTGAATGCTGCCGTGACAAGGGACTATTACAACAAGCATTTGCAGGAAATCAGGGACAAGAAAATCGTCATGATTTTCGATGAGTGCCACCGCAGCCACTTCGGGGAATCCCATAAGAACATAGTCGGATTCTTCCGCAATCTCCAGATATTCGGCTTCACAGGAACTCCCATCTTCGTAGAGAACGCCAAGCAGGAACACACAACGGCTGAGGTCTTCGGGGAATGTCTCCACAAATATCTCATCAAGGATGCCATTGCCGATGACAATGTGCTGGGCTTCCTTGTTGAGTATTACAAGGGGCAGGACGATGTGGACTTGATGGCAAAGGCAAGGATGAGAGAGATTGCACAGTTCATCCTGAACAACTATAACCACTCCACCTTTGACGGGGAATTCAATGCCCTCTTTGCCGTGCAGTCCGTCCCGATGCTGCTGGATTACTACAAGATTTTCAAGGAACTGAATCCTCAAATCAAGATAGGAGCCGTATTCACCTACGTATCCAACGGCAGTCAGGATGATGTTGACACCGGAATGAACTCCGGCTTTGCAGACGAAAAAGTGGTGGCCGATGAGTTGCAGGATATTATGGACGACTACAACCAGATGTTCGGGACGGCATTTACCACTAACAACTTCAGCGCATACTACGATGACATCAACGAGCGCATGAAGAAGCGCAAGAAGGACATGGAGCCTCTTGACCTGTGCATCGTTGTGGGCATGTTCCTCACCGGATTCGATGCCAAGCGGCTCAACACTCTCTATGTGGACAAGAACCTCGAATGGCACGGCCTCCTACAGGCATTCAGCCGTACCAACCGCATCCTCAACGAGAAAAAACGTTTCGGAAAAATCGTCTGCTTCCGTGACCTCAAGGGAAATGTGGATGCTGCCATCAAACTCTTCAGCAACAATGAGCCGAATGAGTATATCATCCGGGAGCCTTATCAGGATGTAAGGAAAGAACTCAACATCAAGATGATAGACTTCCTTGAGAAATATCCGACCCCGGATGTGGTGGACAATCTCAAAAGCGAATGGGACAAGCGTGATTTCGTGCTTGCTTTCCGGGACATCATCCGGGGCAAGATAGAAATCCAGATATACGAGGACTATGATGCTGCCGACCCTTACTTCATCATGTCGGAGCAGGAATACATGGATTTCCGGAGCAAATACCTCGACATCACCGTTGGCGTTGTTGAGAAACCGGAGGAACCGCATCTTCTGGAAGAGCCGGAAACCCCATATGGCGATGCCAAATTGGAGGACATCGACTTCTGCCTCGAACTCCTCCACAGCGATGTCATCAATGTGGCCTACATCCTCGCTCTCATCGAGGAACTCAACCCGGACAGCGAGGATTACGAGCAGAAACGTCAGAATATCCTAGACACTATGATTCGGGATGCTGCCATGCGCAACAAGACAAAGCTCATCGATGGCTTCATCCGCAAGAACGTGGACAACGACAAGGCCGGATTCAATTCCGCCAAGGCAGACGGAACAATCGACCTCGAGGACAGGCTCAACCGCTATGTGGCAGAGGAGAAAGCCAAGGTCATCGACAACCTTGCCGAAGAAGAGGAGCTGGATGTCGAGGCCTTGCAGGACTTCTTTAAGGAATATGACTACCTCCAGAGGGAGAAGCCAGAAATCATACAGAATGCCATCATGAAGAAAAAGGTCGGCCTTATAGAGAGACGTAACATATTCAAACGGGTCATGACCAAGCTCCGGGCGATAATAGATACTTTCAGTTGGGAATAAAAAAGAACAAACGATATGTCAGAAGAACTACAACAGCGGCTTCGCACCCAGCTCTGGACGGTTGCCAACACACTCAGGGGCAACATGTCCGCAGGGGATTTCATGTACTTCACACTTGGATTCATCTTCTATAAGTACCTTTCCGAGAAGATAGAACTCCGTGCCGATGAGATACTTCAGTACGATGGTATCAACTTCAAGCAGGCATGGGCAAGCGGTGACGAGGAACTGAAGGCCGAACTCAAGGAGCAATGCATCCAAGACCTCGGTTACTTCGTGGAGCCGGAATTCCTGTACTCCACCATCATCTCGATGATAGAGCACAAGGAGAACATCCTCCCTGCGCTGGAGCGTTCTCTCAAGAAAATCGAGGACAGCACCATCGGTCAGGAGAGCGAGGATGACTTCGGAGGCCTGTTCTCTGACATTGACCTTGCCTCCCCGAAGCTCGGCAAGACTGCCGATGACAAGAACAAACTCATCAGCGAGGTGCTGGTCGCCCTCAACGGCATCGACTTCGGCCTCTCAGAGGCGCAGGATATCGATATTCTTGGCGATGCCTACGAGTACATGATTGGCCAGTTCGCAGCCGGAGCCGGGAAGAAGGCCGGGGAGTTCTACACTCCTCAGGAGGTAAGCCAGATACTCTCCGAAATCGTCATTACCGGGAAAAACCGCCTCAAGACCGTCTATGACCCTACCTGTGGCAGCGGCTCCTTGCTGCTCCGTACTGCCCGTGAGGGTAATGCCGATGCCATCTATGGACAGGAGAAGAATCCGACCACATTTAACCTCTGCCGGATGAACATGCTGCTGCATGGTGTGAAATATCAGGATTTCGATATCCACAACGGGGACACCCTTGAGGCTGATGAATTCGATGACAGGCAGTTCGATGCGGTGGTGGCTAATCCTCCGTTCTCTGCTGAATGGTCGGCAGATGCCAAGTTCAACAACGATGACCGTTTCAGCAAGGCCGGAGTCCTTGCTCCGAAGTCGAAAGCCGACTACGCCTTCATCCTGCACATGATTTACCACCTCAACGATGGTGGCACGATGGCTTGTGTAGCTCCGCATGGTGTTCTGTTCCGAGGTTCCTCCGAAGGGAAAATCCGTCAGTTCCTCATCGAGAAGAAAAACTACATCGATGCCATCATCGGCCTCCCTGCCAACATCTTCTACGGAACGAGCATCCCTACCTGCATCCTCGTGATGAAGAAATGCCGCAGGGAAGATGACAACATCCTCTTCATCGATGCCAGCAAGGAGTTCGAGAAGGTCAAGACCCAGAACAAGCTGCGTCCGGAGCATATCCGCAAGATTGTCGATACCTACCGCAACCGCACGGAAATCGAGAAATATAGCCACTGCGCATCCCTGCAAGAGGTAAAAGACAACGACTACAACCTCAACATCCCCCGATATGTGGACACCTTTGAGGAAGAGGAAGAAATCGACATCAAGGCTGTGATGGCAGAAATCAAGGAGCTGGAGGCCAAGCGAGCCGATCTTGACAAGCAGATAGATGTCTACCTCAAGGAGCTCGGCATCATCTAATCCTCAATCCTTTATTTAACTGACAGAGAATCGTTATGAACGACAATCAAATACAGAAAAAGGCTAATGTCCCAACTTTGAGATTCCCGGAGTT